>ENA-OWPI01000159-OWPI01000159.1-marine-metagenome-genome-assembly--contig:-NODE-159-length-101625-cov-4.915695_pt1 | contig 101625 bp, 90 predicted proteins | sample MGYA00238138_ERZ651775 | MGnify/ENA primary metagenome ERZ651775 (study PRJEB26906, sample SAMN06265043) | marine metagenome | isolation source: Helgoland LTER site | place: Germany:Helgoland, sampling... | reverse complement strand
GTTGCTGTTACGGTAATGGTTCCTCCATTCTCCGCACCACTTACATCGGCTATGGTTACCGCTGCTGAATCATCATTGTTCAAGGTCACTGTAGCACCATCAGTAATATCTACCGCTAAACTTGTTGCGGCCAAATTACTTTGGCTCACGGTTACCGTTTCGTTCGTTTCAAATTTAGTGTCTCCTGTTGGAGTGATGGTGAAGGTCTGCGTCTCACCTGCTGTTCCTGTGAAAGTCAAGGTTTGGCCTGTTACTGCTATATAGTCACTATCGGCTATTGTTGCTGTTCCGTCCGCAGTGTTCATATCCACCGTAAAGCCTCCTTGTACGGCATTGTCCAAAGTTGCTGTTACGGTAATGGTTCCTCCATTCTCCGCACCACTTACATCGGCTATGGTTACCGCTGCTGAATCATCATTATTAATGGTATAGGTGTGAACAGTGTTCGCTCCTAGGTTAGCATTGCTTGGGTTGGACAAAGTGATGATCACCGTCTCATTCGCTTCCAAAATCGCATCGTCAACTATGCTGGCAATTGTGATAGTCTCTTGTACGTCCGCAGGGTTAAAGGTTAACGTACCATTAGCCAAGGTATAGTCTGTACCACTGCCTGTCGCTGTTCCTGTTACCACGTAGTCTACCGTTACCGTTAGACCGCTGGCTACAGATAGATCTACAGTAGCATTGGCAGAGCTTACACTTTCTAGCCCCGAAGATGAAGTGCTTGTAAATGACACATTTGGTGTATCGTTGTCTAAGATATTTCCTGTTGCCAATTTACTTCCAACAGTTAAAATCACTGTTTCTGTAGACTCTATCACTGTATCATCCACTGTAGCAATCGTTACCGTGAACGAGGTCACGCCACTTGGAACGGTTATCGTTCCATCTCCATTATTAACTACTCCATTGCTAATAGTAAGCGCAGTGGAATAATCTGAAGTTGAAGTTGCCGAACCGGTGATGGAAAAGTCAAATATTTGCTGGGCAGGATTTGATTTATCAAAAGTAACCGTGTAAACCAGGTTATTTCCTTCAACTATACTAGCCGTTGACATTGTAACAGTGGATACTTTCGCTAAATAACTTAGTTCGGTATTCAAGTCGCCAATAACCTGTGAAGTAGCAGCATTTCCGCTTCTGTTTTGCCCATCTGAAAATGAAATGGTAGATCGGCTAAGTTTAAAACCAATATTATTTCCTACTCCACTTGTAGTACCAGACTTTAAAATAAAGGTACTAGAAGATCCATAAGAGATGGAATGATCAGGCTGTCCTGAGTCAAGAATCAAACCAATAATATCGACATTTCCATTGTTTGTTTCCCGCCAATTAACTGATCCTGTTCTGGATAGAACTGTACCGTTTGCAAAATAAATCTTTATTGTACCCGCAAGGTCATTCCCTTGAGTTCCTCCAAAAGTTCCTGTTGCATTGGCAGGCTGAAAAAATCCCAACTTGGAAATCCCCAAGGTAGCAAAAGTTTTTATGTCATTTGATTTGCCCGTGTTTTGACCTATTGTACCAATATATCCTTGATTAAAAAGTAAACCCACCTCTCCTTCAGCACGGTAAAAAATGGGCTGGTAAAGAGTTGTATTTGCTCCCTTCAGTTTAATTCCTTCATTCAATTTATTCTCCAACTTTACGATCGGAGTTGCGAAAGAAAATAGGGAGGAGGGAAGAATAAAATAAAATCCCAAAAGAAGGAATTTATACAAAGAGGGTGTACAAAATGATTTTACCATTTCTGCGTGTTGGTGGGGTTACATTCAGTTATGTCCTAACTATCGTGGATGCAAAAAAGAATGTTATTCTTTTTTAGAAGAAAAGTTGAAAGTAGAATAATAAATTTATTTAACCGCGTGGCCCTACGATTTTTACAAAACAAAGTTATCCAAAGCTAGCTTTTTTTGTTCATGATTTAGTCCTGATGCTGAGTTTTCCGATAGGCCAAGGCCATTTTTACTTCTCCCCATGAGTATTCATCCCCTAGTTGTGCTTTGATCTCACCTGAACCGGCCGTCTCAGGAGTGATGAGCGTAAGTATGTTGTTGAGCTTTTCCTTGTCAATGATATCGAAGGGATCAATTTCTCCACTTTCTACGTAGGTGCACAAATGGCTTTCAATAGTACTTGGGACTAGGCTTCTTTCCTGGGCAATTTCTTCTATTGTTTTTCCTTCTTTATGGAGGCTGAATGAAACTTCGGCAGTAGGGGTTTTATCTTTTTTCTTAGCCTTGAGTTCTATTTTTCTGGTCTTGTGGAGGTCGCTGTCTTCCAGGTCTTCCTTGGTTAAGATCTTATCGTCAGCCATTGACTTTATGAGCAGATCTATCTTCTGCAAAGCGAGTGCCTTATTAAAAAAAGCCTGTTCTATCGTTTTAATCTCCTTACGATATGTTTTGAGCTTAGTCTTTTCTTTTAAGTTGTCGTCATGGTTTTTTAAGTCCTTCGAAGCCTTTTTTAAGATCGGAGTGAAGTATGCTGTGGCTTTGCTTACACGTTCAGCCAATTGTTTTAAGTAGTCCTCTTCAGTAGCAATGATGCGCTGCGCTTGTTTGGCAAAGCTTGCGCCAACTGATTTGATGGTTAACACTTCCTCAATTAAAGCCTTTGTCCAAAGATGATGTTGCTGCTTGGTCGATCGATTTTCTTGCTTATCGAAACTCCTTTCATGGGCTTGCAATTCAAAAATGACTCCTGCAAAATTGAATGTATTGGCCACTAGTTTTGAGAGATAATTCTTTCGATCTGATGAAAGATTATCGGATAGCTGACCAACTGAAGCCTTAGACTTGGCAAAGTCTTTCATCGACTCGCTTAGGTCGAAGTTGGATGCCGGTATTTTAGAAGAGAGCACTAAGCCATCCAATGAGGTCAGTCGTGATAGCGCTACATAAACTTGTCCTTGCGCGAAGGCATCCGTTAAGTCAAGAATGGCTTTTTCGAAGGTCAATCCTTGACTTTTGTGTACTGTGACGGCCCATGCCAGTTTTAGAGGGTACTGTTCAAAACTTCCAATTACCTTTTCATCAATCTCGTTGGTTTCCTTATTGAGTGTGTAGCGCTTGTTCTCCCAGGTGTAAAAGGGTACTTGTACTTCAACATCATTCTCAAAAGTAACGCGGATATCGTTCGGTTCGAGTTTGGTGATATGACCAATCTTCCCATTAAAAAATTGACCTTCTCCGCTCTGATCGTTTTTAATAAACATGACCTGAGCCCCTTGCTTGAGCTCCATGCTATTGGAAGTTGCAAACAAGTTTTCGGGATACTCACCCTGAATCTTGGCTCGGTAAGTTTGAGGTTTTGCATTGAGTTCTGCTAGACGGGTAGTATTAATCTCATCAGCTTTTCGATTGTGTGTGGTCAGGTGGATGTAGCCTTGACTTGATAAACTGTGATAATCTTCTTTGTAATGCTGGTTCAGTGCTGCAATATCCTCGGCAGTCTGTTGGTTTTCGCGAAAACGATTTAGAATATCAATAAATCGCTGATCGCTTTGTCGATAGACCTTGTCCAGCTCCACATTAAGAGGGGGATTGTCTTTCAGCGCGTGCGCTTCAAAGAAATAGCTGCTGCCGTAATAGTTTGATAAAACTTGCCACTCATTGTCTTTTACCACGGGTGGAAGTTGCATGAGGTCGCCAATGAATAGCATTTGAAGACCACCGAAGGGTTCGTTCTTTCGTTTTCGCATGAAGCGTAGCATGTGGTCTATGCAGTCTAAAAGATCCGCTCGAAGCATACTTACTTCATCAATGATCAATAGCTCGACTTCATTGATTAAGTTCCTTTTGGAAGCATTGAATCTAAGATTTGAAAAGAGATTGAAGAGCGTTGTGATCTGAGCATTTACATTTGGAGGCTGAATTCTTTCTGGAATAAAAGCGCCAAAAGGAAGTTGTAATAGGGAATGGAGTGTAACGCCCTCCGCATTGATCGCTGCGATACCTGTCGGAGCAGCCACCACTATCTTCTTGTGCGAATTAGCCACAATGTACTTAAGAAAGGTGGTTTTGCCCGTGCCCGCTTTCCCTGTCAGGAAAATGTGCCTATCGGTTGTGTTGATGTAATCAGCTGTAACTTTCGCGAGTTCGCTTAACTCAAATGACATAATAAATAATTCTGGTTCAAAGATGTAGTTTTCAATTGAATAATCTGTCCAGAACTTGCCTGAATACACATTCCTCAATACTATTGCAGTCTAGAATGTCTTGCTCAACCCGTAAATACGAATACTACAACCAAGATCTTGCTGAAATAGCACTAATCGACCAGCATATCTATAAAGGATTTCGAGCACATGAAGGCCCACAGAATGTGTATGAATGTGATCATTGTGGTGCTTGGCACCTAACGAGTAAGGCCTCAGAACGAAACGCAAGGCTTCAGGAAATGATTGATTCCGGTGAAATGAAGCGAAAGCAAGAAGCCAGCAAATGGGAGCGAGGGTTTTAATATTGCGCTGGACACGTTATTTTTCAATAAGCGTAACAAAAGGTTGACTTTGATTAGTTTTGGAAACCCAAATCAAATGGCTTATCACTACTAATTTATTTATGAAATACTTGTGTTTTTTAGTAGCCGTAATAGGCACGCTTTCATGTCAATCAAACAAAAGAGATAACCAGGTTTTAACGAATGGAGAGGTAGTGATACTGACGGACATGTTCAGTATTCCTGAGTTAAATACGTCTAGAACCATCAGAATTTATTTGCCTCCGAGTTATGAGGAGAGTAATGATTCCTACCCCGTACTCTATATGCACGATGGTCAAAACCTGTTTGAAGACTCCACTTCATTTGCGGGTGAATGGGGTGTTGATGAAGCGCTAAATGAGTTGAGTAAATCTCAGAACCTGAATCTGATTGTGGTTGGGATTGACAATGGTGGAGAAAATAGAATTCATGAATTAACGGCCTGGGACCATCCACGATACGGGAAAGCCGAAGGCAAAGCGTATATGGAGTTTTTAGTGGATGTGGTGAAGCCTTATGTCGATGAAAATTATAGAACAAAATCTGACCGTTTGAATACTGCAATTATGGGTAGTTCATTAGGAGGACTGATTTCTCACTACGCCATTTACGAGTACTCCGAAGTATTCAGTAAAGCTGGAATCTTCTCGCCATCTTACTGGTGGGGAGAAGGCCCCTTCGACCAAGTCAGGGAAATTGGTTTACCAGCAGATACTCGTTTAAATTTTTTAGTGGGAGGTAAAGAAGGAGAAGGGATGGTGTCTCAGATGGACGAGATGGTAGAAATGATACTCGCTAAAGGTCATCCTGCGGAGCAGGTTATTAGCAAAGTGAATCCTAAAGGCGAACACAATGAAAAACTCTGGAGATCAGAACTAAAAGAGGTGGTGATTTGGCTTTTTAAGTAGATCAATACACTTTTTTCGGTTTAGTGAACTAAAAACTGTCATTCTCCCGTTGACTCCTTAAATTAGAGATAAACCACGCAATGTATTTGGTCAGAATACTCTCTCGATTACCTTTTTGGTTTTTATACCCCCTTGCCGAGGCTACAGCCTTTTTTGGCTACCATATCCTAGGATATCGAAGGGAAGTAGTCCGAGAGAATTTGACTACAGCATTCCCCGATAAGTCAAATGCCGAGCTGCGAAGAACAACAAAGGCTTTTTATCGACAATTATCACAGGTTTTTGTAGAGTCAATAATGGCTTATCGGTTTACGCATATGGATTGGGTAAAACGAGTTCCTTTGGTGAATAAAGAGGAGGTTTTAGCGTACCTAGATCAAGGTGTCCCTGTGATTCTTATGTCAGGACATGTAGCCAATTGGGAGTGGCCTGCCCTTTCTATAGGAGCCCAAATGGGTTACCCAATGGAGTTTCTTTACAAGCCTGTGACGAAAGAGAAATTCGAAAATATTATGCTCAAATTGAGAACGAAGCATGGAGGTATTGCCATAGCGAAAGATTCGGCCATGAGAGAAATTATAAAGCGGAGAAAACAACCTAGGCTTGTCGGTATTATCGGTGATCAATTGCCATCCATGGGGACTGAAAAGCTTTGGTTCGACTTCTTAAATAGAGAGACGGCCTTTTATGTGGGTGCTGAACGTATCGCTACTCTCACCCAGTATGCTGTTTTTTATACTGATACAAAGCGCACTAGCCTAGGGCGATATGAGGTTACATTCAAGAAAATTGCTTCAGCGCCATATGAAAAGGGTCATTCGGGTGTCATTCAGAGGTATAAAGAGTTACTGGAGGAGACGATCCATCAACACCCTTCTGACAACCTCTGGTCTCATAGAAGATGGAAGTATACTAAAGCACAAGATGAGGCCCGATCGATTTCAAAAGCCTGACCTATTCATCTCTTAGTAATTCTTGATTGCCCTAAGCTATATTAGGGGACCAAGTAAAAATGACTGATAGGAGTTCTTAAATGCTATTTGTCAATTCAAGGCAGAGAGGAATTGTTCTATAGAGAACGGTAGTGTTCGGTGAGGGTCGTTTACTTGATGTGCTTCTCTAACTTCTTTGCTAGTCTATTTCCACCAGATCCGTACCATCTTTCTATAACTTTTCCCTCGGGAGAAATAAGGAAATGTAAAGGCCATCCTTCGACATTATAGCGCTCAAAGATTTCAAGTTTGTTGTCATCTTTCCACAGTACAGGCCAAGGCAATTCAATATTTCTTCTTTTGGCAATATTGTTCCATGCATCAATTTCAGCGTCTTCGTTGTAAGTGATCACTTGTAGGTTTTCGTACTTATCCGTTTCAGTAATCATATCGGGATAGCTCATCCAGCATGGACCACATCCTGTAGAAGCAAAGTCTAGTAATAGATATTTTCCGCGATAGTCTTCGGTGTCATATGTGATGCCGTTTTGGTCATCTCCAGTGAAGTCTACTATTTGGCCGTTAAGGGTGACATCATCGAGCCCAAAAGTGTTTAGGGAAGCACTCACGTAGGGTAGCAATTTTTTATTGTTGGAAGTAACTGTGTCAAACATGCGCTGGAGTTCTTCCTGCTCAAATTTCTGAAATTTGAAAGTGGTATTTAATACGTCAAGGGCAATGGGATTGTCGTTATTTTCCATAAAAGCTTGAATAAATGCCTTGTTGTCATCGGCAAATCTTAGGCTTAGATATATCTCATGACTCTTGGAGCCTTTTACTTCTGTAGCTTGTGGAAACCCTTTCTTTCTGACTATGACCTCACCTTTACCTGGCTCTAACCAAAAGCCAGAGAATCTATTTTTCTTATTTAGGATCATACCATACATCGGTGCGTTGATCTCCATCTCTTTTTCGTAGAGAACTTCTCCTTTGGCATTCGATTCAGCTAGTTGATTTCCAAACACCACCTTTAACTCGTGTTTATTTCCAAAGCCTTCTTGACGAATAATGACTTTGGTTTTCTCCTGTGCATCAACGGTAATGGCAAAAAGCGATAGGATTAAACTGATGAGGTACTTCATGCGTGCTGTGGTTTTATCTTGAGATGTTGCTGCGCTTCATATTGTTTGATTCAATAAGCAAAAAAAATACCACACTCGATGTGAGTGTGGTATTTTACAAAGGATAATTCTTTGTGCTTATTTACTCAAAATATCAGTACTTCTTTTGATAAACTCCGTAAGGTCTTTGCCTTGGAGTAGTCCCTGAGATAAAAGCGCTAGATCGAATGCCTGCTTGGCCACTTTCTCCTTCGTCTTATCCATTTTTGCGCTGATGATTTTATCAGCTAATGGATGGTTGCCATTTACTGAAACATCATAGCTATCAGGCATTGACCCGAACATGTTGAATCCGCCACCACCGGTTGCTTGCATTTCCTTCATTCTTCTCATGAATTCAGGCATGGTTACCGTTACTGGAGCATCTGTTGGTGCCAATGGCTCAATAGATACTTTGTAGCTAGGGTTGCCGATAGATTTTTCAAAAACACCAAGTAAGCTTGTTTTGTCCTCTTCAGATATGATCAGTTCACGCTTCTCATCTTTGTCTACCAGTTTGTCCACGTTGTCAGCATCCACACGCTTGATTTGTGTGTTCTCTAACTTAGTTTCCATGTGATTGATAAAGTGACTATCAATTGGAGTGTCAAAGACTAATACATCATAACCTTTGTCAATGGCTGCAGTAATAAAGCCGTCTTGTTTCGCTGGGTCAGATGCGTAAAGCCAAATCTTATTCTTGTCTTTGTCCGTCTGGTTCGTTTCAATATGCTTTTGATACTCATCGATTGTAAAGCATTTTCCTTCAGTATTTTTTACCAAACCGAAGTCTTTAGCTTTCTCATAGAACTTCTCTTCAGAAAGCATTCCGTACTTCACAAATAGTCCGATATCATCCCACTTACTCTCGTAAGATGCACGTTCTTTTTTGAAGAGATCTCCTAGCTTGTCAGCTACTTTCTTAGTGATGTATGAGTTGATCTTTTTGACGTTACCGTCAGACTGAAGATAACTTCTAGATACATTCAACGGAATGTCTGGAGAGTCAATGATACCGTGAAGTAGCATCAAGAACTCAGGCACTACGTCTTTTACCTCATCGGTGATAAACACCTGACGAGAGTACAGTTGAATTTTGTTCTTCTGCATTTCAAAGTCATTCTTGACTTTAGGGAAATACAGAATGCCAGTAAGCTCGAACGGGAAGTCTACGTTCAGGTGAATCCAGAATAGTGGATCATCCGTCATCGGGTATAATTCCTTGTAGAAGCTTAAGTAATCTTCATCCGTTAATTCCGATGGAGACTTTGTCCAGATAGGCGTAGTGTTGTTGATGATGTTATCAACTTTAACCGTTTTCCATTTCTTCTTGCCTTCTTTGTCCTCGCCATCCTCTACAGAATTGTCCTTAGTACCGAATTTGACTTCAACAGGTAAAAACCTAGCGTACTTGTTAAGAACATTTTGGATTCTGCTTTCTTCCAAGAACTCTTCAGAGTCTTCATTGATGTGAAGGGTGATAGTAGTACCACGTGTTTTCCTTTTACCTACCTTGATTTCGAATTCTGTGCTTCCGTCACAGATCCATTTGGCTGGCTCAGCACCTTCTTGATATGACAAACTGTCAATTTCTACTTTCCCAGCGACCATAAAGGCAGAGTAGAAGCCTAGTCCAAACTTTCCGATAATCTCTTTGGCATCACCTGCATCCTTGAATTTCTCCATGAATTCTGTCGCGCCAGAGAAAGCAATCTGGTTGATATATTTTTTAATTTCTTCGGCTGTCATACCAAGACCACCATCCTGAATAGTAATCGTCTTCTTCTTCTTGTCGACAGATACCTCGACTCTGGCTTCTCCTAGGTCTCCTGAATACTCGCCTAGAGCGGCAAGTCGTTTGATTTTTTGAGTAGCATCTACTGAGTTAGATACTAACTCTCTTAAAAAGATTTCATGATCTGAATAGAGAAACTTCTTGATGATCGGGAAGATGTTCTCGGTGTGGATCGAAATTTTACCTTTTTCCTGCATAGCTATTTTGTCAATGTTTTAATCTGATGCCATATTATCAAATGCCATACCAAGAGAAAAAGAGTGACAGGATGTCATTTTTGCTTATGGCTCTTATGAGTTATTAACGTCTGATAAGTATAGGACAATTATATACTAATGTGTAAATAATTATTGTTAGGACTCATGGTTGAGGCCTGCAACTATTAAATAGAAAAGGTAGCTATGACACTTCAATGGTTGAATTGAGGTGTATATGCTTATAATAGAAACCCAAAGGAGTGTGTGAAATAAGTGGATTTAAGGACTGATGATCCTTTAATTACGGGTATTCGAAAAAGTAGATTCTAGACTGATCAATGTTTCTGACAAAGATCCATAGACTAAGATAAAATGGAGAGAAGCATCGGCTTTATAATAACGAATTTAGCCTCGAGTAACTGGAACCGATGAGTATGAAACTGGTTCGTTTTCTTAAGAATATTAGACGCCAGGGTAGCAGAAATTTATTGGCCTGGACAAAGGAATTTATTTGATGAATTAATTCTAATAAAAATGTGGTCAACACGTCAGTGCTGACCACATTTTTAAAATATCTTTCTGATTTACCAAACTGAATTAATCACATCCTAAATCAGCCTTGGTTTGGGCATCATTATTAGGGATACATCCACCAGACAATACAGACCCAGGTACAAACCTAGTCAAGTTACGGTCGTACAAGGCATTAGATAAGAAGTCAACTAAATCACTTATTTCCGAATCATTTAGATTGAGAGGTACAAATTCATCTGCTAAATTTTGATGTCCTGCTATAGCGGTTTTTTCAACTGCTGCTGCGTTTTTGTAGCGAATGATATCCTCAATTGATTCAAACGTTCCACCGTGTCCAAAGAAATTATGATCCTGTAGGTTGTATAGCTGAGGCGTTTTGAATTTAAAGTCGTCAGAGGCATTCTTGGTAAACCCACCTCTTCCTTTTGATGCTCCTAAAGCTCCAGGTATGCTTAGATCTGTATTACGTGCGTCTAAATCTTTCATGCCTAGGGCAAAGAATTCCATGTTGTTTAAGGCAGGGCCAGTGTGACAGCTAACACAGTTTCCTTTTCCAAAAAAGACCAAAGCGCCTCTTTTTTGGGGTATTGTAAGTTCTGCTCTGTTGCCATTTAAATACTTTTGGAAGGGTGCTTCATTGGATAAAAGTGTTCTTTCAAAAGCTGCAATAGCTAAGCCAATCCCAATATTAGAATACCTTTCATTTTCAGGTAGATCAGGGTAGGCTTCGTCAAGCATTGCTTTGTATGTTGGATAAGATGTAAAGAATTCGTCATTAACCCCTTGACGATGAACATTGAACCCAGCGATTGCTTGAGTTTCCAGTCCTTGAAAGCCTAATTCATTGACCGCTATAGGAGTGTTAGCAGTCCATTGAGCTTCGGTCCCAGCATTTGTTCCTGTGGCTCCAAACTGACCATTCCAAAGCATGACGTCTTGGAACGCTGTATTCAAAGCAGTTGGTGTACGTATAGGTTGAATATCAAGATCGTTGTCTTCATAGTTAGGGTTTGCCGTACGGGATTCACCCATTGAACCAAAACCAGAGCCCCCTTCTCCAATTCCTTGTTTAACACCTGCTTGAAATCCTGCTGCTGCATGGTGACAACTCGCACAAGAGTATGTGCCAAGCCCTTCTTGAAGCTTGGGAAGACTTCCTAATTCAGTTTCGTGAAAAAACATTTTACCAAGCTCTACTTTGGTTGCAGTCAGTGGGTTTTTTGGATCTGCAGGTATATCTTCAAAATCGTCAGATTGTGGTATTTTAAAATAATTTAGACTTCCAGTTTCGGAAGTACTGTTGAGAAGATCAACCAATTCTTGATCGATAACAGTAGGTTCTTCTATGCCGTCCTCAGGCGTACAAGAAGATAAAGTGAACACCGAAATGCAAACTGCGATGAAAAGGTATTTTGATTGAAGAATTTTTTTGTTTATTTCCATCTATAAAAAATAATGCGTTTTTTAAAGAAACCCAAATCATTTTACAAATGGCAGCAGTGGCCCTTTTTGATCGGTCTTTTCTTCATCTGTTCTATTTTCTTCGAAACCTTAAAAAACCCCTTTTATATTACTATAGCCATTCATGTCTCAATTTTTATTGTCAATGACTTCAATAATTCATCATTGAAAAATGAGAACTGAGCGATTTTAAAAGCAGTCGTTGGTAAGGCTCAACCAATAATGTTGACTATTCTTTCTACCTGCTTTGGCTTGATTCCATTCTTATTAGAGGGAGAAAATGAAGTCTTCTGGTTTTCTTTAGCCATAGGGACTATTGGTGGGTTAATATTCTCGATCATAGCGGTGTTCATCTGTTTGCCCGTCTTCTTATCCCGAAAAGGTTGAAGCCTATTACTTCTTACAATAATGATTCCTAACTCGTGTAAGTTGCTTAGTTGCGTTCGCCTCATCAATATTGATTAAATCTGAAACGGCTCGCTCAATGGGAATATTCTCATAGTAGTTATCTCTAACGAAGTGCACAAACTTCATACATAGGAAACCATCAAACCAGATATAGAACTGTTTTTGGAACTGCGCCAAGTCCTTACAGTTGGATTTGATCAAGTCTATTTTATCAATAAAGCTGTGATGATTGATGAAGTCTCTTGGGGCCTCTGGCAGCTCACTGATTACTGTATCTATGTCATTTTGAAAGAGGCTTTCAACGGAGTTGAAAAGTGATTCTAACTCGTAAAATATCTTTGGGTCATAGGTTAGGTATGCTTTGGTCTCTTGATCTAGCCAGTCTTGCTGAGCTTTCCCGGTACCAAAGGGCACTCTGTCGGAAGTTCGGCATGAAGGGTATACCGTTGCACTAGCAACTTCCATAAATTCTTCATGCGGAATGATCTTATGAAGGAAGTAGAAGTCTTCGCCTGCTTTCCGTTTGTTCATGCCACCATGTTTTGCATAGGTTGATGCCTTTACTAGCATGCAGGACCCAATGGTTTGAATGGCATAAGGAAAACCTGCTTTCTTTAATCCTTCGACATAGTAGTGGAGGAAAAGCTCGTAGTTAATAATACCCGCTTTTAGATTCGGGTCAGTCTCAAGTTCGAATTGATGTTCGAAATGAACCTCGCCAAGACCGGCAGATGAATCACTGAATTCTTTGGCTATGGCTGTTAAATAATTCTTGGATACGTGACAATCTGCATCGAGACAAACTATCGTTCCATCCCTTTCAATTGATTGAAACCTTCTCAATGCCTCGTCCATACCGATTTTTCGGGCCAAACCAACACCTGCATGTTTAGCAGGCATGTCTAGGGCTTCGATGAGGTGAAACTTGAGGGCTTTGTTTTGAAGCTTCTCATTCCAAACTTTGAACGCCTCAATAGTTTCTGAATTCTGTTTGCCAAAAATGGATGCTTGACTCCCTACCTTTTGGTTTACTACGACAATGACTTCTACTTGAAAGCTTGGAGTCTGACAATCAATCAATGACTCAAGGGTACCAATCAAGTCTGGTTCATTGTGGCAAGGTATGACAAGGATCATCTGGCAGGTGGAGTCCATACCGGATTCAATCAACGGTTTTGAATTAGCGAATCGTTTGAAATAGTTTTCTATATATCTTTGAGGTATTGGCACGGCACAAACCTAATCAGCCAGTGTGCTAATATCCTAATGACGAGATAATGAAATATTCTGTTGAAGTATTAACCGCCTCATCTCAAGAATGGATTGACGCTGTACTGGCTGACTTTCCTAGTTTTCTGCAAGATCATGCAGACTGTGAGCGTAAAGCTTCTGCGATGGCCATGAGCCTGATTGCTAAATATCCTGATCGAGATTTTATCATTCCAGATATGATCGAGACTGCTCTGGAGGAACTTGAACATTTTCAGCAAGTCTATGAGGTAATGAGGCAGAAAGGTGTGCCATTACCTGCTAAAATGGAGCCCGACTTGTATATCCATGAATTGATGGAAGAGGCAAAGGGTGGGTCTTACGAGTCTCGTTTTTTGATTAGACTATTATTAGGTTCTGTGATTGAATGCAGGGGTTGCGAACGCTTTAAACTAGTGGCTGATAACATTGAAGACCCTGTATTGAAACGCTTCTACAAAGAACTGTGGGTGTCAGAGGCTAAGCATGGCAATATCTATGTAAAACTGGCGCTAAATTATTTCGATGAAGAGCTCGTTTACACGAAACTTGAAGAACTCATGCAAAAGGAAGCTAAAGTTTTAGCTAACCTTAAGATAAGAGCTGCTTTGCACTAGCATGTCTACCTAATTCTATCTACTGACTTGACCAATTTTTCGTCTTTGCGAATAAATCGGTTTGACAAGATATTGAGGATCATCGCCACGGCCGAAAGAAAAAATCCGAGTGAAAAGTTACCTGCTGCCGGATTTATCATTTCTTCAAACTGATATACTTTGTAAAAACAGATCCCAAGCGTTGCCGCCATGATCAAGGCATTCAGTGCCCCAAGCTTCATTTGATTCAATCTATTCTTGAATTGAAAGATTGACAATATCGCCACAAGTGAGGCTATTATTGCTAAAGCAGCTATGTACCAAGTACCTCTCGATTCTATAATCGTATCATCAGTGCCATCCATTGGTGTACCACCCAAGTCGACCACTTCCATTTTTAGGGCAGTCATAATAATGCCTTTTGAGGCATCGGCACTTTGCTCAAACCAAATAGGGTAGGCAAGAATGAGGGCCATACAAAGGGCTACTAATAGCAAAAGAACAGTTTGGATACGTTGAATCATAGGTTTTCTGTTTGGGCAGCAAATATAGCCAAAACCCAAACTAATTTTGAAAGAGGAACTACGATTTGATTCAAGTGGTTTTTAGAGCTAAGGCAAATTGAGTTACTTCGTAGTTCGAAAACATAAGAGATGGAATCTGCATACATAGTTGATATAGTAAGAACGCCAATTGGGAAGTTTAACGGTGCCTTGGCCTCAATTCGTCCAGACGACATGGCTGCCCATGTGATCAAGGCTTTGATGGCAAGAAATGCTCAATTCGATCCTCAATTCATTGAAGATGTCATTTTCGGTGCTGCCAATCAGGCGGGAGAGGATAATCGAGATGTTGCTCGAATGGCCGCGTTATTGGCCGGTTTGCCTATCGAAGTGGGTGGGATTACTGTCAACAGACTATGTGCTTCAGGCTTGCAATCCATCATGGATGCTAGCCGTGGACTCATGGTTGGTGACGGAGAGGCTTTTATTGCAGGCGGAACAGAAAGCATGACCCGTGCCCCATTCGTAATGGGTAAGTCTGAAACAGCCTTTAGTAGAGCAACTAATATGTTCGATACGACTATTGGCTGGAGATTTCCTAATCCGAAGTTGTCGGAACTACACTATCCATATGCTATGGGAGAAACAGCAGAAAATGTTTCTGAGCGTTGGAACGTAAGCCGAGAAGCGCAGGATGAATTTGCACATCTATCTCAACAAAAATATCAAGCAGCTCATGAGGCTGGAAAATTTAAGAATGAGATTGTACCAGTAGGTATTCCTCAAAAAAGGGCAGATCCGATCTATTTCGATAAAGATGAGCACCCGAGGTTATCTACCTTAGAGAAGTTATCATCATTGCAACCTGCTTTTAAAGAAGGTGGAACTGTGACTGCAGGTAATTCTTCAGGAATTAATGACGGGGCAGCAGCATGCCTTATCGTAAATGAGAAAACATTAAAGCAGTTTGGGCTGACACCAATGGCCAGAGTTAAGTCAATGGCTATAGCTGGTGTTTCACCTGATGTAATGGGTATAGGCCCAATTCCTGCCACGCAAAAGGCATTGAAAAGAGCGGGTCTAAAGGCCAATGACCTCGATTTGATCGAGTTAAACGAGGCTTTCGCTGCACAAGCAATCCCTTGTATGAAAGAACTGGATCTAGATCCAGAAAAGGTGAATGTAAATGGTGGTTCAATAGCCATTGGCCATCCTTTGGGCGCTAGTGGTACTAGAATTTCCGCTACGCTACTTCACGAAATGCAGAAGAGAGAGGGTGCTAAATATGGTTTGGCTACGATGTGTGTTGGTGTTGGACAAGGTGCTGCTATCATCTTTGAGAAATGTTAATTAGAAATTAGGAGGAGGAATTTAGAAGTTAGCATGAAAAGAGCTTCCACATTTGAGGATCTAATAGTTTGGCAAAAGGCACATCAATTAACACTTGATGTTTATGCCCTTACTGATTCTTTTCCAAAGTCGGAGCAATTTGGCTTGACTTCTCAGATGAGAAGAGCAGCCTATTCAATTCCTTCAAATATTGCGGAGGGTTTCGCCAAGCGTGGAATAAAAGACAAGCTTAGGTTTTATAATATCTCCCAAGGGTCACTCCAAGAACTCAAATACTTTATGATACTTTCGGCTGATTTGAATTATCATCAGTCAAAAGATAGCATGATTGATAAGGCAAATCAGGTGGGTAAATTGCTATCTGCTTATATTTCGAAAATCAATTCTAACTCCTAACCCCGAGATTCTACCTTCTATGAAGTACTTCCTAGACATTAGCTACAATGGCACCAACTATCATGGTTGGCAAATTCAGTCTAATGCGCATACTGTTCAGGAAGAGTTACAGGAATGTCTGTCAAAAGTGCTGAGAACGCCTATTGAAATCATGGGTAGTGGACGAACTGATACAGGAGTTCATGCCAAGCAACAGGTTGCCCATTTAGAGCTTGACCATACATTGGATTCGAATGAAATCGTCTTCAAAATGAATAGCATATTGCCTGTTGACATTTCAGTCAACAAGGTCAATACTGTCAAAACGGAAGCACATGCACGTTTTGATGCTACAGAGCGGTCTTATCAATATTTTATCAATAGAAGTAAATCTCCTTTCACAACTGGACTGAGTTATTACTTTAATCATCAACTAGATGTAGAATTGATGAATCAAGCGGCAAAAGAATTAATAGGAGAGCAAGACTTTGAGAGCTTTAGTAAGGTGAAAACGGAAGTGAATAACTTTATTTGCACAATCAACCGAGCTGAATGGCTATTAGAAAACGATCAGCTTGTTTTTCACGTAAGGGCAAACAGATTTTTGCGTGGAATGGTTAGGGCATTAGTCGGAACACTTTTAGATGTAGGCCAAGGTAAACTTACCGTTGATGAGTTTGTTAATGTAATTAAAGCCAAGAATCGCAAGGTAGCGGGAAGGGCAGTACCAGCACATGGGTTGTTTTTGACTGAGGTCAAATACCCAGAAGAAATTTATCTCTAAAGATTGGAACAGGAGAAAGAAAAAGTTAAAACCGGAAATCTGGTTGATTTTCAAGTATTAAAGAGGCTTTTCGAGTTTGCGAAGCCTTATATCAAGCAGTTTTATCTGCTGGTATTTTTGACCATTTTCCTGGCGATTTTAACGCCCATTAGGCCTTACTTAGTTCAGCTTGCTATAGATGAGTATGTGCCTGCTGGAGATTATGATGGCTTGGTGCTGATGACTACCATCTTGGCTTTTCATATTATTATTCTAGCCATTTTTCAGTACTCACACACTTATTTATCAGGCTGGGTTGGCCAAGTGATCATAAAAGATATTAGGGTTAAGCTTTATAAACACTTACTAAAGCTAAGGCTTAAGTTTTTTGACAAGACACCTATCGGTAGGTTGGTTACCCGTAATGTTTCAGATATTGAAACACTCTCAAATGTCTTTAGTGAAGGTATTGCCGCTCTGATTGGTGACCTACTTCAACTGGTTTTTCTCATGGGCTTTATGCTCTACTTAGACTGGCGATTAACGCTTGTGAGTCTTTCTACCCTGCCATTATTGATTTTCAGTACGTACGTCTTCAAAGAAAAAATCAAAGTCACATTTAATCAGGTCAGAAATGCCATTTCCAACCTAAATTCTTTTGTTCAAGAGCATGTAACAGGGATGAATATTGTTCAAATATTCAATGCTGAAAAGCGAGAAATGGATAAGTTTCAAGAAATTAATAAAGATCATACTAAGGCACACATCAAGTCAGTCCTTTACTACTCAATCTACTTTCCAGTAGCTGAAATTATTCAAGCCATTGCCATTGGAATGGCGGTTTGGTATGGGGCTCGTGGGATTTTGATTAATTCGGAAATTGGACCTGGAGTTATCATAGCGTTCATCATGTATATCCAAATGTTCTTTCGACCGATAAGATTGATTGCGGATAGATTCAATACCCTACAGATGGGCATAGTGAGTTCCAATCGAATTTTTGATTTATTAGATAGTAAAGATCACATTGTAGATGAAGGTGATTATGCTCCAGCAGAGATCAAAGGCAACGTTTCCTTCAAAAATGTATGGTTTGCTTACAACAATGAGGATTACGTTTTAAAGGATATTTCTTTTGAAGTAAAAGAAGGACAGACGATTGCCCTAGTAGGCGCAACAGGTGCTGGTAAATCATCAGTGATCAATTTGCTTTCTCGTTTTTATGAGATTAACCAAGGTAAAATTGAGATTGATGGTCGTGACGTTAAGGAGTATGATTTGGGCGCGCTCCGTCAAAGGATCGGTGTTGTGCAACAAGACGTTTTCTTATTTTCTGATACCATTCGAAAGAATATCACTTTAGGAAATCCAGATATTCCAGATAGTAAAATTATTGAAGCTGCAGAATTGGTAGGTGTCAATAAGTTGATTGAGAGATTGCCTGGTGGTTATGATTACAACGTGATGGAGAGAGGTTCAACACTCTCTGTTGGGCAACGACAATTGATTTCTTTCGTAAGGGCAATGGTTTATGACCCAAAAGTAATCGTACTCGATGAGGCCACTTCCTCAGTAGATACTGAAACCGAGGAGCTCATTCAGAATGCCATTGAGGTACTGATGAAAGGAAGAACGGCCATTGTGATAGCGCACAGACTTTCCACTATTCAAGGGGCAGATAAAATCATCGTGCTGGACAAGGGAGAGATAAAAGAAATTGGTAATCATAAAGAACTCTTGGAAAGTAAAGGTTTCTATGCCAACCTTTACCAAATGCAATACAAAGAAGTAAAAGAAGTAATAGCCTCATGACTAAAGGGAAAATAACCATACTCGGGATCGCTGCAATTATCATTATCACAGGAGTGTATTTTTACCTAGGTGGCTTAAACAAGGTGGAGTATACCATAGAAAATGTGAGTGACTATAACCTTATTGGAGTGCCTTATCAAGGAAAATCCGATAGCTCAGCTGTGGAGGATGCATTCTTATTAGCACGAGAGTATATAGAAGATAATGCAGTTGAGGGCACGCTCGTAGTGATCCATTATAATGATTCTACTTTGGCTGAAGATGAGCAAAAGCTGTTTATCGGAATTAAGTTAGACCAAGGCTTGGCAAGCATTCCTCATGGATATTCACGCATTACAATTCCAACTACACGTGCAGTGCGTGCTACCATAGAAGCGCATAATAGCGTAATGCCAACTCCTAAAGCCATAGAAGATAATCTTAGAGAAAAAGCCAGGCAGGCTAATATTCGCCTCCAAGATTTCACAATAGAACAATATGTGTCTGCCAATCTGATTATTATCGATATGCTAGCTAAGTAAGCTAGCTTGGCTCTTTTGCTTCTTCTTGCTTAAGCTGTTTCTCGTATAGCTCTTTGTATACACCATTGGCAGCTAGAAGACTCTGGTTGGTGCCTTGCTCAATTATCTTACCGTCATCGAGAACAATGATCTTGTCAGCTAACTTGGCAGAAGACACTCTGTGTGAGATAATCACAGTAGTTCTACCTTCCATTATTGTTGCAAGGCTGTTTAGAATAGTGTTTTCAGTGTTTGTATCAACCGCTGAAAGCGCATCATCCAAAATCAAGATATTTGGGTTTCTGACAATGGCACGAGCTATTGAGGCCCTTTGCTTTTGTCCGCCAGATAACGTTATTCCTCTTTCACCCAGCATGGTTTCAAAGCCATCTGGAAAGTCAGTAATGTTTTCATAGAGGTCTGCGTCCCTTGCCGCTTGGAATACTTGCTCCTCGGTGATGTCGTCATTACCAAAAGCAATATTATTCTTGATAGAATCAGAGAAAAGGAAAATGTCTTGAGGAACATAGCCCATCTGACTCCGCAGTTTTGGGATATTGTATTTCTTAATGTCTTGATTGTCGACTGACACCGAACCAGAAGTGGTATCATACAAGCGCAACATCAAGTTGGCGATAGTGCTCTTGCCCGAACCGGTAGTGCCAATGATGGCAATGGATTGTCCAGCTTTTACATCGAACGAAATGTTCTTGAGTGCGGTGATGCCAGAGTCTGGATAAGTGAAACTTACGTTGTCAAAAGTTAGGTCGCCCGCAATGTCTTTGTTCAGGTTCTCAGTAGACTGGATGTCGTTTTTCTCTTTTAAGAATTGATTAATCCGTTTTTGAGAAGCCGCAGCTCTTTGGTTAATACTGGTGATCCAACCAAGTGCTGCTACTGGCCACGTGAGCATATTTACGTATATAACAAACTCAGCAATGTTACCATAAGTGATTTCTCCATTGATAACCTGCGTACCGCCAATGTAAATAGTCAAGATTACGCTCAGACCAATTAGTGCCATAATCAGAGGGGCGAATAAGGCATTGACAAAGGTGAGTTTGAGCGATCGCTCTTTGTATTTTTCACTTTCGATATCAAAACGCTTTGTAGACTCGGCTTCTCTGACGAAGGCTTTTAGTACCCTAATGCCAGAGAATGCTTCTTGTACACTTGTCGATAAATCAGAGAGACTTTCTTGAATCTTTTCAGAACGTTTGTTGATAATATTATTAACAAAGTAGATGCTAACGGAAAGAATTGGTAATGGCAGTAGGGCATAAAGTGTCAGCTCTGCATTGACTCTTAACATTTCATAAATAACCATCGGAAAAAGGACCAATAGGTTGATGCCATACATGATGCCAGGCCCAAGATACATGCGCACACGACTAACATCTTCAGAGATCCGATTCATTAAATCTCCAGTATTATTCCTTCGGTAAAAGCTGAGTGGTAGATTTTGATACTGTTCGAAGATTTCATTTTTCAAATCGTACTCAATCTTTCTAGACATGACAATAATGGTTTGCCTCACTAGAAATAGGAAGAAGCCTCTCAGTAAGGCCATTAGAATCATTAAAGCACCTAAGACAAGAACGCCAATCTCTAATTGTTTGAATACGCCTTCGCTCAGTTCACCTCCTTCAAACAGCCTATATAGGGCAAAGCTCTCAGTCACATAGTCGATGGCGTACCGTACTACCTTTGCTGGCCATACTGCAAAATAGTTGGACACCACAAGGAATAGGAACCCTAGGATTAAAAGGTGCTTGTATTTATAAAGATACTTGTTGAGGTGCCTGAGTTCTTTCACGATATTCTTAACAGAAACAACCCATTAAAGGTTGCCGAGGGTACTTTTAATCTTTAGAAAATGTCGATTAATTAGTTAGTTTTGCGCTTCGTCAAACTTACTGTTTCGGCAGATCAGAGGCAAATATAAAGTAAACTCTAATATGAATGTAATGGATGAAGTAGATGTAGCTGAAAAAGTCGGTGGCATATCCATCTTTGAACAAACATCCAAGATGGGTCATGAGCAGATAGTTTTCTGCCAAGACAACGCAACAGGTCTTAAAGCAATCATTGGTGTTCACAATACAGTATTAGGTCCCGCGCTTGGAGGAACGCGATTTTGGAACTACGCTACTGAGGAAGAAGCCATTGTTGATGTATTAAGATTATCTCGAGGCATGACGTATAAAGCCGCTGTTTCGGGATTAAATTTAGGTGGTGGAAAGGCCGTGATTATCGGTGACGTCACCAAATTAAAAAACGAAGCATTTCTCAGAAGATTCGGAAAGTTTGTGAATAGCCTTGGAGGAAGGTATATCACTGCTGAAGACATGAATATGAAGACCAGCGATATGGAATATATCGGCATGGAGACTAAACATGTGACTGGACTTCCTGTAGAAATCGGTGGTAGTGGAGATCCTTCTCCTGTAACAGCGTATGGTGTTTACATGGGAATGAAAGCTGCAGCCAAAAAAGCTTACGGCACGGATAGTTTGAACGGGAAAAAGATTTCAGTCCAAGGTGTTGGTCAAGTTGGTATGTACCTAATTAACTATTTGGTTAAAGAAGGGGCTGAAATATCGATCACTGATATCAATACAGAAAGGCTAGCCAAAGTTTCAGCTGATACAGGAGCTACAATCGTAGGGATGAATGAAATCTATGATCTAGATGTCGACATCTATGCGCCTTGTGCCATGGGTGCCACATTGAATGATGATACCATCGGAAGACTTAAGGCAAATGTTATAGCTGGTGCAGCCAACAACCAATTGGAAGATGAAGCACGTCATGGTCAAATGCTAGTCGATGCTGGAATGATTTACGCTCCAGATTTTGTAATCAATGCAGGAGGAATCATTAACATCTCTGGTGAGTTAGCGGGTGCTTATAACAAAGAGCAAGCGTATTCATGGACTGAAAAAATCTATGATACAACGCAAAACATCTTTGCATTAGCAGACGAAAAAGGAATACCTACGCAAGACGCTGCCATGAAATTGGCAGAAAAACGAATAGAAGACATAGGAAGAGTAAAACTTTCAATGTAATATTAAGTGGGTAGTTAGAAATACTACCCACTACTACTTAATTTCAAGTTCTTATACTTTTTGCAATGCTCAACAGGAGATCATTAAGAGTTAAAGCCATGCAGACCATTTTTGCCTTTGGTCAATGCAAAGAGGCCAACTATAACATAGGCTTGCAAGAGATCGATGATCTTTTTCAGCCTGATTTAAATTCAATGGAGGTTCAAGATCGTGGCCTTTTAAAGGCTAACAAGGAGCAAGCAAAAGCCGTTTTAGCGGAAAAAGTTATTCGCAGAGCCCTTCCAGAGGGACTAGAAATTTCAAAGGAAGCTCAGTCAGCAGCTAACAACGCACATAAGAATTACCTCACCAATACGAAAGATGACCTTGCAAGGCTTAAGAAATCCATGGTATTGGATGCTGAGTCATTGGTCGACCATTTCCTTTGGGTGATGAGTCTTCTGATCGCTTGGTCTGACTTGAGTAAGTCTGAGGCAGATAAAAAGAAAAAGCTCTCTCCAGAGAAGTTGCTGGTTGGTGATTACAACCTTTCTCAAAACAGGGTCATAGACTTTTTTAGAAAGTCATCTAAAGTTCAGGTGGCGCTTGTTAAAAAAGACATGAGCTGGGAGGGAGAAGAAGACAACCTGAAGAGCTGGTACAAAGACGTCTTGAAAAGAGATGAAACTTTTAACACTTACAGAAGAACAGCGAACCCTACATTTGACCAGGATAAGGAGATAGTTGATTATTTAATCAAACAGATCGTGTTCAAAGCTGATGTGGTACTTTCATATTTTGAAGAGCAAGATATCCATTGGGTTGAAAATAAATCAATCATTCGCAGCTTAGTCGCTAGGTCGGTGAGAGATGTCGAAGAAGATACCGAACCGAAGACTTTTGAGTTGCCTGATTTTTCTAATAATTGGGAAGAAGACAAGGAGTTTTTTGAAAAGATATTAGACACTACAGTGCAGCACGATCTAGAGTACAATGAAATGATTGCTGCAAAAACTAAGAATTGGGAGGTTGACAGATTAGCAAATACAGATCAAATAATTCTCAAAATGGCAATTTCCGAAATGATGAATTTCAGGAATATCCCTGTTAAGGTGACCATTAATGAGTATATTGAGCTTTCGAAAAATTACAGCACGCCAAAAAGCAAGCAATTCGTGAATGGTATTTTGGACGTGATTTCAAGTGAGCTCAAGGAAAGTGGTCAATTGAAGAAATCAGGTAGAGGACTGTTAGACAACAAATAAGAATATGAGTAAAGGGTCAAGTAGTTTATTAGCATTCGTAATTGGTGCAGCAACAGGAGCCATATTTGGTATATTGTATGCGCCAGACAAAGGTTCTAATACAAGAGATAGACTGACTTATCAGTTAGATAAATACAAGAAACAATTAGAGGTCTTATTAGAAGACCTGATTAACGGTAAAGTTGAATTTTCTTCGACTGCGAAAGAAGAAGGTCAAAAAGTAGTATCAGATGCACGTCAAAAGGCGGAACAACTATTGACGGACGTTGATAACCTAATTGGACAAATTAAATCAGGAGATAAGGAATAAAAATTAAAATTATGAAAGCTAAAATATCACTTCTCAGTACACTAGCATTCATCGTAATGCTTAGTAGTTGTGGAAATGCTGAACTTGAAAAAAGAGTAGCAAACCTTGAAAGACGTATCAACCAAATGGAAAATGGCAGTGTAGTAAGAAATACTACTACGCCTACGCCTTCTGCACAGGCCGTACAAGCTAATGTGTCTTCAGGCGCTTCTTTCCAGTGGGAAAATACAATGTACAATTTTGGAAATATCAACCAAGGTGAAGTGGTGAACTATACATTTAAGTTTACCAATAATGGAACGGAAGACCTACTTATCCAAAGCGCTTCTGCGTCATGCGGTTGTACTGTTCCTAAGAAACCAGAAGGAGCAATTGCACCAGGAGGTCAAGGAGAGATTGTTGTGAGATATGATAGCAAAGGAAAATCTGGACAGCAGAGCCCTGTGATTACTATTGTAGCTAATACTAATCCAAGACAAACTAGACTAAACTTAAGAGGATTCGTTCAAGTGAACGCTTTACCTAAACCATAAGACCGACTTAATGATTTATAATATACTATCTCAGGCTCAACCACAAGGTGGTGGTTGGATGCAACAAGTATTACTTTTTGGCGGTATCGCATTGGTATTTTACTTTTTCATGATTAGGCCACAGCAGAAAAAAACAAAAGATCAAAAGAAGTTTATCAGCGAGATTAAAAAAGGTGACGCTGTTGTTACCATCGGTGGTGTACATGGTAAAGTGTACGCTCATGATGATGATACAATCACCGTTGAGGTTGATAAAAGCACTAAGATTAAATTTGAAAGATCTGCGATCTCTTTGGAGGCCAGTAAGCGTGAGGCTGATAAATCTTAAGCTCGCGTGATAAGTGCAGAAGACATAATTGAAAGATTAAAAAAGTCTTTTTATACTCCGAGTAGTAAAGACGAGAAATTTAAGGTGGTAGCGTTATGCATAGTCATATCTACCACCTTTTGGTTTTTTAGTGCACTTAACAAGGATGACTATATCAGTCAGATCAACTATCCTTTAGCAATTGAATTTGACCAAAATGAATACATAGCAACAAGGGATTTGCCCTCGCGCATTCCGATAGAAGTTACTGGAGGAGGATGGGATTTAATGACTCGTTCTTTTGGCTTTAACATGAGTCCTGTTATTGTCAGCTTAAATCAACCTGATAAGGTAAATTACCTAATGACCTCCTCTCTAAGGGGGCAGTTAACCCCTCGTTTAGATCCAGTAGTAATCAATTTTATCCTTAGCGACTCTATCACTTTTGACATTCAGAAGAAAGTCTCTAGAACTTTCAAATTGTCTTTAGATCCATCATCCATTAGTATGGGCGATAGTTATAGGATAGCCTCACCAATAGTAATAGCACCAGATACAGTCGTATGGACTGGTCCTGAACGTATCATTAAAGATTTGGATAGAGTGATCTATGTAGAGGCGAATATTACTGGTATTGATAGAGATATAAAAGAAGAAATCGATTTACCAAAGGCTCCTTCATTGATTAAGTCACAGCTAGCGTCAGCAATGATTAGTTTTGAAGTAGTGCGCTTGTTAGATGTGAATGATAACATAAAAATAGATCTAGTAAATTTCCCAGATAGTCTTTGGACATCTGATATTACTCAGGCTGCGGTTCTCTATAAAATTGCTGAAACTTATTTTGATGTAACGGACTCCGCTAGAGTTCGAGTTATCGCTGACTATACTACTATGAACCCTGCCGACTCAACACTTTTGCTAAAAGTGATTATACAAGATGAGCGTATAGAGCAGGTGCAAGTATCTCCAATATCCATTAGAGTCTTCAAGAATGAATAAGCCAAGGCTGGTAGGAATTACTGGTGGCATAGGCTCCGGAAAGAGTACGGTCTGTAAAATCTTTGAGGTTTTGGGAGTACCCATCTATTATGCTGATGACAGGGGTAAACAACTACTACTGGAGGATAAGACATTAGTGATTAAAGTTAAATCCGAATTTGGTAACGAAAGTTATACAGCTGATGGTCAACTAAACCGTTCCTATCTAGCGGACATAGTATTTTCTAATCCAACTGAGTTAGAGAAACTGAATGGTCTAGTGCACCCAGCTGTTGCGAAAGACTTTGCATTATGGGTTCAATCCAAGGGAGAACATCCATATGTGCTCAAAGAAGCGGCCTTACTTTATGAGACAACATCTTACAAGTCCATGGATGATACAATCTGTGTTTATGCATCAAAGAAAACTAGGATTAAACGTGTGCTTTTAAGAGATCTCCAAAGGACTTCGAAGCAGGTAGAGCAGATTATCAGTCAGCAAACAAGTGACGGTGTTAGAAAGAAGTTATCGACTTATGCTATTCAAAATGATTCTGATAGCCTTCTTATCCCTCAAGTATTAAAGGTGCACAAGGCCATTCTCCAGTCAGCTGGCCACTGATTTAATGTTGATTTGGTCGGCATAGAACTTCATCCGTGTATGTTGGTAATCTAGCGGTTGTATTTTCTCAATTAAGTCCTGCTTATGATTATAGAATACTTCGATGTAATCATCTCGATATAAGTACAAGTTGACTTTGTAGCCATAATATCTTATTGAGAAAGTAAAGGTTCCATCAAGGTATAGCAAGCGCGTTCGTTCGCTGATAGGTAATTGATAGAAGTCTTCAATGTCTTTTGACATAAGTGAAGATAATCATTCGAATAAGAACTAGTGGTGTAAAGTGTGATAAAACAGACTCTTCGTAGTGCATGAAGTCTTGTACATGAAGAGATGATGCCCTTTATCTGTATAGTCGTTGAGTTCTGACTTAAAAACTAACCTACGCTTATTGAGGTGGCTTAAAATACCGATTACTCTCTTGAATGAATGACCCTCCCAACACCTGAAGTGCTTACATTCAATATCTCTCAACACCCTAGACTGTATGCTTTTCAGTATTGATTCAGTACAAACGCCCACTTCCCAGACATAAGATTGATCAATATCGAATGTATTTGAGTCCATCCACACGTCTATCTCCTCTAAAAGAGTTGATTTTTCAAGCGGATAATCAAATGTGAGTGTCAAGTCGGTAGTAGAATTCATAGATAGCTTGGGCCCTAGTTTTAGAGAGTTGAATCTCAATTCTAAATTTGCACTATTGACAAGGAAAGGTATAATCGTCAGAAAGTCAATTATTTATAATTGAGTAGGTGCTATTTCTGTTTTATCGGTACTTATTTCTTGCTACCGATGAGGAGGCTTATCCTGTAGACCAGCAAAACACACCATGGATTTGAAGGAGTGAAGATCTCGCGTTTAGGATTTCTTTATTTCAGATCATTTTGAATGAGGCGCTAATGGTTTGTGGATTACATCTAAAAAACAGGCCGTCAGTGCATTTTATGGTACTATATTAACTTGGCCCTGTCCTTTAGAGCGTACTTTATGAGCTGCCAGTTGAAATAAGATAATTTGTTTGATGGAGTAAGGAAAGTAATGGGAAATACTTTTTTGAGAAAGAAGGCATAAAAAAAGGGAGCTTTTAAAAGCTCCCTTTGAAAGGGTGGAAGATGGGGCTCGAACCCACGACCCTCGGTACCACAAACCGATACTCTAACCAACTGAGCTACAACCACCGTGTACTAACACATTTTGTGTTAGGGTGTGCAAAAGTAAATTATCAAACCGAATATGCAAAAAGCTATTTGGTATTTTTATCGGGTAAATTTTAACCTCATACCAGGGCCTACTTCTATCAACTTACCTTCCTCATATGAGACCTTACCATTAATAATGGTGTGGGTTACAGAGGAATTGAAAGTATAGCCTTCAAAAGGAGACCATTGGCACTTATAGAGGAGGCTGCTTTTGGTTACTTCATTAGATTGCGCTAAATCAACGAGTACTAGGTCGGCATAATATCCCTCTCTAATGTAGCCTCTTCTTTCTACATCAAAAAGATCTGCTACCGCATGAGATGACTTCTCAACAATCTTCTCTAAAGATATTTTTCCTTGATGGTAAAGATCTAAGAGTGCTGGAAGGCAGTGCTGTACTAAAGGCCCTCCTGATGGTGCTGAGAAGTAACTGTTCTGCTTTTCCTCTAAAGTATGTGGCGCATGGTCAGTGGCAAAGACGTCAATCTTATTATCAATCACTCCTTGAAGTATGGCGTCTCTGTCAGCAGCAGTCTTAACCGCTGGATTCCATTTAATTAAAGAGCCCTTTTCTGCGTAATCTGCATCTGAGAACCATATGTGATGTATGCAGGCTTCTGCGGTTATTTTCTTGTCTTTAAGAGGAATAGTGTTGTCAAAAAGCTCCAATTCCTTAGCAGTAGAAATATGTAAAATATGCAGTCTTGCGCCAGACTTTTTAGCTAAGGCTACCGCGAAAGAAGATGACTCATAACAAGCTTCTTCATCTCTAATGATCGGGTGCATCGCCATAGGCACGTCTTCTCCATATTTTTCTTTGGCAGCCCTCGTGTTTCTTTGTATGACTTCTTCTGATTCGCAGTGCGTTGCGATTAGGGTCGGAGAATTTGCGAAAATTCCTTCCAATGTTTTCTGGTTGTCAACTAGCATATTACCGGTGGACGACCCCATGAATATTTTAGTGCCACAGACATTTTTAGGATCCGTCTTTAATACCTCATCTAGGTTGTCATTAGAGGCTCCCATGTAGAAACTATAGTTGGCAAGACTGTTTTGCGCTGCGATATCGTATTTGTCCTGGAGTAGTTCTTGGGTAAGTGCATTGGGTACAGTGTTCGGCATTTCCATGAATGAGGTAATTCCTCCAGCAACTGCTGCTCTAGATTCCATATAGATTTCGCCCTTGTGGGTAAGCCCCGGCTCTCTAAAGTGAACTTGATCATCGATCAAGCCGGGGAGGATCATTTTACCAGTAGCATCAATGACTCTGTCCGCCTCTTTGTGTTGAAGATCTTTTCCGATTTCTTCAATGAGATCATCTTTTATGAAGATATCAGCTTCGAATATTTGGTTTTCGTTGACTAAGGTGCCGTTCAATATGAGGATGGATGCCATTATGATTTTATTTTGTCGAGTGTTTCACGTACTTGCGATGCAAAGCAAATACGAATCAACTCAAAATGGCAAAAGAAATTCAGAATTTTCAAGATTTGAAGCTAAATAAGCAGATTTTGAATGCCATTGAGGAGCTAGGTTTTACTAATCCGACTGAAATTCAAAGAAAGGCCATTCCCATTGCTTTGGCTGGACACGACCTTTTAGGGATAGCTCAGACTGGAACTGGAAAGACGTTAGCGTTTGCCACTCCCTTGATTATGAAGGTAAAGTATGCTCAAGGAGAACATCCAAGGGCATTAATTTTGGCACCTACTAGGGAACTGGTCATTCAGATTTCAGCACATTTTTCAGCACTTTCCAAATACACTGACTTGAGAGTGGTTACACTCTACGGGGGCCTAGGTCCCAAAACTCAATTAGAAGAGTTGGATAAGGGTGTTGACATCATCATTAGTACGCCAGGACGCTTTCTGGACTTGTATAAAAAGGGAGCAATTTATCCGAGAGGCATAAAAACGCTGATACTTGATGAAGCCGATAAAATGATGGATATGGGGTTTATGCCGCAAATTAGAAATATTTTGGAGCTCATTCCTGTCAAGCGCCAGAACATGCTGTTTTCAGCTACAATGCACGACAAGGTAGTCACACTTACAGAAGAGTTTTTAGAGTTCCCTGAAAGGATAGAGGTGTCTCCTCAGGCAACTGTGGCTGCTACTATTGACCAAGTCTTGTACGAAGTGCCAAACTTTAGAACTAAGCTTAATCTATTAAGTCACTTTTTGCAGGATGAGTCTTTCGAAAGGGTGATCGTGTTTGTAAAGACAAAAACCATTGCTGATAATATTGCTCATTACTTGGAAAGGAAGTCTATGGGGCCTGTAAGAGTTATTCATGCCAATAAAGGGCAGAATTCACGGATTAATGCCATGGATGAGTTCAAGGAAGGCCATATAAGAGTTTTAGTATCTACCGATGTCACAGCTAGAGGAATGGATGTGTCCATGGTCAGTCACGTGATTAATTTTGATACACCTTTAATCTATGAAGATTATGTGCATCGTATTGGTAGAACCGGTAGAGCAGAAAACGAAGGAATGGCGATCTCTTTTGCTAATCATTTAGAGATGCTGCATATTCCGAGGATTGAAGCGCTCATCAAAGAAGTGATTACTAAGAAAGAAATCCCATCTGGGGTCGTCATAGAAAAAACTCCTTTCGCAGAACAACAGGATATGGATCGTGTCATTGACAACATGAGAAGGAGGGCAGACCCTGAGTTTAAAGGAGCGTTTCATGAGAAGAAACATAAGTTCAAAGACAAGCCATCCGCTTCCAAGAGAGGTAAAGGACGCAAGAATAAGCGATAGTCTTAAGAAAAGCTTTAGAAGAATATTATGACGCTGGTTCCCGTGGGATCAGCGTTTTTTCTTGGTCGTCCCAATACCAATCACTGAGTTTAGCACCACCTAGTCTATTGTCCCGGTTAACCAATTTTTCAATTTCCTCTTTATTTTGTTTTGACTTTAACACTAGTGTTTCAAAGTCTTCGAAGAGTGGCTTTAATCTATTTAGGACGTTGATGTATTGTTGATCACCAAAGCCATGATATCGCTGCCAACTGAGCATTTTTGTGACTAGCTTTATCTTGTCAGTTTCTCCAGCCTTAATGAAGGAAACTAATTTTTCCTCAATTTCTGTTAATCCAGTTTCCTTATTTGGGAATCTTTTTAAATGAACTTCTAGGGCGTCAGGCAGGTAAGGAAATCCTGAGAAACTCATCAATATGTAGTTGTAAAGATCATTGGGGTCGGTAGAACAATAACCTTCATAAACATCGCTGCAGAAATCAAATTCACGAGCGCCTAATTTTAGTCGGCTTTCTAAAAGTTCAGTGTAGCGCATGGCCTCAATTTCACCTAATCCAAAAAGTTGATCAGAGTCGTCTATTTTACCAACACAGACTAGGGAGATGGTACTGTCTAGGTTCTGCTTACCGATCCATTGGATTAAGGCAATCATATTGATTTGGCAGAACAAGTCATACTCAAACCATAAGACTATTTCTTGATACTGGGCAAGTCTCTCTTCGAGCGCTTTGAAAGGAATAATATCTTTCAAGTATTGGCCGCTCTCAAAGTTAAATTCAGGGGTCATAAATGAATCCCGAACACTCCAAAAGGCATCGCTTCCAAACTCGATAGGTACAGGTCCATCGGAAAGGACCTCTCTCCAAACGAAAGTTTCTCCTTCAATTCCCGATGCTTTGAATCGGTTAAGTGTGCTGTCTCCGTTGAGTATATGTAAGGTATTTGACATAAAAAAAGGCTACTCGAAAGTAGCCTTTATAGTTTTTGATTCAAACGTTCTTAACGATTGTAATCCATATCGTCAGTTCTGTCGACAGGAGTTCTATCATTTCTGTTTGCTAAAATCCAAGCAGTATGAAAAACAAGCTGTGCTCTTCTTGCCATTACGTCAAATTCAATCTTATCAACCGTATCAGATGGACGGTGATAATCAGCGTGAGTTCCGTTGAAGTAGAAAATGATAGGAATACCTTTCTTTGCAAAGTTATAGTGATCAGAACGGTAGTAGAATCTATTTTTATCTGCAGGATCATCATATCGATAGTCCAAGTTCATTCCCATGTATGTAATGTTTGCATACTCAGAAATGATTTTCAAGTGGCTTGAAAGTTTCTCTGAGCCAATAGCATAAACATAGTCTCTGTCATTCTCATGATCAGGATCTACACGGCCAATCATATCAATGTTAAGATTATTAACAGTATTCTCTAGAGGGAAGATTGGGTTGTCAGCATAATAGGCTGAACCTAACAGTCCTTTTTCTTCGCCTGTCACATTTAGGAATAGAATACTTCTTCTAGGTCCGTTTCCTTCTTTCGCTGCTTGAGCAAAAGCTTCTGCAATTTCCATTACACCTGTAGTACCAGAGCCATCATCATCAGCTCCGTTGTTAATTACAGATCCATCCTCATTCTGACCAATGTGATCGTAGTGAGAAGAAATAACTAATACTTCATCTTTCAAATCAGTACCTTCTAAGAAAGCCATCATGTTCTCAGTACCAAGCTCTACTAGCTTTTCTTGAACCATCAGACGAATAGTACTTGGCTTAATGCTAGCAGGGTTATCTGCCGCAGCATCAATCTTCTCAACAGATGAATTCAATAGGTGAGCACCCATTTCCTTAGTGATATTGAAAATCATGCTTTGATTTGCCCCTAACTCTTTGTCAAACCTCAATCTACTTTTCATAGATCTTCTTGCTTGACGAGGCATAGTTTGCATAAACTGCTCATCATTGGCACTCATTCTAAAGATTGCCTTTGCGCCAGCTTCATTTATTTTTGTTAAAAGCTCTCTCGAGAAAGCAGTAACCATAACGCCTTTGTCTTTGACATCCATGTCAGCTAGGCCATCGCCATTACCGATGAATACGGTAGAAAGTTTCATTTCTTTGTCCATGTTGGCACTACCAGAGAAAATGAAATCTACTCCATTCATTTTCTTCTTCCCTTTTACCTTTACATAGACTTCAGACCAGTCTGATTGGTACATGCTGAATTTCTGACGATAAGTTCCGTTTACAGGTCCTTGTAGTCCGATTTTTTGATAGAATTCTTCTAAAAATGCCGAAGCCTTCTTCTGGCCTTCAGTACCAGTCTCTCTACCTTCAAATTCATCAGAAGCAAGTATGGTCAGCTTACTCCTCATGTCCTCTGGTGTGATGGTCTTAGCGTATTTTACAGAAGCATCTTGTGCTGTGGCTGCAAAACCTAAGACTAACAATCCTAAAATGGATGCCTTTAATTTTCTCATATTATAAACAATTTGTTACTACAATTTTTTAGCAAGCTAAAACTAAACATAATTGTTAAAACAGTATCCATTTTCTTATTCCAACGGCAGGGTTTTTTGATCTGATATACAAGGAAATCAATCCGTTGTCAATTACATTTGTGCATCTTTTGGAAGAGAGGAAATTAGAACTTATTGGAATTCGAAAATGATGAAAATTGATTTGAACCAAGTCCCAAAATTTGAGGACAGACATAACAGCCCCGATGCTTCTGAAATCAAGGGGATGCTTGAAGTGATTGGCACTGATAGTGTTGATACGCTTATTGACGAAACTGTACCAGAAAGTATCAGATTGAGAAGGGCAATGAACCTGCCTGCTGCCAAGTCTGAATTTCAATTCTTAAATGATTTGAAAGTAATGGCTTCTCAGAATAAGATTTTCAAATCTTACATCGGTATGGGCTACTATGGGACAATAGTGCCCGGTGTGATTCAAAGGAATATTCTCGAGAATCCAGGATGGTATACAGCTTATACTCCTTATCAAGCTGAAATTGCTCAAGGTCGACTTGAAGCACTTATCAACTTCCAGACTTTGGTGATCGACCTAACCGGAATGCAAATTGCCAATGCGTCTTTACTTGACGAGGCAACCGCTGCTTCTGAGGCGATGACCATGTTTGCTGGGCAGAGAAAGAAAGAGAAGAAAACAGCCAATAAGTTCTTCGTAGACGAAAACACTTTTCCTCAAACCCTTGATGTTCTTAGAACTCGAGCAATTCCTGTTGGTATCGAATTAGAGATTGGAGATATCGATCAAGTAGACCTGACTGATCCCAATTTATATGGAGTACTTTATCAATACCCAGGTGGAGATGGTAAAGTAAGAGACTTTAGTGCATTTACTGAGACTGCCAAAGAGCAGAACGTATTTGTAGTAGCCGCAGCAGACCTTATGTCATTGGTACTATTAACTCCTCCGGGAGAGATGGGTGCTGATGCTGTGATCGGTACAACACAACGATTTGGTGTGCCAATGGGCTTTGGTGGTCCTCACGCTGCCTACTTTGCGACAAAAGAAGAGTTTAAGCGACAGATACCAGGTAGAATTATTGGAGTGTCCTTAGATAGCCACGGTAACAAGGCCTATAGAATGGCACTGCAAACCCGTGAGCAGCATATCAGAAGAGAGAAGGCTACTTCCAACATCTGTACTGCCCAAGTATTACTTGGTGTAATGGCTGGAATGTACGGTGTTTATCACGGACCTGAAGGACTGAAAGGTATCGCGCGTAACATTCATGGCAAAGCTAAGTTGCTGAGCAATGGTTTTGGTCAGCTAGGATTTACGCAACTCAATGATGTTTTCTTTGACACGCTCCAAGTTGAGTCGGATGCTGATTTTGCAGCTAGTCTTAGACCAATTGCAGAAGCAAAAGAAATTAACTTCAGATACTTCGCTAACGGAAATATCGGAGTTGCTGTAGATGAAACTACGAGCATTGCAGACTTGGAGGATGTGTTAAACGTCTTTACCCAAGCGGCTGGTAAGTCAATGGACTTAGACGTAAGTGGCATGTCTGCAGATGTTGAGATCAGCTTCCCTGAGGCCTTGAACAGAACAAGTGACTTCTTGACTCATCCGGTATTTAATCAATACCAGTCTGAGCACGAGATGCTTCGTTATATCAAGCGATTAGAGAATAAAGATTTATCCTTAGTGCATTCCATGATCTCTTTGGGCTCATGTACAATGAAATTGAATGCCACTGCCGAGATGGTTCCAGTTACATGGCCAGAATTTGGTAATATCCATCCATTTGCTCCGATCGATCAAACGAAGGGATATCAAGAAATGTTTACCGATTTGGTGGCTTGGTTAGCCGAGATCACTGGTTTTGACGATGTTTCCTTACAACCGAATTCAGGTGCACAGGGAGAGTACGCTGGTCTAATGGTGATCAGAGCGTATCATCAAAGTAGAGGAGATCACCATAGAAATGTAGCGATTATTCCAACCTCAGCACATGGCACTAACCCTGCTTCTGCTGTCATGGCAGGAATGAAAGTGGTGCTTGTTAAATGTGATGAAAAAGGAAATATTGACTTAGCAGATCTAACTGAGAAAGCTGAGCAGCACAGTGAAAATTTAGCTTCATTGATGGTTACTTACCCTTCCACTCACGGAGTGTTTGAAGAAAGTATCAAGGAGATTTGTGATTTGATTCACCAACATGGTGGTCAGGTTTATATGGATGGTGCTAATATGAATGCTCAGGTTGGATTGACTAGCCCAGGCCTAATTGGTGCTGACGTTTGTCACCTTAATCTTCACAAGACATTCTGTATTCCTCATGGAGGAGGAGGACCAGGTATGGGACCAATTGGCGTGAAGGCTCACCTCGCTCCATTCTTACCAAGTAATCCTAATGTCAAGACAGGTGGTGATCAGGCCATCACGGCCATTTCAGGGTCACCTTATGGTAGTGCAAGTATATTGACCATATCATACGCATATATTGCGATGATGGGCCCTGATGGCTTGACCAACGCAACTAAGATTGCCATCTTGAACGCGAACTACATCAAGGCAAGACTGGAAGAGAGTTTCCCTATCCTTTACACGGGTACAAAAGGTAGAGCTGCACATGAGATGATCGTTGATTGTCGTGGTTTCAAAGCCCAGCATATTGAAGTAGAAGATATCGCTAAGCGATTGATGGACTATGGCTTCCACGCACCTACAGTTTCTTTCCCAGTTGCAGGTACGGTTATGATTGAGCCAACAGAATCAGAATCTAAAGCAGAGTTAGATCGTTTTTGCGATGCGATGCTAAGTATTCGAGCAGAGATTCAAGAGATTGCTGATGGTAAAGCTGAAGTCGATAACAACGTGTTGACAAATGCACCTCATACAAATGAGTCTGTATTGTCTAGTGATTGGAGTATGCCATATAGCAGAGAGAAAGCAGCTTATCCGGCTCCATATGTTAGAGGTAATAAGTTCTGGCCAACGGTGGGTAGAATTGACTCTGCCTATGGAGACAGAAACCTAATGTGTAGCTGTATTCCAGTTGAGGAGTATACTGAGGACGAAGCGATGGCTTAGTAAGCGAATAAAGAACAAAAAAAAGACCTCGATTTATCGAGGTCTTTTTTTTGTTCTTTTGGTTTTAGTAGATACGAGTTATTCCCTTAAACATTTACATGTCTTTCGGCATGATAAGATGACCTTACCAGTGGGCCTGACTCTACATATTTAATGCCTCTTTTCAGCCCTTCTTCTTTAAAGAATTCGAACTTGTCAGGATGCACATAGTCGATCACTTCATGGTGCATTTTAGTCGGTTGCAGATATTGACCAAGGGTTAAAATATCAAGTTTCACTTCCGCTAGATCATCCATGAGTTTAAAAATCTGATCGTCAGTCTCACCCAGTCCAAGCATGGCGCCTGATTTAGAGCGTTTACCATATTCTTTAATACGTTTCAGCTCTTCTAAGCTTCTATCGTATTTTGCTTGTGGTCGAACTCTCCTGTACAATTCTTGAACGGTCTCCATGTTGTGAGAGACCACTTCCTGACCCGCATCGATCATTCTGTACAATGCTTCCCAGTTTCCTTTTACATCAGGGATTAAAGTTTCAATAGTAGTCTGTGGGCTGAGCGCCTTAATTTGAACAACAGTTTGATACCATATCTCTGCCCCGCGATCTTTCAGTTCATCTCTGTTCACAGAAGTAATAACAGCATGCTTTACCTCCATCAATTTGATGGCTTCAGCAACACGTTTAGGCTCCTCTGTGTCATACTCAGGCGGTCTGCCTGTAGCCACTGCACAGAATGAACAAGACCTAGTACATACATTACCTAAAATCATAAAGGTAGCGGTACCAGCACCCCAGCATTCTCCCATATTCGGGCAATTGCCACTTTCGCAAATGGTGTGAAGTTTATGGCTATCGACTAGCTTCCTTACTTTGGCATACTCAGGGCCAATAGGAAGTTTTACGCGAAGCCAATTCGGTTTTCTTTTTCTCTCTACGGTTTCCTTCGAAACGACAGGTAGTTCTATCATAAATTTCTCCTCTGTCAATTAAAACACAAATGTAAGCCAAAGGTTCCAAAAAAAAGTACTGAACGGCTATCTTCTACGACCGAAGTAGATCGCTAGAAATGCTGAAGTAAAGACACTGTTGTTATCGGCCACTGGGATGATATTTATTGCTCTAGTGTAGACGTCTAAAGTGAAGCCAACCTCTACACCAAAAACTCGTTGTTTGGTTGAGTTAGTTTCGAAAGTCAGTGAAGCTTTTGCATGTGCACCCAATACAAACTTTGATTGCGTTAAACCTCTAAAAGGGCCAGCATTACCGATAATTCTGTTGAGGTTGTGTCGACTATCCTCTGGGTCATATTGCTCTCTTTCGTTGCCAATTAACTCCACGAAATAAGGTATTTCCATGCCGATCGATGGTCCAGCCGATAATAGACCTGTGATTCGTGCACCCTGTTGGGGGGCTTTTTTGAAGAATATTTTCTCTCTACCATAAGTTGGCCTAATGGCCAAAAGGTAGTTTGATTTACCAAAAACGAAGGTGCTACCTGTTAATGTGGTTTCTTTCCCTTCACGTTGGTCTTTAATGTTGACTATCTCGATACCATAGTTCATCAAATTGCCTTCACTCAAGAGCTTTGAATGTCGATAGTAAAATCCGCTGATCAATCCACCATGGGATGCTTTGCTAACGCCAAATACATTTTCTATAGAATAGTCTTCGCCCGGGGGGACATCATTTCGTTGTGCCATAGCACTAACTCCAATGATGAGCAGTAGCGAAAAGAAGATACTTTTAACGAATGAGTGCATACAATTTTGTAGGTAGAAATAAGGTATATAAATTAACGAAAAATAAAGCTGCATAGTTTATGACCACGATCAAATCTGAATATAATGGAGGTTTAAGAACCTCTGCAACCCATGTGAAATCGGGCAACCAGTTTCTTACGGATGCTCCGCTAGACAACAATGGTAAAGGAGAAACGTTTTCGCCAACAGATACGGTTGCTGCTGCTTTAGGTAGTTGTATGATGACAGTCATGGCTATTGCTGGTGAAAAAGAGGGAATCGATTTAACTGGAATGCATTTAGAAACGACTAAGGTGATGTCTGCTACTTTGCCAAGGAAGATTGCCGCTTTGAAAGTTGAGTTCTTTTGGGATAATTGTCCATTAAATGAAGAGAAGCGTGAATGGTTAAAAGATGTGGGCCGAAATTGTCCTGTAGCCCTCAGCCTTCACCCAGATTTAAGACAGGAAATTAATTTCCATTTTTAGTAATCCAAGTTACCATTTTTCCAATATCCTCAGGTTCTCTGTGCTTGAGTCTGTTTTTTCGAGCATACTTGCGCAAAGGTTCAGAATAGGCTCCAAAGAAGTCGAAGAAAGCTGTTTTTCCACTAGGAATTTCTTTCCAATCGTTACCTGTTTTTAGATAGAAATCAGACTTGGCAACCACTTTGTCATTGCGATCACCCATTTGCGTAGATGGGTCCCAAGTAGCAGGTATGTATTCAAGGTAGTATTTCACCTTTACATATTCTGAAGTGTATACATCTCTTATAAAACCTCCATACTCACTATCCGGCCAAACCAATTTCATGTTTGAGAATTTCTGAGCTGGCTCATCTGCTGTCGCTTTAAACGAAAAAGTGGCAATAAAATTCCAAGCGATCAGCGAGTCTCCATCAGCAGATTCTAGAGTTTCGTTCTCCATGTTATACATGTAGTCGCCATAAATGGTGTCACCTTTTATTAGCACTATTGTGGTTTTTCGAGGTGTTTCATTCATGTAACGCTCGAAATCTACCTTTTTTCCAAGAGGGATTCTACTACGAATATTACTCCTGTTGTTACTGGAGCCATCTCTTAAGTTAAATGCAACTTCAGAAGTGCCACTCATGCCGAAGCTTTGAGCGCTGATTTCAAAAGACAAAAAACTTAAAAGTAAAAGACAAATTATTCTCATAATTTCAATTTAAACAATATTACACTTAAAGAACGTGCTGCGGAGCAAAAGCAACATAGCATTACCCTAGTTTCTTATATCTGATTCTTGTTGGGTCAACATCTCCCAGTCGTTTCTTACGATTTTCCTCATATTCAGAATAAGATCCTTCAAACCAATTTACCTGTGAATCCCCCTCGAAGGCTAGTATATGAGTGCAAACACGGTCCAAGAACCATCTATCGTGAGAAATAATTACTGCGCAACCACCGAAGTTGTCCAGTCCTTCCTCTAGTGCCCTGAGCGTGTTTATATCCAAGTCGTTAGTTGGCTCATCTAATAAGAGTAGGTTAGCACCTTGTTTTAGCGCAAGTGCTAAGTGCACTCTATTTCTCATTCCACCTGACAATTCACTTACTTTTTTGTTCTGATCCGTTCCATTGAAATTAAAGCGACTGACATAAGCACGTGAGTTAATTTCTTTTCCACCAAGGTTGATGAGTTCGTTGCCCTCAGAGATTACTTCCCAAACGGACTTATTAGGGTCCAATTTTGTGTGTTCCTGATCGACATAAGCGATGTCAACTGTGGTACCTACTTCAAAATCTCCACTGTCTGGCTTTTCACGGCCAGTGATCATGTTGAAGAGCGTAGTTTTACCTGCTCCGTTTGGACCAATAATACCCACTATACCACCTTGTGGTAGCGAGAATTCTAAGTTTTCATAGAGTAACTTATCGCCAAATGCTTTAGAAACTCCTTTGGCTTCAATAACCTTAGACCCTAAACGAGGACCCGCAGGTATATAAAGCTCCAGTTTTTGTTCTTTCTCAGCAGATTCTTGTCCGACTAGTCTGTCGTAGGCACCCAAACGAGCTTTAGACTTCGCTTGACGACCTTTTGGTGACATGCGTACCCATTCCAACTCGCGCTGAAGTGTCTTTTGTCTTTTCGACTCTGTTTTTTCTTCTTTTGCTAATCTTCTTTCTTTTTGTTCTAGCCAAGAAGAGTAATTTCCTTCCCAAGGAATTCCTTCACCTCTATCTAGTTCTAGGATCCAGCCAGCGACATTATCTAGGAAGTACCTATCGTGCGTAACGGCAATTACAGTACCCTTGTATTGTCTAAGGTGTTGCTCCAACCAGTGTACAGATTCAGCATCTAAGTGGTTGGTAGGTTCATCTAATAGTAGGACGTCTGGCTCTTGAATCAGTAATCGACAAAGCGCTACACGTCTTTTTTCCCCACCCGAAAGGTTTTTGATAATTGCGTCTGCAGGAGGAGTCCTTAAGGCGTCCATTGATCGTTCAAGTCGTGAGTCTAGTTCCCAAGCATTTACTTGATCTAACTTCTCTTGAACCTTGCCTTGGTCTTCAATTAATTGATTCATGGCATCCGGATCAGCCAATATTCCTGGGTCTGCAAATTTGAGATTGATTTCCTCAAATTCCTTCAATAAGTCAACTGTCTCTTTCGCACCTTCTTCAACCACTTGCTTAACGGTTTTTTCAGGATCTAGGTCAGGCTCTTGCTCTAGCATTCCCACGGAAAACCCTGGAGAGAATACAACCTCCCCTTGATACTCTTTATCCATTCCAGCAATGATACGAAGCAAAGAAGATTTTCCTGAACCGTTTAATCCAAGAACCCCAATTTTAGCTCCGTAGAAGAAGGATAGATATATGTTTTTTAAGACTTGTTTTTGCGGTGGGTAGACTTTGTTGACACCCGCCATTGAAAAAATGATCTTGTTGTCACTCATTTGGCTGATTTTGGATCAAATATGGTAAAAAATATGCTTCTATTCAGCGCAATAAATTGAATTAACTATTTTCGACCCAGAATAGAAAAAATACAATTGGAAAATAAGGAATACGGATACGTTCTTGATGGTAAAATTTATAGGAAGGCCTTTATGGATTTTCCAGACTTAATCATTGGTGAGCTCAAAGAAACTGAAGAGCAAACCTTGACCTACTATAAAGAACGATTTGACCTTGCCGTGGGTCAAGTTGAAGCAGTAAAAAGTAAGATCGAGTCTAACACAAACAAAGGGTCCTTCTTGATGAAGGTGATTCATTTGAAAGACACTATGCATGAGTTTGATGCTATAGGTGATTTCGAGGGACTTTATGCTACGCTGAATGCGTTGCATACCGAATTAGATGAATACATCGAAGCGAACCGTCAAAAGAATTTAGATATCAAAACAGCTTTGCTAGTCGAGCTTAAAGAAGTGGCGGAGAGCCATGACTGGAAAGCATCATCAGCTTTAGTGAAAGAGATACAGGGTAAATGGCTTAAAACGGGAGCTGTTGCTAAGGAGAAGAGAGCGGAAATCGAAGATGCTTTTAAGGACGTAACTCAACGATTCTATGAAAGAAGATCAGCTTTCTATGCAGACCTTTCGAAAATGGCAGAAGAGAAAGAGTCTGCCTTTGAGGAGTTTTTAGAGAAAGCCGAAGCACTAAAATCCATCAAGGACATTGCCGAGTTGCACAAAGTGATTAGTACTTACAAAGAGCAATGGCATGCTTTAGGAAAGATTAAGCCTGCTAAGCATAGCGAGTTTTGGGAGCAGTTTCAGACCATTATCAAGGCTGCGCTAAATCAAGCTAAGAAGATTGAGAAGGTAAAGAGTAAGATAAGCCCTGAAGCAAACCGGAACAGTAAAGAGGCAATTATAGGGGAATTAGAAAAGGCTAATGAGTCTATTCTCCCAAAAGTTGATCTAAATGCAATCAACCGAAAATGGAAAGCGATTGGCCCAGTAGGGAAGAAGTTTTCGGAAGAATTGTCAGAAAAGTACTTAAGACTGAGTGGAATAATCTCAGAAAAGAAGTTCTTAAACACCCTAGTTGAGAAGAAGTCCAAGAAGGGGGCTTCAGATGATGATTTGAATAAGTTGCGAATTCGCCTAGTCAGAGGCCTTCTTGATAGGGATTATAGCGAACTCAAGACTTTCGAAGAGAATATGGGTAAGTTCAACATGGCGAGCGGGTTAGACAATCTGCTTGATAGAAAACTTGCCCAGCAGAAACTAAAAGTCGAGATCAAAAAGGATATTTTGACTGAACTTAAAAAGGCTTGGTGAGGGTATTTAAAATAATTGCATTTAACCATTTGAATATTAGGAATTTATTCCATTCTTTTGCACGCCATAAACGAGAAGAGATATGTACTGGACATTAGAACTTGCTTCATATTTGGAAGACGCCCCTTGGCCTGCGACTAAGGATGAATTGATTGATTTTTCAATTCGTTCTGGTTCCCCGCTAGAGGTTGTTGAAAACCTTCAAGAACTTGAAGATGATGGGCAACCATATGAAAGCATAGAGGAGATTTGGCCGGACTATCCGACAAAAGATGATTTCTTCTTTAACGAAGATGAATACTAAAAAAAGCCTCGACTAGTCGAGGCTTTTTTATTATAGGCCTTTCTGACCCAGCCTTCGGTCAAAACATGCTGTCATTTTTGACACATACTGTTTATATTTCTAAACTATCCTAATAATACGCGCTGGATAAGATTGTATAAACTTTTACTCAATAATAATCTCAATGAATTTAAACCTAAAAGCAAAACAGGACAGAACCTATGATGCTATTGTGGTTGGGTCGGGTATCAGTGGAGGTTGGGCAGCTAAAGAACTTAGTGAAAAAGGCCTTAAAACATTGGTACTAGAACGTGGTCGGAAAGTCGAGCACATTAAGGATTACCAAACTGCCACCATGGATACTTGGGACTTACCCAATAGAGGTAGAACACCTAAGGAAGTCATCGAAAAAGATTACCCCAAACAAAACAGGACTGGCTATACAACAGCCGAAGCTCATCGTAAGTTCTTTGTAAAAGACAGCGAGCATCCTTATCAGGAAGATACTCGGTTCGACTGGATGAGGGGTTATCACCTAGGCGGTAGATCCATTACTTGGGGTCGCCAGAGTTACAGACTAAGTGATATCGACTTCACTGCAAATCAAAAAGACGGATTTGGCGTAGACTGGCCAGTTCGATACAAAGACATTAAGCCCTGGTACGATTACGTTGAACGTTATATCGGAGTAAGCGGTGAGAATAGGGGTTTCAAGCAATTGCCTGACGGTAAATTACTTCCTCCGATGGAAATGAATTGTGTGGAAAAGGATTTTAGAAAAGCCGTTGAGAGTAAATGGAACAACAGATGGGTGACTATCGGTAGAACCGCACACTTGACAGAACCTCTCGCAGTTCAACAGCCAGATCACAAAAACCCAGGTGGAAGAAGCCAATGTCTGATGAGAAACAGGTGCATGAGAGGCTGCCCATATGGTGGATACTTTTCAAGTTTGTCGTCTACACTCCCTGCGGGTGTTGAGAGTGGTAACCTTACCATTCAGACAGATGCGATTGTTCATGAAGTGATGTATGATGAAAGTACTGGTAAGGCTACCGGTGTCAGAGCTATTGACCAGAATACAAAAGAGTCAACGGAGTATTATGCCAAAGTGGTTTTTCTTTGTGCTTCTGCTATCGCTTCTGCTGGAATTCTCTTGCAATCTAAGAGTGCTCGTTTCCCAAACGGGTTGGGTAATGACAGTGGAGAGCTTGGTCACAACATTATGGATCACCATTTAGGTGTAGGTGCTTACTCCAAAGTAGAGGGGTATGAGGATAAATATTTCAAAGGCCGAAGAGCCAATGGTATTTATATTCCAAGATTTAGAAACTTGGGCGGTAGCTCGAATATGAAGAATTTCATTCGTGGTTATGGTTATCAAGGTGGTGCAGGTCGAGATGGCTGGGGACGTAATATAGCGGAGATGAGAAACACTCGAGTAGGTGGAGACATCAAGGATATGTTAATGGAACCAGGAGGCTGGACGATGGGATTTGGTGGTTTTGGTGAGGTGTTACCACAACACAAAAACTATATGAAGATGGACTATGATAACTTGGATCAATGGGGATTACCTCAAGTAAGATTTGATGCTGGTAACTTCCATGAGAACGAGTACGAAATGCGTAAGGATATGGCAGCGGCAGGAGCAGAGATGCTTGAAGCTGCAGGCTTTAAAGACGTAGGTACTTATGACAATGGGCCACATATGGGACTAGGCATCCATGAGATGGGAACTGCTAGAATGGGACGTGATCCTAAGACTTCTGTTCTGAACAAATGGAATCAAGTACATGCTTGCAAGAATGTATTCGTCACAGACGGAGCATTTATGACTTCATCTGCATGTCATAACCCGTCTTTAGGTTATATGGCATTTAGCGCAAGGGCGGCAAACTATGCGGTTGATCAAATTAAAAAAGGAAACCTGTAAGCCATGGAAAGAAGAAAAGCACTAAAGAATATTGGTTTTGGTTCAGCTGCGTTGTTCGGATCGAGCATGCTATTTGGAGCCATGCAAGGCTGTTCAGCGAAACCTACGGTTAACTGGGTTCCAGTTTTCTTTACACCTGAAGAGGCGGCTCAAATGGAAAAGGTTTGTGAAGGTATTGCACCGAAAACGACTACTCCAGGAGCAATTGAGGCTGGAGTACCAAATCATTTAGATCAGGCATTTTCTGTATTTAATACGGATTTGGAGTCTGAGTTTTTCAAGAAAGGGCTGGCTGTATTTGTAAAGAATTTTGACGAAAGTCAGGAAGCTTCTTTTAACAAAGCAACAATTCGACAGATAACAGATGTTATCAATGGCTATTTTAATCGCTATAATGATGACCCTAGCATACTGAAAAACTATCGCGACACATATAGCGATGCTGGCGAGAAGAGTGATGAGTTTGTGGAGGCACATTTTGTGACCACAGTGGTAGACGCAACGTTTAACAGTTATTATACTTCAGAGCTAGTAGGAGAGACCGTAATGGCTTATGATCCTATTCCTGTTAACTACAATGGATGTATTCCACTTGAGCCTGGACAGAAGTCTTGGTCCAGTGTGTGATCATCATAAATCGAACGAAAAAGCCCCGCGTTGAGCGGGGCTTTTTATTTTAGTAGAATTCGGAGGAACTATTTAAGATGCTCCGCATGTCAGATTCGGGTAAATCCTTTAGCGGATCGAAATAAAGGACCTTCATTCTTACCCTTTTCTCTTTCACTAGTAATGGGTGATCAATTCTTCCACCTTCTACAATCCCCATATAAGGAAGTTTAGATTTTTTGTCTAACCATAGGTAGCAAAACATTTTCCCTTTATAGCAGAAAAAAGGCATGCGATACTTCCATGCCTCTGTAATATGCTCATCGAATCTTAGTACCCAAGTCCTAAGTGCTTGAAGACAGCTTCTGTTCGGTTCTTCTTTGTTAAGGAACCAATTGTCAATGTCTCTTAGCATTAATTAGAGTTCTCTAATCCAAATATTTTTGAACCTAACTGGGTTACCATGGTCTTGAAGGATTATCGAGCCATCACCATGTGCAGGGTTTTTGGGGAAACCAATATATTCCGTAGTGCCTAAGAGTCTTTGATGGTTTTGAACGACAATACCATTGTGTATGACGGTTACATGTCCATCAGCGACTTTAATACCATCTTCGTTGAAGCTAGGGGCATGGAAAATGATATCATAGACATTCCACTCTCCTGCAGCAACAGTAGCATTGACCAAAGGTATGCTTTGCTTGTAGAGGGAACCAGCTTGTCCATTTGAATAAGTCCTGCTTACATAACTATCTAATACTTGTACTTCGTAGCGCTCTTGGAGAAAAACACCTGAGTTACCTCTGCCTTGTCCTTCACCAACAATTTCCATAGGAGCGCTCCATTCAATGTGCAATTGCATATCACCGAACTTTCTGTTGGTCATGATATCGCCTTTTCCTGCAGCAACTTCCAGATAGCCATTTTCAACTTTCCACTGGGCAGCGCTACCATCTTTTCTAGATTTCCACTCATTGAGGTTTTTGCCGTCAAAGAGGGCAATGGCATCTGATGGAGCAGCGCCATTTCGAGCAGGGGTTACTTTACGTGGAACCGGGTCCCATACCTCAGTGGCTTTAGGGTCAGTGATTTGACCGAAGGCTGCGATTCCGCTAAAGAGTATGATGATAATTATGGAGAGCTTTTTCATGTTATTCTATTCCTAAAATGTTTTTAAATTCTTCATCGTTTATACCAGTATCTGCAAAATCATCAAAGCTTTTTTCTGTGGCTTCAATGATAAATTGATCGATATACTGAGCGCCCTCACGAGCACCTTGTTCAGGTGATTTAATACAGCATTCCCACTCTAACACGGCCCAGCCATCATAGCCATATTGGGTCAGTTTAGAGAAGATTGCTTGAAAATCTACTTGACCATCACCTATAGACCTGAATCGACCGGGCCTATTTGCCCAATCTTGATAACCGCCATAAACGCCTGATTTTCCATTTGGATTGTATTCAGCATCTTTGACATGGAACATGCCAAAGAACTCATGGTAATGATCGATATAGGCTAGATAGTCTAGCTGTTGTAAAACAAAATGGGATGGATCGTAGAGTAGTTTTACCCTATTATGCTTACCTGTTGCTTCATAGAACATCTCAAATGATGTTCCGTCATGGAGATCTTCACCTGCATGTACCTCGTAGCAAAGGTCCACTCCATTTTCGTCAAAGTGGTTGAGGATTGGAGTCCATCTTTTAGCAAGTTCTGCAAAACCTTTTTCGATTAAGCCGGAAGGACGTTGTGGCCAATTGTAGAAGTAAGGCCAAACCAGAGCACCAGAGAAAGTAGCATGTACTTTGATATCCAAATTCTTTGAAGCAACAGCAGCTTTTTTGACTTGATCAATCGCCCAAGCGTTACGCTGCTTTTTATTAAGTCCCTTTGGTGCGAAACCTTTGAAGAGCTCCTCATACGCAGGATGTACAGCAACCAGTTGACCTTGTAGGTGAGTAGATAGTTCGCTCACTTCAAGTCCGTAGTTCGCAAGTGTACCTTTTAGCTCGTCACAATAGGTTTTGCTTTCGGCAGCTTTGTCAAGGTCGATTAGACGACTGTCCCAAGTTGGAATTTGAACAGCCTTGTACCCTAAGTCACTGGCCCATTTGCCTATGCTATCTAGTGAATTGAATGGTGCTTGATCGTCAGCAAATTGTGCTAGAAAGATCGCAGGTCCTTTTATTGTTTTCATTCCTCTTTAGTCTTCAATTTCTGTCCAAGTATTACCGTTTTTGTCAGATGCTAAGACGGCTTCTATAAATTTCATTCCTCTTACACCATCTCTGATTGTTGGGAAGGCCCCCTCAATGTAGTCCTCACCTCTTATTGCCTTAGCAGCACCAGAGTATAGATTTGCCATGGATTCAAAGATACCTTCGGGGTGCCCAGGAGCCATGTTGGTGCTTTCTGCTGCCAACTCACTGGCATAGACATGTCCTGGTTTGAGCACATGAACGGGTTGGTCTTCTTGCAAATGATAAAGGTAATTGGAGTCTTCTTGCTCCCATTTGAGCGATCCTTTTGTACCATAAACTGAGATGCGAAGACTGTTTTCTTCGGCCGTAGCAATCTGACTTGCCCTTACCAACCCACGCACGTTATTTTCAAAGCGAAGCAAACTGGTTCCGTCAATATCGAGTGGATTGTCCTCATAGAGCGTATTCAAATCCGCTAGCACCTTTACGGTCTTCAATCCAGTAGTATACTCCACCATATTGAAAGCGTGAACTCCTATGTCGCCCATACAGCAACTTTGTCCAGCTTTCGCTGGATCCAATCGCCAAACAGATTTTCTCTTCTCTTTATTGTGAATCACTGGATTAATCCAGCCTTGATAATACTGAGCATCAACTTTCTGAATATCTCCGATTACACCATCCGCAATCATTGATTTCATTTGCCTTACCATTGGATAACCCGTATAAGTGTGGGTGAGCATAAAGACAACTTGATGTTTCTTAACCAATTCTTCTAACTCAACAGCTTCTGCAGCGGTGTTAGTCACTGGTTTCTCACAAATCACATGGAAACCTGCTTGAATCAACTGTTTTGCCATCGAGTAGTGCAAGAAGTTAGGTGTTACCACCACAACTGCTTCAATCCGCTGGTCGGCAGGAAGCTCAAGTTCTTTTTCTATGAAGGTGTCAATGTTTGGGTAGGCTCGTGTAGGATCAAGTTCAAGCTTGTTGGCAAACTTTAGTGCATTATTATGATCTGTGTCGAAGGCACCACCCACCAGGGTATAATCTTCTCCGATATAACTGGCTATTCTATGCACTATTCCTATAAAAGAGGTGAGCCCTCCACCGATCATTCCAAGTCGTATTTTTTTTCTTTCTGACATACTAATTGCGTTCTTTTTATTGACTAGGCTTCTTTGTACTCGATTTTTTCATTCTTGAAGCTGAAAGCAAAGATTAGGAATACCACAGCTGAGAATGCCGCAGGAAGTATCCAAATGCTCTCCCAAGCATGACCATCAGAGGTTACATAGTATTCAGAGATTTTTCCGGCTGCCCAGAAACCAATCAGCATACCGACACCGTAAGTTGCTAGTGTGATAAGTCCTTGTGCTGAGCTCTTGAATTTTTCACCTGCTTTCGAATCAGTATAAATTTGACCTGATACGAAGAAGAAATCATAACAAATACCGTGTAATGCAATACCACCGATGAGCATAAAGACTAATTCGTCTGAATTACCATAGGCAAAAAGCAGATAACGGAAGGCCCAAGCTAGCATACCAAATAACAGTGTTTTTTTAATGCCGTATTTGTTCAAGAAGATAGGTAAGAGGAGCATAAATAATACTTCAGAACCTTGTCCGATTGTCATTTTACCCGTGGCATTAGAAACCCCGATTTCAGTTAAGAACGGATTCGCATTTTGGTAATAGAAGGCTAAGGGAATACAGATCAAAACTGAAGAGAAAAAGAAGATCGCAAAGTTCTTATCGGTTAGAAGCTTTAAGGCATCTAGTCCCAGGATATCTTTAATTGCTAATTTCTCACCTTTTTCAACCAAGGGAGGAGTTTTCGGAAGCGTAAAACTAAATAGACCAAGAATACCCGATGCAATGGCTGTCATTGTGAAGGTATTTTTGAGCATGCCTTGCCCAATTGCTTCTTGTGAATCCCAAGAGAATACAAAACTGATGACTAGACCTGCAATAATCCATCCTACAGTACCAAATACCCTAATTTTAGAGAACTGTTTTGAAGGGTCAGTTAATTGTCGAAAGGCTACGGAGTTTACTAGGGCAAGTGTTGGCATATATAAAACCATATAGCCTAGTACGTAAGGGTAAAATACACTGAACTCAGTTGTATTCGACATAAGGTACATGAGCAGCGCACCAAATAGATGAAGCACACCTAATATGCGTTCGGCATTAAAGTACCTGTCTGCAATTAGGCCAACGATAAATGGGGCTATGATTGCTCCCCAAGATTGAGTTGAAAAGGCCTGAGCAATTTGTCCATCTGTGGCATTGATGTTATTGCCTAAAAAAGTGCCTAAGGTCACAAACCAGCCTCCCCAGATAAAAAACTGAAGGAACATCATGATGCTCAGCCGAGTAGTGATTCCATTATTTAATGTACTCATAGTTAATAGTTTTAGTATTTCGTTGAGCTCAAACGCTCTATTTTGAGAGGTCTTTTAACATTACTTTTCTAAACTGAATAGGGTGACTTTCGCTTTGAAGCGCGATGTAGCCTTCTTTAAGGAGTTTCCCATCCTGATTAGCTTCTTCTTTGAGATTATTAACGGCTCCACCACCAATCACTGGGTTGGAGTATTTGATGAGTGTATCGCCATCGATAATATGTGCTATCTCTTGGTTGTTTCTTACAAGAATGTCGATCGTGATCCACTGTTCATCGTCATAGGTTGGTGCATTGGCAGTAATGCAGTGCTGTGTAGTGAATTTACCATCAATGTCTACATTAGTACCAGGCGTGCAAAGGCTGCCTGTTGGACGATCTCCATTTCCAAGTCCCCCAAGAAACTGTGCTTCCAATGAAATTGGAAAGTCTTGTTGGTTATTCATGGACTCAGGTGATTGTGCATGAAGCATGACACCACTATTCTTTTTAGCCCATTGTGCTCCGCCTTCGGCTTGCTCTCCAATGAATCTGTATTCGATTCTTAAAAGGTAATCTGAGAATTTGTCCTTGTAAAAAAGGTGGCCAAAACGATTATCGAAGCGATAATATTTCTCGTAGGAAACGGTTAGAAGTCCGTCTTCGACCCGAAAGGTTTCACCATAGTTTTCGCCAACATCGTATCCAGTGATTTTTGGTGTCCAGCCAGTAAGGTCCTTACCGTTGAAAAGTTGTATCCAATCATCATCTTTCGCCCCACAAGATAGAAGGCAAAAAATGACCAGCCCAAATAGGGTAAGAGAGAGAAAGGCGCGTTTCATCATAAAAATTGAAGCAATAAGATAGGGAAAATCTATCTGAATTCAAGCCAGTTTTATCCGACTAAAAATGATTCCGCCACCGATAAATCTTCTGGAGTAGTGATTTTGATATTCCTATAATCCCCTTCGATTAAGTTTATGGAATGACCATTGTTTTCAAATACCGAAGCATCATCAGTAAAGGTGCTTTGATAGGGTTTTTCGAATGCCTTCTTAATATGGGCTAGCTGAAAGGTCTGGGGTGTTTGAATCAATCGAAATTTACTTCTATCAACTGCATGATTCGATTCTGATGTGACCTCTCTTAGGGAGTCTTTTAAGGGTACGGATGTTATAGCACTCCCCTTGATAGATGCTTGATTGAAAGATTCAGAAATAATACTTCTATGGATGAATGGTCTGACCCCATCGTGAATTGCTACTAATCCGGTACTGTCTGCAATGGAATTCAGGCCATTTTTCACAGATTGAAATCGTGTTGCTCCGCCTTCAACTATATTAATAGCATGGTTGAAGTTGTGTTTAAGGCATAAGTCTTTCCAAATTTGGATCTGATCTTTCGGTAAGACTAAGGTGATTTGAATGTCATCGAAATGGAATGCCTCGATGGTGTGCATTAATATAGACTTGCCACCAAGTAATAGGAATTGCTTGGGTAATTCACTTTGCATTCGTGTTCCGCTGCCTCCGGCAACTATGATGGCATGTTTGTGCATGGTTAAAATTAAAAAAGCCTTCTCAGTATACTAAGAAGGCTTTCAATTTTATTGTTATCAGCTTAGATGATCAACATTGCATCACCGTAGCTAAAGAACCTATAATCTTCCTTGATAGCAACCTGATATGCTTTCATCATCAAATCATATCCTGCAAAAGCTGCTGCTTGCATTAATAATGTTGATTCTGGTAGGTGGAAGTTAGTGACTAAGGCGTTACAGATTTTAAACTCGTAAGGAGGGAAGATGAATTTATCCGTCCATGCTGAATTCGCTTTTAGTCTATCGCTCGCAGAAACAGAAGATTCCAAGGCGCGCATTGAAGTAGTACCGATGGCACATACTCTCTTCTTGTTATCAAGTGCTCTATTGACTATTTCAGCAGTAGGTTCTAAAATCGTATAGTTTTCAGAATCCATTTTGTGCTTTGTCAAATCTTCAACATCCACTTGTCTGAACGTACCCAAACCAATGTGAAGCGTAACAGGAGTTACGTCTACACCTTTAATTTCTAGGCGTTTAAGTACTTGATGTGTAAAGTGAAGACCTGCTACAGGAGCTGCTACAGCGCCAATATTCTTTGCATAAATCGTTTGGAAACGCTCTCTGTCTTCTGGCTCAGTTTCTCTTGGGATAGTTCTTGGTAAAGGAGTCTCGCCAAGGGTGTCAATCGTCTTGTAGAATTCTTCGTCAGTTCCGTCATATAAGAATCTGATCGTTCTTCCTCTTGAAGTTGTATTGTCAATGACCTCAGCAACTAATTCGCCTTCACCAAAATAGAGTTTGTTACCGACTCTAATTTTTCTAGCAGGATCTACCAATACGTCCCAAAGATGCATCTCAGCATTTAATTCTCTCAATAAGAAAACTTCGATCTGAGCACCAGTCTTTTCTTTCTGGCCATAAAGTCTGGCTGGAAATACTTTGGTGTCGTTGTTCACTATCACATCTCCATCATCGAAGTAGTCAACAATGTCCTTAAACATTTTGTGCTCGATTAATCCAGTGGCTTTATGTAACACCATCAATTTGGACTCATCTCTATTCTCCACAGGATAGTTGGCAATTTTGCCTTCTGGAAGCTCAAGTTTGAATGCTGATAATTTCATATAGGGTTTCTGTGTTAGACCTTGGATTTCAAATAGCTGGCAAAGATAAGAATATTTGCGTCTTCTTTACATGGTTTATTGGGTAAATCTCTTTGATTGGTCGCTATGATTTGGACTAATATTTCAGTTTCCCACTTAACTGGTCAATCACCCATTCAATGGTCGGAATAACTTTTTTAACCATTTTACATTTTTAGGCGTTTACATTTTCTCATTCTTTACGTTGTAAAAGTATTGTTGCTTTAAAGCACTTCTTCCATGCGATTAGGTATTTTTCTAAAGTTGTTTGCTGAGAGTATAAGGTTTGCCATGCAGGTGTTAACCTCAAACCTCCTCAGGACTACACTTTCTTTATTAGGTGTAACTATTGGTATCATGTTGATTACCTTGGTGTTTACACTAGTCGATTCTCTTGAAAAGAATATCAAGGACAGCCTTGATTTCCTAGGATCAAATGTTGTCACCGTAGATAAGTTCCCTTTTGGTGATGGTCCCGACCCCGATTATCCATTTTGGAAATACTTTAGAAGGCCTAATAATAATTACGGGGAATATGAGTTTCTCAATGCTAATCTTAAAAATGCCACTGCGGTAACGGTAGTAGGAAGAGCATCAAGCGTAATAAAAAAGGGGAGTAGTAGTTTGAGTAGTACCGACATCTGGGGTATTACATATGAATACAAAGATGTTTATGACGTAGCGATAGAAAAAGGAAGATATTTTACGCAACAGGAAATTGAAGGAGGAAGGACTGTCGCTTTGATTGGTGATGAAGTAGCGAAGCAGCTTTTTCCAAATGAAGAGGCAGTAGGCCAAGACATTAAGTTCAAGGGCTACAAGGTTCGTGTCATTGGAGTGATGGAGCGTGAGGGCGAAAGCTTTATTGGTACACCTAGTAGTGATGATCGCGTCTTCGTTCCTTATAAGATGTTCACCAAAATGTATAACATCGGCCGAATCTTCGGTATCAATCCTTCGGTCGCTGTAAAGGGCTATGATGATGATATAGGATTGGTTGAACTTCAGAATGAAATGGAGGGGATGCTACGAAAAGTTAGAGGACTCAGGCCTAAAGATGAAACTAATTTTGCCTTGAATAGGCCAGAAGCGCTTGCTGATGCACTCGGAGGTATTTTCGATGTGTTGGGTATTGCAGGCTGGGTAATTGGAGGGTTTGCTATCTTGGTTGGAGGCTTCGGGATCATGAACATTATGTTTGTATCTGTTCAGGAAAGAACGAAACTCATAGGGATCCAGAAATCACTCGGTGCGAAGAATTACTTTATTCTGTTTCAATTCTTATTTGAATCTATATTCTTGTGCTTGCTTGGAGGGCTGGCAGGAATCTTAATTGTTTACTTGTTAACCTTTATCCCTCTCGGGAACTTGGAGGTGCAGTTATCGATGAAGAATGTTATTCTAGCCGTAGTTGTCTCCAGTACGATTGGTGTGGTTTCAGGAATCGTCCCTTCTGCCAAAGCGGCTAGGCTTGATCCTGTAGATGCGATGAGATCAGCATAGATAATGATGAAATAGAGGTAAAGAAAAAGCCAGTCCGAATATCGGACTGGCTTTTTCTTTGAGCCAAACTTCAGTAATTACTTTTTAGCAGCTACCTCTACTTCTCCGTTAATAACGGCTTTGATTTTATTTTCTAGTTCTTCAGCAAGCTCTGGGTTGTCTTCTATTAACGTCTTTACTGAGTCACGGCCTTGGCCAAGTTTCTCACCATTGTATGAGAACCATGATCCGGCTTTCTTAATGATTTCGAATTCAACTCCAATGTCCAAAATTTCACCAGATTTGGAGATCCCTTGTCCATACATAATATCGAATTCGACAACTTTGAATGGAGGAGCTACTTTGTTCTTTACAACTTTTACTCTTGTACGGTTACCTATTATGTTGTCCGCACTTTCTTTGATCTGACCTATTCTACGAATGTCAAGTCTTACAGAGGAGTAGAACTTAAGTGCATTACCACCAGTAGTAGTCTCCGGGTTGCCGAACATTACACCGATCTTTTCTCTTAGCTGGTTAATGAAAATACAAGAGCAGCCTGTCTTACTGATGGTTCCAGTGAGTTTTCTCAACGCTTGTGACATCAAACGTGCTTGGAGCCCCATTTTGCTGTCACCCATTTCACCTTCAAGCTCTGCTTTTGGAACTAGTGCAGCGACTGAGTCAATTACTATAATGTCAAGTGCACCAGAACGAATTAGGTGCTCTGCAATTTCTAATGCCTGCTCACCATTGTCTGGTTGAGAGATCAATAAGTTTTGAGTGTCTACCCCAAGTTTTTCTGCATAAGCGCTATCAAAAGCATGTTCCGCATCAATAAATGCAGCAAGGCCACCTTTTTTCTGAGCCTCAGCAATACAGTGAAGGGTTAGTGTCGTCTTACCCGAAGATTCAGGTCCATAAATCTCGATAACACGGCCCCTGGGGATACCGCCAATTCCGAGAGCGATATCTAATCCAAGCGATCCTGTCGGGATTGAAGGAAGGTCTACAACCTTTTTATCACTTAGCTTCATAACCGCTCCTTTGCCGTATGATTTTTCGAGCTTATCTATTGTTAATTGTAATGCTTTTAATTTTTCGGAATTCTCACTCATCTTTATGGCGTATTTGTGTTCTAGAATAGTCTGTGAAGATAGTAGTAAAGAGTACAATTAACAACGATAGATTAACGCTTATTTTTGCAAGGGAATGAAGGGGAAGAAAATATTTAAGACGGTAGGTATTTCACTGCTGATCCTTATTACTGCAGCAGTTGTTTGGCAATTCGAACTGGTCAATTACGGTCTAATGCAATTGAAAGGTCAACTTAGAGTAGTAAATGAAGCCGTTCCCTTGGAAGAATTCCTGCGGGACACAACTACTACAATTGATCAAAGACAGAAAGTACAAGTCATTTTGGAGGCAAAAGCCTTTGCATTTGAGAAACTAGGAATCAATTATTCTGAGAACTATTCCACTATTTTCGATCAAGCAGATAAGCCTTCAATGTATGTTGTATCTGCATGCGATCCCTATATGTTCCGACCACGAATGTGGAGTTTCCCAATAGTAGGTAGCTTCCCATATAAGGGCTATTTTGATAGAGAGAAGGCAGTCGAGGAGGCGAGGAAAATTAAAGAAGAGGAGGGGCTGGACGCGAGTTTAAGGACTGCTGGTGGCTGGTCTACTTTGGGTTGGTTTAAAGACCCTGTACTTTCAAATATGCTAAAAAGATCAGAAGGAGATTTGGCTAGCCTGATCATTCATGAACTGACGCACGGGACGCTCTTTGTAAAAGATTCCGTGACCTTTAATGAGAATTTGGCCTCATTCATCGGAGACAGAGGAGCTGTTTTATTTTTAGAAGAAAAGTATGGTACAGACAGTCCACAGGTCAATGCATTCGTAGACAGCAACAAAGACGAAGAAGCCTTCAAACAATATATGTTGTCCTCAGCCCAGAGACTAGATGCGCTATACAATTCCATGGTTGATTTATCTATTGATGAAAAAGAGCGCTTAAAAAAGGAATTGATAGAGGAAATAAAGGTTGGTTTCGATTTGGTTGAGTTTAAATCTCAGCGTTATGTCGGCTACTTTAATAATTTTACGCCAAATAATACTTTCTTTATGTCATTGTTGAGGTATAATTCTCAGCAAGACGTATTAGCACTCACTTTAGAGCATCAATTTGACGGAGATCTTCTCGCATATTTGGAACATCTTAAGGCGCAACACCCTTCTCTCTAATAATACTGGTATGGCGTTTGTCATAAAGACCGGAAAGTTTAAGATGAGACTATTTTTATTCACCCTACTTCTTGGATTATTTCAGTTGGTTAGTGCTCAAGAGTATGTGCTAACTGAGGAAATGCCTTTCAAGGGTGGGGAACGCCTGGAGATGAAGGCTTCCATTGGCTTTGTAAAAGCAGCGGAGGCGGTATTTACCGTAAGTGATATCATTTACACGATAAACCAGCGTCCTACTTGGAAGATAGATGTCAACGCAAAAACATCTGGTATTTTTGAATTCTTTTCTCCGGTAAGGGATAATTGGGGTAGCTACTATGATACTGAACGCTTAGTTCCTCAGCGCTTTTACAGGTATATCAGAGAGGGGCGTTTCAGAAAGAATGAGATGCTTTATTTTCATCATGATCGGGATTCTGTCACCGTAAATAAGTTACATAAAGAAACACGACTACTAGAGAAAACAGTGGAGCACGCTATTCCTAATAATGTGCAAGATATGGTAACTGGATATTACTATCTACGATCTATAGACTTTAGCAAACTAGAAGTTGGTGAGATTATAACAATAAAGACGTTTTTCGATGATAAAGAAAAGCCGTTTAGAGTGAAGTTTACTGGACGTGAAATTCTTAGAACAAAATTCGGTAAGGTAAAGTCAATAGTTTTAGTGCCAATTATGGAGAAGGATAAATTGTTTGAAGAAGATAATACTTTGAAGATTTGGCTCTCAGACGACTTGAATAAAGTCCCACTGAAGTTTCAAGCAAAAATATATGTGGGTTACCTTAGTGTGGAACTCAAAAAGGCTGAAAACCTTAAGCATCCTATGGCGATCGTTCAGTGATCTGAAATTTGTTTTCTGTGCGTGGATATTCCTATATATTTGTTAGACAACAGAAAATCCATGGCAAACAAGCAAAATCCTAAAGTACTCGTTGTAGATGATGATCATGATATCCTTGAGTTGTTGAAGTACAATTTAAAAAAAGAAGGATACGAGGTCGAAATAGCGGATGACGGAATGAAGGCCGTTGCGATAGCTAAAAAATTTGTTCCTGACCTAATTCTGCTTGACATCATGATGCCTGAGCAGGACGGAGTGGAGACCTGTCGCCAAATTCGTGAACTTCCTGAAATGTCTGATGTTCACGTTACTTTTTTGACTGCTAGAACAGAAGAGTACTCCGAGGTGGCTGCATTTGAGGCTGGGGCAGATGATTATATTACCAAGCCCATTAAACCAAGAGCTTTGATGAGTCGGATCAGTGCCTTGTTCAGAAAGGAAACCAAGAACAAAAAGAGACCACAAATTGTAGAGGGGAATCTTACAATTGATCGCTCAAGTTATACTGTGAGTGTCGAGGGTAAACAGTTTACACTCCCTAGGAAAGAATTTGAATTGCTTTATTTTTTGGCTCAAAACCGGAATAAAGTATTTAGTAGAGACGAGCTGCTCCAAAATATTTGGGGTACAGACGTTTATGTATTAGCAAGAACCGTTGATGTGCATATTAGAAAAGTGCGAGAGAAAATTGGTGATGGATATATTTCTACTGTCAAAGGTGTGGGGTATAAATTTGAGGTAGCCTAGCCATGTTTTTAAACTCCAGAGTAGTAGCCTTAGTCTTGGCAGTCGTTGTGGCTGCAGTGACAACTGCATTTTTATCTCTGGTTCCAGAAGTTTCAGATCAAGCGCTTTTGGTTGCTGCCTTACTCTCTTTTGCCGCAACCTACCTCTTACTATACATCACTTTCGAGTTCTTAGTATTTAAGGAAATTGGTGAGATTTATAAGGTGTTGAATAAAATGAGAAAGAAGGATTTCTCATTTATAGACGCAGGAGATTCCTCAAATACCAATAACCCCTTAAAGCGAATTAATAGAGAGATTTATAACTACGGGGTTAATCGCAATAAGGAAATAGAAGACTTACGAAGACTTGAGGTCTTTAGAAGAGAGTTTCTTGCCGATGTCAGCCATGAACTAAAAACACCAGTGTTTGCCGCACAAGGCTTTGTACACACCTTGTTAGATGGAGCAGTTGATGATAAGAAGGTGCGTATGAAATTTTTGAAACGCGCTGCAAAGAGTTTAGATAACCTCGATTCGCTCATTCATGATTTGCTAACCCTTTCTCAAATAGAAATAGGTGAGATTAAGATGCATTTAGAGCACTTTGATATTGTGAGGACTGCTCACGAAGTAATCGATCAGCTTGAAAATAAGGTCGAAAAAAAGGGTCTTGAAATCGGTCTTGATAATGAATATCCCGACCCCATATTTGTCCATGCAGATGCCGAACGTATTTATCGTGTTTTGATAAATCTTATCTCAAATGCAATAAAGTACACCCATAAGGGTAGAATTGGCCTAGGGTTCGAAGTAAAAGGGAACGAGGTACGAGTGTTTGTTCGTGATACAGGCGTAGGTATTCCTACCGAAGACTTAGATCGAATCTTTGAAAGATTCTTCAGGGTAGATAAATCAAGGTCGAAGGACAGTGGTGGTACAGGTCTAGGGCTGGCTATTGTTAAGCATATTCTTGAGGCACATGACACACATGTTGGTGTTGTAAGTACAGTTAATAAAGGTTCTGTGTTTAGTTTTAAACTACCGATTGGTCAAAGTACAGAAGAGATGGAAGAAGAGGCCAATCAAGAACTTGAGCTATTAGAAGTGAAAGATGCCTAGATCTTTCTAGTTTTGCCCTTGCATGAAAGTCAATTTCAAATCACTGATTATATATGAGGATGATAACTTTATGGTTGTCAATAAACCTCCGTTTATGGCTTCTCTCGAAGACAGAAATGATCCGACTAACCTCCAAAAGCTAGCGAAAATCTATAATGAAGACCTTTCGGCATGTCATAGGCTGGACAAGGAAACCTCGGGGTGTATTTTATTAGCTAAGAATAAGGAAGCTTATCGCCATGCTTCTTTACAATTTGAGCACCGTACTATCCAGAAAATTTATCATGCTTTTGTCCATGGCATCCATGAGTTTCGCGAGGAGGTAGTCAACCTTCCGATATATGCGCTGAATAAAGGGGTGACAAAAATTGATTACTCTATTGGTAAAGCGGCTAAGACTACTTTTAATACTCTCGAACTTTATAAGTTTCACTCGTTAGTTGAATGTATTCCTGAGACCGGTCGTATGCACCAAATCAGGATTCATCTTTCTGAGAGTAAGGCTCCGCTCATCAATGATGAGATGTATGGAGGAGACCCATTATTGCTATCGCAAATAAAAAGAAAGTTTAAGCTGAAGAAGTATACTGAAGAGTTACCGTTGATCAAGCGGTTTGCATTACACGCTCAGAAACTCGTTTTCAATAATTTTGAGAGAGATCTTTCTGTTGAAGCCCCATATCCAAAAGATATCACTGTATTAAAAAAGCAACTCTTAGCCAATAAACGTTAGCTTTGCGCATCTTTTTGAGAGCCTCTCTGCTGTAAGAATGAAGAAATTAAGGGTAATGTATCCTTGATTAATAATTGTAGAAAGAATTATCAATAGTCGTGTTGGAATTGAAAAATCAAACTTCTATCTTTGTGTCCCTTTTTAAGGGGAGGACTGAATAAAGTAATAAAAGTCAATTAAATATACTGAAGTGGATACACTAAGTTATAAGACAAAATCGATCAACAATGCAACTGTGGATAAGCAGTGGGTCTTGGTCGATGCCGCCAACTCAAAAGCATTGGGACGTTTGGCAAGTGAAGTAGCTAAAATGATTAGAGGCAAGCATAAGCCAGGCTACACTCCGCATGTTGATTGTGGAGACAACGTTATTGTTATCAATTGCGATAAAGTGAAGTTAACAGGAAAGAAGTGGACTGATAGAGTATACCTTTCTTATACTGGCTACCCAGGTGGTCAAAAAGCAACTACACCAAGACAGTTGAAAGCTAAATCTTCTACACTTCTTGTTGAGAGGTCTGTAAGAGGTATGTTGCCTAAGAATAGATTAGGAAGAAGCCTTTTCAACAATCTATATGTATATGAAGGTGCAGAGTATCCTCATGTTGCTCAACAACCAACACTAAAAGAATTATAAGATCGCTTCAATGGACGTAACAAATACAATCGGAAGAAGAAAAACATCTGTAGCTAGACTATACATGCAGCCAGGTAATGGCGACATCGTTGTTAACGGAAAAAGTGTTAAAGATTACTTTAACTCTGATGTTTTAGAAATTATTGTCAGTCAACCTTTAGTAAAGGTTGACCTCGCTACAAGCTTTGACATCAAAGTAAATGTAGTCGGTGGTGGACCAAATGGACAAGCTGGAGCAATAAGACTAGCTATTTCAAGAGCACTTTGTGAGGTAGATGCCGAGCATAGACCAGCTCTTAAAAGCGAAGGATTCATGACGCGTGACCCTAGAATGGTTGAGCGTAAGAAGCCAGGAAGAAGAAAAGCGAGAAGATCATTCCAGTTCTCAAAACGTTAATTAGAATTTTTATCAAGTTATATAATGTCGAAAATTACAAACAAAGACTTACTTGATGCTGGTGTTCATTTTGGACACTTGACGAGAAAGTGGGATCCTAAAATGGCACCTTACATCTTCATGGAGAAGAATGGTATCCATATTATTGATCTCAACAAAACCCTTAGCAGCCTCGAGGAAGCATCAAATGCTGTTAAGAACATCGTTCGCTCTGGTAGAAAGGTGATGTTTGTGGCTACGAAGAAACAGGCGAGAGTCATAGTTTCTGAAGAGGCACAAAGATTAAATATGCCATTCGTAACTGAAAGATGGTTAGGTGGTATGTTAACTAACTTCGCTACCATGAGAAAGTCTCTCAAAAAATTGTCAGGTATTGACAAGTTAATGAAAGACGAAAGCTTCAAAGCACTTGCAAAGCGTGAGCGTTTGATGAAGACTCGTGAGAAAGCTAAGTTGGAAAGACTATTAGGTGGCATTGCTGACCTAACTAGACTGCCTGCAGCACTTTTCGTTATTGATGTGAAAAGAGAGCACATTGCAGTAGCAGAGGCAACAAAACTGAATATTCCAGTTTTTGCACTTTGTGATACTAACTCTGACCCTACCAAGGCTAATTATTCTATCCCTGGTAATGATGATGCATTCAAGTCAATTGAAATCATCACTAAGGCATTCGGAAAAGCAATTGAAGAAGGTTTGTCGGCTCGTAAAGAGGAGAAAGAGGAGAGAGAAAGAGAGAAGGCTGAGGAAGAAAAGAAAGCTGTTGATCAGCAACCTGAAAAACAAGAATCATAATATTTGATTGAATCATAATCAAAATTGAACATTGGATTCGCTTCGATGTTCAATTTTTGTTTAAACCAACCTGTATTTAATAAAACACTATAAAAATGGCTATTACAGCACAAGAAGTTAATAAACTAAGACAAATGACCGGTGCCGGTATGATGGATTGTAAAAAGGCATTGGTAGAAGCTGAAGGTGACTTTGACAAAGCGATTGAAATTCTTAGAATGAAAGGGCAAAAACTTTCTGAAAAAAGAGCTGACAGAGAAACCAAAGAAGGTAGTGTATTTGTAAGAGTAAGCGAAGACGGTTCTACTGCTCACTTGATTGCTTTTACTTGTGAGACTGACTTTGTAGCAAAAAATGATGATTTTCAAGCTTTAGGAAATGAAATAGCTGATGCTGCCAAATCAAACAGTCCTGCAGACTTAGCGGCATTGAACGCATTGAGCCTTGGAGATGTAACTGTAGAAGAAAAAATTACTGGACTCGTAGGTAAGATCGGTGAGAAATTAGCCGTTACGACTTACGAAACAATATCTGGCGAGAAGGTAGCTTCTTACATTCATTCGAATGGTAAGCTTGGTGTACTAGTCGCTATGACAGGCGCTGGTGATGCTGAAGTTGCTGACGCTGGTAAAGATGTAGGAATGCAAATTGCTGCTATGAATCCAGTTGCTTTAGATAAAGACGGTGTTGATCCGACTACAATTGAGAAAGAAATTGAGATTGGAAAAGAGCAAGCGCGTCAAGAAGGTAAGCCAGAGGCTATCCTTGATAAAATCGCAGCAGGTAAACTACAGAAGTTCTTCAAAGAGAATACATTGTTAAGCCAGTCATTCGTAAAAGAGCCTAAGCAAACTGTGGCACAATACCTTGATTCAGTAAACAAAGGATTGACTGTTTCTGCATTCAAAAGAGTATCTATCGGATAATTACTCCGACTTTATAAAATAGAAAGCGGCTTCATTTGAAGCCGCTTTTTTTTTGACCATGCTACACTACACCTATGAGCATATTACTATAATTCAAAATACATTCCTTCTATAGCGATGTTAAACCCAGCCTTGAGTACTTCCTGATACTCTTTAGAGTTTAAATCTAGAATGGGATTAGTATGATTCGAATGTATAAAAACGACTTTAGCCTTATCCGTAGCTGGTAGATTTTCAAAGAGAGCCATGCTTTCGGAAGTAAAAGGATGAGGTATTATGCTCATATCTCTTCCTCGTAATTCTCCATCGGCAAAAAAACTTGCGTCTATAAGGACATAATCATTTTGTTTGATAACCTCTCTGATGTCTACATCCCATTCCTCCCATTTATCAATGTCTGGAATGAATACAATCTTTAGATTGTCGCTCATAATTTGAAAGCCAACAGTCTCACTAAATTCATCTCTATGGGGCACTGTAAATGGTAAGACCGAAAGTCCAGCTGGGAGCTGAACCACTGTTGAGTCCTGCATGGGTTGAATGACGATGTTATTAAAGTCTACCAATTGACTCCATGGACCGTTCGTTTCAAGGTAATCTTTCATCCTCGGCATAGCATACACTAGGGTTTCTTTTGCTCCCATAGCCTCAAAACCAAGGTGCATTAATCCTACATAATGGCCCATATGCGCATGAGTAAGAAATATACCGTCATATGGATATTTTGTCGCCACCGATTGCTTATCAGCAATTTCTAGTTGTTCTCTAAAGTCTGGTGTGGCCTCAAACAAATATCTCTTTTTACCCAATGGGTCTACCAAGAGTAGGGAAACGGTATGTTGCTTGATCCGTCTTCCAGATGCTATGGATTCAAATTCTGATCTTTCACCTGCTTGGGGATATCCAGCATCTTGAGCTACGCCAAGCACCATCAAATATGGTTTGTCATTAGGAATGTCTGTGCTGACAGATTGATTCTCTGGCTGGCAAGAACAAGTGATTAGAAACAAAAAAAGAGCCACAAGCGGCTCTAAGTTTAAGGTTGAATAAGGTGCTTTCTTCATAATTAACTACCGCAACCTATACAATCAAAGCTAGAGTCCATTGGTTTGACTCCATTAAGCTTCATGGTCAGGTTGTGGATTTCGTCCTTGATGTCCATGTCGCGAAACATGTCACCAGTTAGTTTGCCGTTCAATTCAGCAATCTGTACTTCTAGTTGTTCTGTTGTTAATTCCATTGGGGTATTTGTAATAGTGTGATAGGGATCATAGGTACATGAATTTAAGAGTTCCAAGAATAAAAACAAATACAGTCGACTACATAAAATTTGAAATAGGCGTAGAATACACCTCTAATGACTTTAAGGATAAATCTTTCGAAAAAAACTAACTTTCTTGTAACCATTCAGACAAGGGGTGGTTTCCCCCACTGAATTCTTAAAACAGAACATTGGATTCACTCTCAGACAACACATTAATGCTCAAGGTTAAGGCTGGTCAACTTGATCAACTTGGTTTGCTTTACGAGCGTGACAGTTGTAATTAAAGAAGAAACTACAGGAAAGGATTGAAAAAAACCTCGCCTAAGCGAGGTTTTTTTTTATGATCTCTTGTGATTAACATCGAGCTGAAAGACGTCATTTCTCTGGTAATGACCTGTTACATCTAAGGACATTTTTTCCTCATAACAACGGTTTAGATCTACCTCCGCTGTAAAGACACCCTCTTGATCCCAAAGGGGTTCCATTACATATTGCCCATCAGGTCCAACAATACAGCTGCCACCGTTTAGAAGCATTTGTTCTGGTTTATCTTTTAAGGCATCAGGTAGAGTTAATTCAGTAGGGATATCCTTTACCCTCATAATTTGCCCTACACCCACAGCAAAACATCGGCCTTCGAAGGCGTATGAACGCGTAGCAATCTGAAGCATTTCGTGAACTTTTGGCCAAACAGCAATGTGAATATGCTCACCAGAATTATGCATTGTCTGCCTTGTCAATGGCATCCAGTGTTCCCAGCAAATAAGTCCACCGACTCTGCCAACAGCTGTGTCTACGGCTTTCAAACCAGCACCATCTCCTTGGCCATAGAGTAGTCTTTCTGTGTGAGTAGGCATGAGTTTTCTGTGGTGGTTTGCAAGCTCTCCACGTTCGTTCCAAGTCAATAAACTATTGTAAATCGTGCCGTTTCCTGGTCCAGACGTGACCTTTTCATTGATTCCCATGACTACGACTAAGCCAAGTTCTTTCGCCCACTTTCCGATTTGCGCTACTTCAGGTCCAGTAACGTCAAGGCTATTGGCATAGGTCTTTGCGAAAATTTCTTTAGTTGGTTTGAAATCCCATTTGGCATACTCATCACAGTAGTCTATCCAAGCAGGATACCCTGTAAACCATGATTCACCAAAACATACAAGTTCCGCACCCTTCGTACTAGCCTCAGTGAGTAAGGCTTCTACTTTTTCGAGAGATTTTTTAATATCGAGATATACTGGTGCAGACTGTACTATACCGATATTGACCTTTTGCTTCATACTTCGATATTACACAATCCAAGGAGGATAGTAAAACCACAGTTGTTCAGGTGGTCACAAAATGATTAAAAAGGATAAATACTCTATTTGGGATACGAGTAAGGTGAATTATTTGATCGTCACCTTTTCATTAATGATTCTTGAAAGTTCGATTAACTCACCTTGATTGTATAGTTCATCGATTGTCATGATGTCAATGCCCTCATCTTCAGGTTTTAGGTTAATATAATCTTGAATGAGCATGTTGTTGACCCTTCTTGGGTTGATGGCTTCCCTGAAGCGCATACCACCACCATCAGTATGATAAAGGTATGCGAGATAGTCCATGCTATAATCTTCCTTGTCAAACCAGTATAGAAATACATCATCAAAATCTTCTCCTCCACCTTCTTGCTCGAAAGTGACTTTCACTTCGTGGTATGCTTTCCCTTTGATATCGGTTTCACCTAAATAAACTTTGTTAACAGCAGGGTCATTAAGACCAAAAGGGAGTCTAAAAAAGTAGATAACGGAATTTACAGAACGTGTATAAGCCGCTCTCTTTTCTTCTGTGATTTCTGCTTCGTCACCATTAATTGTTCTTACGAGGGATTGATTGTCCATCCGATCAATGACAGTAGCTCCTGTGCTATCTATTTGAGTTCTGGTATACTCATAGATACCGTTTTTATTCTTGTATGTATAGTCGATGTCGCGGAAGGTCAAGGTGAACTCAGTATTCCTTAATTCACCCATTTGATGGTAAGCAATGGATTCATCTATGACTTCCTGAACTTTTGATTTTGGTTCTTCCTGAGCGGTTTCGTTTTTCTGAGGAGTACATGAAAGGAAAATGATCAACAGAAGTAGTAGAAGATATGATTTAGCCATTGAAGATGGTTTTTTGGATTTACGGTGAATCTAATAAAAAGTTGACACTCTCGATGGCTAATGTTAGCTACTTGACTGTCAGATGACATAATTAAAGGCAAGCAAAATAATTGTACAAATCTAAGCATAAAAAAACCACCCCAACTTCATCGGGGTGGCCAATAAACACACACAATACTAGAGGCTATGGAACCTCTAGATTATCTTTAGAGACTTTAATGCAAGTCTTTCATTCGAATCTAAATCTAAGAAAAATCAAAAATCCGAGTTGGACAAGTTTTTATTGCGAATTCAAGTAAATATAAATTTTATTAGTATCTGGTATTTGAATAGTACTACTCCTCGGTTTTGTTTGGTGTAACGACCAAGGCCGAAATGTTAAGCAAATCAGTTGGCTAGCGTTATTTACTGGGGCACACTTGCGGAAACAATTAATTAGATAGGCTTACGCGAGCAGTTTTTACCTGAGAAAGTTGATCACCAGCTTCTGTCCATGCGATTATAAGCTCGTCTTTTTTATTTGTAATTACAGGAAAACCGCTAGCCCGTGCTGCGGAAGTTTGCGCAATGGATTGACGATGAATTTCATTTCCATCTGCGTCAAAGGTAGCGAGCATGATGTCTGCTAAGTCGTTATCCGTTTCTAACCAACTTATCGCTATTTGACCATTGTCTAAATAGGTAAGGCCAACGCGCCCCGTGGTTTTTCCTTGACTAATGATTTTAGGTGTCCCAAAACTAATACCAGCATCAGTGGATATTGCCATTTTAACCTCTGGATAACCATTCGCAGCTGTAAACCAAGAGATGGCAACACGCTCTTCATTTGCAGCTATTGATGGGCCATTTACAGGACACCCACTTATTTCCCAGTTATCATTGAAGACAGGAGTTGGGGTTGACCAATTACCGTTTACTCTTTTTGTGACGTATATGTCACGGACTTCATCTTCAGACCTGTCGCGATAAGCGACAATAATTCCGTCACGAGTCAAAGCTGCAGTGGTTTGGCAGCAGTCGCAGGTTCTGTTGTCTAACTCCCAATCCTCTATCATTTCACCGCTACTATTGAATATGCCCCCTCTAACGGTCATTGCACCTTCACCGCCATGATCATTATTTTCACCATGAGACGATTTAGTATTTCTTCCATCTAACCATGTTGCGAAGTTCTGGTCGTTCGGCAGCGCTAGCATGCTTACGAAACCATGTTCGGCAGCAACTCCATCGCTATGAGGAATAAAAGAATCTGACCAAGATGATCCGCCATCTTTGGACTGAGTAATGCGGACATCATAGTCGTAGGTTCCCTCTGCCTTTTTTTGAAGCCAATGTGCCGAAAGTGTTTTGTTATTAGCAATGAGAGAGGGGAAATCCGCCCAATTGACGAACCAGTTATTGCCCTCGCTGATCAGTTTTGGTGTATTCCAGATGTTTTCATTGAACATTGAAAACTTAAATTGAACGGCATCATCATTCTTCTCTAACCAAGATAAATAGACGTCTCCATTGTCAGAAGTAAAGAGGTTTGGTGTTAGGCTATGATCGTTCGCTTCTGAAACTAGTTGTTTAACCTTGAATTTCGCAGAGTTTTGGTCTTGACAAGAGACGATCAGCAAGAGAAAAAATAAAATACCGAGTTGCTTCATAGTATGGTAAATGTAAGTTTAATGATCAGAATACAAGAATTCTTGATCACAGAGTTAAGGTAAGCGTTCCATCTATCTAATACCAGTTCCTTTCTAACCGATGTATTATTATTTTCGGGTATAAGACAAACCTTCTATCCATGCGAAATAAATTAGCCTTTTTGTTCCTAATATCTTTTTGTCTCGTTAATGCGCTCCCCGGCCAGAAATTAGACATGTCAATGTTCAATAACATGAAGCCCAGAAGCATCGGCCCAGCTGGCGCGAGTGGTAGAATCACTTCCTTCGATGTTGAACTCAGTAACCCAGATGTCATTTATGCCGGTACCGCGGCAGGTGGGTTGTGGCGCTCAGAAAATGGAGGATCGACTTGGGATGCAATCTTTGAAGACGGTAAATCTGCCTCAATCGGTTCTGTGGCTATTAACCAAAATAACCCTAGCGAAATATGGGTTGGTACAGGTGAGGGTAATCCAAGAAATAGTATGAATAATGGTGCTGGGATCTATAAGACCATTGATAGGGGGCGAAGCTGGACTTTTTTAGGCTTAGACAAGACGAATGGAATACACAGAATAATACTGCATCCTACTAATCCGAAAGTTGCTGTAGTGGCTGCTACTGGTACTCCATGGGGAGAAAATCCTGAGCGAGGTATTTATAAAACAGTGGATGGTGGAGAAACCTGGAATCAGACGCTTTATATCGATGTGAAAACTGGTGCCGCTGATCTAGTGGTCGATCCATCGAACCCGAACAAGCTTATTGCTGCTATGTGGGAGCATAGAAGATGGCCTTGGTTTTTTAAATCAGGCGGACCAGGTTCTGGTATATTTGTGAGTTTAGATGGTGGAGATACATGGAACAAACGTACAGAGGAAGACGGACTTCCTAAGGGTGAGTTAGGAAGGATTGGGATAGCTTTTGCTCCATCCAATGCAAGTAGAGTTTATGCTTATGTAGAATCAGAATCTAATGCAATCTATAGGTCTGATGATGGTGGATTCAAATGGAGTAAGGTTTCTAAATCAGGGGACCGTAATATAGGCGGCAGACCTTTCTATTATGCCGATATATATGTTGATCCTCAAAATGAAAATAGAGTATATAGTATTCATTCTACCGTCACCGTTTCAGAAGATGGTGGAAAAACCTGGGGTAGTTTCGTGCCTAGCAGTCGCGTACACACAGATCATCACGCTTGGTGGATTCATCCAGAAGATCCAACTTTCATTCTCGATGGACATGATGGCGGACTTACTTATACCAGAGATAGGGGTAAGAACTGGCACTTTGTAGAAAGCCTTCCACTTACACAATTCTATCATGTACGAGTCGATAATGATATCCCTTACAATATTTATGGAGGAGCACAAGATAACGGCTCTTGGAGAGGCCCAAGTCAGTCATGGTTCAAAGGAGGTATTAGAAACTTCTATTGGCAACGGCTTAGCGTAGGTGATGGATTTGATATGGCACCTGACCCTAAGGATAATCGCTACGGATGGTCCATGGGACAAGGTGGTAACCTAAATTATTATGATCGAGTATCAGGAATCTTGCATAAAGTGAAGCCTGTTCACCCAGAAGGAGTTGCACTGAGGTTCAATTGGAATGCAGCATTAGCAATTGATCCGATTGATGAGTCAATTACTTACTATGGAAGCCAATTCTTACATAAGACCAGTGACTCAGGGAAGTCTTGGGAGGTCATTTCTCCAGATTTAACGACAAACAACCCATCTAAACAAGATTATAAAACAGGTGGACTTACATATGACAACACTGCCGCTGAAAACCATACGACCATCACAGTCATTGGCCCTAGTGCCAAACAAGCAGGTGTCATATGGGTAGGTACCGATGATGGTAATGTTCAGGTGACAAGAGATGGCGGAAAGACATGGAACAATGTTGTCAAAAATATGAAGGGGCTGCCAGCGAATGCTTGGATTACCCAAATAAAGCCTTCTGAGTATGCTGCTGAAGAAGCTTTCGTAGTAATTGATAACCATCGCATGAATGACTGGACACCATATGTGTATCATACTAAGAACTTTGGTAAGTCATGGACAAGGCTAGTCGATGATAGCAAAATGAGGGGTGCCACATTGAGTTTTGTCCAAGATCCGATTGAGCCGAAACTCATGTTCACAGGAACAGAATTCGGTTTGTGGGTGAGTATCGATGCCGGTAAAAACTGGACACAATGGACCAATGGATATGGCACCATTCCGACCCAGGACATGGTCATTCATCCTAGAGAGCATGACTTAGTGATCGGTACTTTCGGGCGTTCTTTTTGGGTACTTGATGATGTCCGTCCATTAAGAACTATGGCTTCAATTGGTTTGAATGATGTTTTGGATAAGGAAATCCATGTTTTCGATACGCCAGATGCTTACAGAGTATTCCGAGGTGAATCATTCGGCTACCGAGCGAATCTAGTCGGGGAAGCCATTTTTGAAGGCGAAAACAGACCTCAAGGGGCAATGATTAGTTATTATTTCAAAGATTCTGGCCAGAAGACCAATAGGGTAAAGGTTGAAATATTGGATGAGTCTGGTGCGGTGGTTAAAACACTCAATCAAAGAGCAACTGCGGGTGTTAATCGTTTTCAATGGGCAATGGATACAGATGGCCCTGAACTGCCGAACCCAACGGCTACGCGGAGGTTTTCAAGAGGGCCCGATGCGCTACCGGGTGCTTATACGATTCGCATGACATACAAAGAATCACAAAGCGAAAATACAGTCATGGTTTACCCTGACCCTAGAATTGAAGTGGATTCCAAAGCGATGGAAGTTAAGAAGGCTTTTATGCTTAAACATGTCGGCTTGCAGGCTAGGGTTGATAAGATGAGTGCAGACTTGAGAAAGGCTAAAGCATTAGTGGATCTTATCAATGAGCGGGTAAAAGATGAGGATGAAGCACTATCTTCTGATGCCAAGCAAAAAGGGAAAGTACTAATCACTGCAATCGACAAGGTCTACTACCAAATCAATAGTGAGCCTGTGAAACAGGGGATTTACAGAGATGGCACTGTGCTTTCCGCCCAAGTAGGGGCCCTTTCAGGAACCATGCAATCAGTTCAATTGCCTTTGACAAAGAACCAAGAAGTGGCAATGGGGTTACTCGTTCCAGCTATTGAAGAAATGGAAGCGAAAGTTGAGGCTGTCTTATTAAAAGAGTATGAAATGTATAAGGCTTATGTCAAAGCTTTAGGCTTGAGTCTGATTCCGGAAAAGTAGTACCTAATACTTAATAATGCTTCCTTTTAGAAAGTCTTCTTCACTGATGGTATTTTCTTCATTGGTGTCTGAGTCGCTATGGATCTTCCAGACGCCAGATACTTTTTTCAGGGTTACATTAAATTTGCTGTAGTAAGAAGTGGGTGTTGCTCCATTGTAGCGGGTTAGCTTATAAATGCCAATCTCATACCCCCAATTTTCTTTTTGGATGCGCTTGATAAAGCTGAATTCAATTCTTTGCTTGACCTTTTGGGCATTCCACCTATTGAATGTTTCTAAGTTTTGGTCTTTATATTCTTGACCTATTAAAATGATATTCTGATCTGCCGGAACTCTTAAAACCTCTCCCGTATGTATTTCATTGAAAAGACTGGCATCTAAGTCTTGATAAGCCTGCATAAAATTAAGCCAGACGTCCTTGTTGATTTTTTTCTGCTCTTCAGCTTGAGAAAAAGCAGACTGGGACAATAACAGCATGACTGCGAGATAGATATTCTTCATTCTAATGACCTTTTCAACAAAACGGTTGATGTGCTGTTTTGGTATATGCTTGTAAAGCTTGGGTTATCGAGTTTGTAGCAACACACCATTCGACTGGTTTTGTAGCAGGTCGGGGTTTCTGAAAAGCGCTATGGCTTGTCTGTAGATCTCGTTAGTTTCATTATAGATTTTATAGAACGCATCATCGTCATAAAGGTCTCTTGCGATTCTTGCCTTCACTAAATAGCTCAAGAGGTTTCGAGATTTATCGAATTGTCTCTTGCTGTATCGAACATTATTCTTGTTGCCTAGAAGTACGAGCTCTTTTAGCATTTCAGAGCTTACTTCAAAATTCGCTTGGTAATCTTCGAAGCTCATTTCTTTTAATTCAGAGTGGTTGTCTCGGTAGTCAAGTGTGTATTCTCTAATGGTATTGCTAGAAGAGAGTCTATTCACATATGCGCTTATGTCGGCAGTATCGAGGGCCACAAAATAGTCGGGCATGATACCACCTCCCCCGTAAACAGTACGTCCATTGGTAGTTTTATATGACAATTCTTCATCGAACTGAACACTGTCCTTCACAAATAATTCTCCTGATGTATAGCGATTATAATAATCAGAGTTGTAGTCCTTTTCACCATCATCATATGGCTTTTGAATAGAACGGCCACTTGGCGTATAATACCTGGCAATTGTCATGCGCAGTTCTGATCCGTCACGCAAGTTGAAAGGTAACTGCACAAGTCCTTTACCGAAAGATCTTCTGCCCACTATAAGTGCACGATCATTGTCCTGCAAAGCACCTGCTACAATCTCAGAAGCAGAAGCACTTCCTTCGTTGACCAGCACCACTAAAGCACCCTCTTTGAAAATACCATCATTCGTGGCGCGTGCTTTACTGTCGTACTTGTCACTTTGCCCTTTTTGACTCACAATTGTTTCACCAGCAGGCAAAAACTCGTTGCTCATGCCTATCGCTGCGCTCATATATCCACCAGTATTGTTCTGTAAATCGAGAATGAGCTTGGTCATGCCTTGTGACTTAAGTTCAGTTAGTGCTTTTTTGAATTCATCATAAGTAGTTTCGGCAAAGCGATTGACTTTGATGTAACCCATCTCACCATCAATCATGTAGCTTGCGTCTATCGAATATTGAGGGATTGCACCTCTCTTCAATTCGAAGGCTAATAATTCAGATTCGTTTCTTCGAACGACACCGACTTCTACTTTAGATCCTCTAGGTCCTCGAAGCATGTCGAACACCTTCGTATTATTCATCCCAATTCCAGCAATGTTTTCTCCGTCTACTGAAACGATCTTGTCTCCAGACACAATGCCTGCTTGTTCAGAGGGGCCACCAGGAAGAGGTGATACTACATAAAGTGTATCACGTAATAGGTTGAATTCAACCCCGATACCGTCATAAGTAGCACGTAGTTGAGAGGCAGCACGCTCCCTGTCTTTTGGTGGAATGTATATGGTATGCGGATCTAACTTGTCCAGCATGTTCTCGATGGATTCCTCTATTAGAGTTTCTGTATCTACTGAATCGACATAATCATTTTCAATGTACTCTAAGAGCTCTCGGAATTTCAGAATTGAACTCAGGTATTTCTTATCCGTTTTGGGTTCGGCAAACTCAGAACCTATCAATATACCAACGATGACTGCGATGGTTAATAGAATAGGAAGCTTGATATGATATGAAGAATTTTTGTAGTCGCTCACTTTTACCCTTTAATTAATTTACTAAAATATGCATTTGACCGGTAAACATGGATAAATGTCATAGTATGATTGTAACGAAACGTCTTAGTTTGTGTTCAAGTTTTTAAGCACTTTGGCTAGAAAACTATGACTGAAAATCGTTAAATTCATAAATCAAGTAAACGAAATGGATAAATTACTCAAGCGCACCATCACCGATCTAGTTTCTGAAAATCACGTTAGAGCCTCAGTACTCTACTATTTCGGAGTGAAATTCTATGATTACAAATTAGAAACATTGGAAGAAGTGTGTGCGAAGCTTGGTATTAATCCAGATTCACTGATCAGCAGTCTAGAGTTGGTGCTTGATGAAAAAGAATCAACACAGAAACAATTAAAGGCTTATCCTGCCGAATTGGTAGTAGAATACCTTAAGCATGCGCATTACCTGTTCATAAAAAAGAGGCTGCCTTATATTGCCCAGTTAATTGATGGTATTGAGGATGTTAATTACAGATATAAATCACTCTCAGTAGATTTAAAATCTGTTTTCCCAATGTTTGTGGAGGATTTCATTCACCATATACATGAGGAGGAGGATACTATGTTTGCTTATGTGGATAGGTTAAGCCGTTTTCTAAATGATGAAAAACCATCTTCCGAGACTTATTATTTAATGGAAGAGTTTTCCGTGCAAGAATTTGCCCTAGGCCATGAAGTGCATGAAAATGAAATGGAAGGGTTCAGAAAATTTACAAACAACTACAAGTATTGTGATGAGGCCGACCTTCATATCAAGGTACTTTATACAGAGCTACAACGTTTCGAGAAAGATTTGTTGATCCATGCGAAAATCGAGAATGAAATTCTCTTCCTAAAGGCCATGGAGTTGGAACGCCTCGCCAAAATCAAGTTTCAGGATGTGTCTAAATTGAATTAATGGGAAGAATCATTGCCATAGATTATGGCACTAAAAGAGTTGGACTAGCTGTAACTGATCCGCTTCAAATTATTGCTTCTGCGTTAGATACTATTCACTCTAAGGATATTATTGCCTATTTAAAAGATTATGAGGTTAATGAAGGTATTGAATCCTTCGTTTTAGGTATGCCAAAGAAGCTTGATGGCACGCCTACCAATGCTACTCCTCTGGTTCAACAATTTCATCGGCTTTTGAAAAAGAATTTTCCTGGAAAACCCGTTTATTTGCATGACGAAAGATACACTTCCAAAATGGCGCTTGATGCCATGATCGCTGGAGGGGTAAAAAAGAAGGATAGGAGAGAGAAAGGGAATATCGATAAGGTAAGTGCTACCATTATTCTCCAATCTTTTCTGGAAAGCAAATAACATATGATTTATCCAATTGTCGCCTACGGTGATAACGTACTCAGGAAGGAAACCAAAGATTTCCCTCAAGATTCTAAAGACCTTACAAGCCTGGTTGAAAGCATGTATGAAACCATGTATAACGCCAATGGCGTTGGTCTAGCAGCTCCGCAAATAGGAATGTCTCATCGTATTTTCATTATTGATTCAACTCAAATGAGCGATGATGAGGATGATAAAGATATTGTAGGGGTGAAACGTGCTTTCATTAACCCTGAAATATTGGATGAATACGGAAATGAGTGGAGCTTTGAAGAAGGTTGCCTAAGTATTCCCGATGTGCATGCCGAAATCATTCGTCCTGAAAAGCTTACTATTAATTACTACGATGAGCTTTGGAACGAACATGAAGAAGAATTTGATGGCCTGACTGCTCGTGTTATTCAGCATGAATTCGATCACTTGGAAGGTGTTTTATTTACGGATTATGTAAAAGGCCTTAAGAAGCAGATGCTTCGTTCTAAGCTTGTTGGTATTTCAAAAGGAAACGTAAGCGTGAAATATCGCATGAAGTTTCCTATCAAGAAATAACCAAAACCATAAGCCATGAGAGTGATTAAGTTATGTGTTATAATGTTTATCATCTCATTGATGGCTTGTCAATCAGAGGTCAAAGTTTCAGGCACTTTTGAGTCTTCGGTCGAGTCGCCATTTATTCACACGGTTTATTTTTGGTTCAAAGAAGATGTTACCCATCTTGAAGTCAAGCAATTTGCCGAGGCTAGCAAGTCTTTGGCGAAGATTGAGGGTGTACTAAAAGTCTACGATGGAACCCCAGCGGCCACAGATCGACCTAGCTTGGAAAAGAGCTATGACTACGCATTAGTTGTGCTCATGAAAGATATTATAGCCCATGATGCCTACCAACAAGATCCAATCCATTTGAAGCTTTTATCGACTTACAGCAGTATGTTTGATAGAATATTAGTCACAGATATCGACAAGTAATCAATAATACTTAAGTCTTTAAAGCCAGTTAAGCCTACTTTTCCTTTGTAGAGCGGTCATAATCCCTATTTTTGTGCCTTTGTTCTTAACAAAATAAAGCCGTTGATATGCAACAAGTAGATGATTTTTTGAAGTTAGTTGATAGTTATATTGGTAGTGCTGGTTGGTTTCCGTTTGCCTTATTGGGCGTTGGTCTCTTCTTTACTATCTATCTGAAATTTCCACAAATAAGATTTTTTGGTTTTGCTTTGAAAGTTGTCAAAGGAAAATTTGATAGGGCCGATGATGAGGGAGATACGTCTCACTTTCAGGCGCTGACTACAGCACTTTCAGGTACAGTAGGTACAGGTAACATCGCTGGTGTTGCTTTGGCGCTGCACTTAGGTGGGCCTGCCGCTTTGTTCTGGATGCTTGTAACGGCTGGAATCGGTATGTGTACCAAATTTGTCGAAGTAACGCTTTCGCACAAATACCGTGAGAAATCTTCTGACGGCACGATGTCAGGAGGGCCTATGTACTATATGAAGAATGCCAAATTCAATTGGTTTGGCAAGCAGATTAATATGAAGTGGTTGGCGATTGTTTTTGCCATCGCCACGGTATTGTCAGCTTTCGGTACAGGAAGTTTACCTCAAATTAATAGTATCTCAACATCTATCCAGGCCACATTCGGCATCGAGCTTTGGATTACTGGTGCAGTACTGGCTGTGTTGCTAGGGATAGTGATTATTGGTGGTATTAAGCGTATTGCCGCTATTACTGAGAAGCTGGTACCTACAATGGCGGTCATCTATTTTATTGGATGTTTTGCAGTAATCTTAGCTAATCTTGGAAATTTGATTCCTTCAATTGTCTCAATTTTTGCTGACGTGTTTACAGGTTCAGCAGCGGCAGGAGGATTCCTAGGTGCTACATTATCCTTCGCATTTGGCAGAGGTGTTAACCGTGGACTCTTCTCTAACGAAGCAGGTCAAGGTAGTGCGCCAATCGCTCACGCATCTGCGAAGGCACATGAGCCAGTATCTGAGGGCATGGTTGCTATCTTAGAACCATTTATCGATACAATTATCATCTGTACAATCACTGGGTTGACCTTGCTATCTTCAGGTGTATGGAACGAAAAACATGAAAATATATTTCAGTCCGCGGACATGGAAATACTTGCAGGTACAACCTATACTGATCAGACAGAGGCTGGAACTAGACAACTTTCAGAGCACATTAATGGAATCACTGAGCTAGAGTTATTTGATGGTCCTTTGGATGTTTATGAAGGTAAAATTAGTGCTGATGCAACAATTATTCATGCCAGGTCATTGGCCGAAAATGTAGTAGTAATGAATGATGGTGATGAGCCTTTCACTGGGATAGTCCTAGTTAGAAATGGTAAACCAGTTGATTCTAACGAGACGTTTACCGGTGAGTCTTTGGTGCATAGTGCGCCATTAACGACAATCGCTTTTACGAAAGGATTCTTCGGTGAATTTGGAAAATACATAGTGTCAATTGGCTTGTTGTTGTTTGCCTTTAGTACGGCTATTTCTTGGTCTTACTATGGAGATAGAGCGATGACCTTCCTTTTAGGATCAGGCTCAGTTAAGTATTTCAGAATTGTTTATGTAGTGGCTTTCTTCTTGGCATCGTTTCAGGATACCACCATCATTTGGACTTTGTCAGGTATAACTATCGCACTGATGACCTTGCCTAACCTTGTTGGTATATTCTGGCTGCGAAAGGAAATGAAATCTACCATAGCGGATTACTGGAGAGACTTCAAGAAAGAGTTTCCGGATGTGAAGACTCCTGAATAATTAATGGGGCGCGCGATAAAGGAATTGAAGTCAGGCGAAAGCCTGACTTTTTTTATGCCTTGTCGTCAATAAGATCCAGTGACGCATCAACACCTTCTTTGAAGTATTGTATCACAATGGATGCTTGTGCCTGCGTAGTTTTTGATTTACTAACTGTAGAGGCTCTCAGGACAGTACCTCTTAATGTATCTGGTAACCACTCACCCTTTGTTAGGGGTTTTGCGCTAGTGTAGTCAATGTCTTTGTTAGCGGACCATTGAGTGATATAGAAGTAGGGTTCATCCACAACAGCATCTGCAATGGCAAAACCTAGACTGAATGATTTAGCAGCTTCTCCTTTATTATTCAAGACCATTGGAATGTCAGTACTAATGTCAAAATGGTGGGGCCAGGTTCTTACGGTCGAAGCCGTTTTGAACTTCTGGGCAAAGTATTCCAACACTTCATTGCTGTTGGCTCTGTAGTTTGCAATCTCTTGAAAAAGTTCAGGGGTATTTAAGTCATATACGGCTCCGTTATCCGTTTTATGCGATGGGATATCATAGTGAATATCCATCTTCATTTGCGAAGCGTCTTTTCCGAAAGCCTTCAGTTGTCTTTTTATCCATTCGAGTGCTTCTTCATTTGTTTTACTATGCAGAGTAAACTCAGACACAGCTTCCATACCTGCATTATAGACTATTAGGCTCATGGATTTGGGGTGCATTGCGAAACGGAAGTTTCCTTTTCGTTCGCGAATCCAGTTTCCTGCCAAGACTTCTTCTTCGGGCAGCCACCTTAAGTTGGTATGGCTGTCGTCAGCTTGTTTTTTTACATAATGTTTACCTGCCATTGCGATGAACTGGACCGCTCGATGAATTTGATCGAAGGCTGGAGCTAACGCTTTAGGGTCTTGCCCCAGTAATTTCCAATTGGATTTGATTGATGCTAAACTCATTTTCATCGACTAATTTCTTTCATGTCCTTATCAAAGGATGTTAGACAACTAGGACAAGTATGTCCTTGTTCGTGTCTTTTCAGCTGTATACCACTCACATGATTCACCACAAAATCTTTGATGAAAGCATGCTGACTTGCTTTATTGTTAACATCAATTTGTTTGTCTTTCATTAAGTCTATGGCTTTTCCACCATATTCTTGCTTACCCCAACAGTTAGGGCAAACGCTCTCAGGCGTTGGAAGAGAATTCTTTTTCCAATCGAATAGTCCCATATCAATCTTTAATTTTTACACCTTTCCAGAAAGCAACATGATTTTTGATGCCTTTGGCCAACTCTTTTGTTTCAGGATAGTACCATGCCGCATCGGTGTTTTCAGAACCATTTACAGTAATGGTATAATAGCTAGCCATTCCTTTCCAAGGGCAGTTAGATTTTGTACTACTTGCCTGATAATATTCTTTCTTGATCGTATCATGTGGGAAATAGTGATTTCCTTCTACTGTAACAGTATCATTACTTTCAGCGATAACTTCGCCATTCCATATTGCTTTCATACGTTAAGATTTAAATGCTAGTCTAATGACCCAAGTCCAAAGGTAATGTTCTATTAGATAAGACCTACATCTGTAACAACCTCTAGCATAGCAGTGCTTAAATGAGAGGTGAACACAATGATCACCCGATACCGGGAAGTAGTTTTAGCCTTACGAAGTTACTCATTAGTGTAAGCGTTTGATTTTTTGAGGATCGATATATAGTATGTTCCATTCGTCTAGTTCAGTGACCATGCCTTGAATGTTAGTAGCATCCGCTACAAAGTCTAAAACCTCTTCATTAATATCTTCACCTTTTAGCCCTTTGAGGATATAGTACTCAGCAGTATTTTCTGGTGTTTGTACTACAAAGACAGGAGGAATGCCACCTGAGATGCAAAGTATAGCACAGGAACGGTGAGGCTTGCTTTGAGCAGGTTTCATGGACCCGAAGTAGCATTTTGCATCAACAATTTCACCAGTAAGTGTCTTATTGATCATAGTGGTCGGATATACCTTGTACCTAATCGCATTATCCAATTTTTCATGATTTAATAAAGCATTTTCCTTTTCAGTTAATTCCATTAGGGTAAATCCATCCTGATAGACCAATGTACCTCGGATAGTTACTTCATATTCACTGATATTTGCCCCAATCTTTTTTTGCATTTTCTCGACTGAAGTTCTTGCCCCGAACTTGCCGAAATCAATCAGCATAATATTCTTACCAACTTTGCCCTCACTATCTGCGAGAATTCTCATATGGGGGACAGGTTCCATTCTAATCACCCCTTTTACTTCTGTCAACTCACCATACTCGTAAGTACCATTTGTAATGTGGTCGTGCGAAGTTGAGAGGAAATAAGATACGCCTCCCATGACGACAAATAGGATTACCACAAAAGCAATAACGAACCACGCAATGCCTTTTGGCGCTTTGGGTATATAGCCTATATAGAATTCGTTCTTCATGGCTTAGCTTTCAATGATTACAGGGTCAATGGATGTCCCTTCTGGCTTGGGATCAGGATTTACAAATACTTTTTCACCATCAAGCCTAAGCTCATAGGTAGATACCATTTCAGTAAAAGGTGAAGGCGATGCGCCATTGTGTGGTTCATACTGATAACCGTGCCAAGGACAGGTGACACACCCATCGACTACTTTTCCTTCGCCTAATGGCCCGTTTTGGTGTTTGCAAACATTGTTAATGGCAGATAGCTTTCCATCATACTTAAAAATGGCAATGTTCTCCCCATTTAGCGTCAATACTTTGGCGCAGTCATCTTCAATATCCTCTAGGTTGCAAGCATAATAATAACCTTCAGATTTCAAGTCTAAACCTCTTCCTGATAGCACAGAAGAACCAAAATGCAATCCAATGATCACCATCAGACCTAGCATTAATCCGCCATATAGAAATGGTGAGGACTCTAGTTGAACTACCCCGAGCATCACATGCATGATGATGAAGGCGTATGCAAGATAAACCATCATATGAAGTGCCTTCCAGACTTTAGGGCTTAGGTTTTTTAACCAAAAGTCGTGACTCGTTGCGGCCATTACAAAGAAAATGATCAGGGCAAAAAAGCCTAAAACCTGAAAAGGAAACCTGACCAAACTATCATAACTCCCATTAGATGTTAAAAGAGAGAGCAGCGGGTTTTTATTGCCTAGTGAATGAAACTGAAGTATACTGAAAACTCCATGTACCAGAGCAACTAGGAACATGGTAACACCTAAGTGCCTTCTATTATATAATAAAGGTAGAAATCTCTTATTCAACCTAGCCAATGGACCAATTGCTAGAATAATATGAAGGAGCAATAAGGCCAAAGTAGCTGTCGCTCTAATGATCATTGTCTCTGCTGTCAGCTCAGGATTGAAAGTGGCGGTGAAGCCAGTGTATAAGCCTAAATACCCCAGTACAAAGACGAAGAGGATTATATCATAAATCTTCTTTTGTCGATTCCACGATATACTTGCGTAGTTCACACTCATTTCGTGGAGGACTTAATCAATTGATGGTAAAGTGTCTTGTCATTAAGTTTGTCAACCAGTAATAAATAGCTGCCGATCTGATCTTCTATGTCAAAGCTGTATTTACCCATGGTGTGGATGGCACCTAATAATGTAGCATTATCATCTAATTCTTGTGAAGCTGATAGGTAGGCGAGGGTAAAGGCCGATTTCAAAGGTGCTTTCACTTGAACACTGAGCGTGTTATTGTTTTGAACTTGCTCTATGACAATAGGGTAGTCTGTATCATCAATCCCACATACACCAATGTCAAGGGTGCAGGAATGTCTAGGTATGTCGGCAATTACATTTTGCGGAATTGCTTCAATGGCCTCCAAGCATAGAAGGGGTAAGGCTATGCCTAATACCATCCAAATGTAGCGATGCCGCTTGCGTAGTTTTACATTCATGATGGCTCTCCCTTCTTAACTTTTTTAAGTAAAAAAGGCCATAAGGCAATAGTACCTGGAAATATAAGCACTTTCATAAAAGTAGAAGCACCTTTTACACCACCGTCAATATTATGGATACCTTTTCGGATAAAAGGAAAATAGAATATGATTCCAATCAATAAATAACCCCCTACAAGGAGCAGCAATATGGTGGCAACTGTATCAATCATCAGTATATTCCGCTTCAGCAGCAGCTATCTTTTTTTCCATTTCTCGATCTTTATATACTGCTTGCTCTACTGCTTTTGCAACGACATCTGCTAGAGAAGTGTCTAGTGCTGAAGGTATTACCATATCCTTGGTTGGGTTTTCGACAGACCGAGCAATTGCGTAGGCAGCTGCTAACTTCATTTCAGTGCTAATGGTTGCTGCTCGAGCCATTAAAGCTCCTTTAAAGATCCCAGGGAATGCTAAAACGTTATTAATCTGATTAGGATAATCGCTTCTTCCAGTTCCAACAATCGATGCACCCGCTGCGAGGGCGTCTTCAGGCATAATTTCTGGGGTAGGGTTTGCCATGGCAAAGATCACAGGATCAGGTGCCATGTTTTTGACATCTGCTTGAGTTAAGATGTTACCCTTACTTACCCCAACAAATACATCTGCGCCTTTGATTACATCATGGATATCACCTTTGACATCTTGAAAATTCGAATACTTTAATAATTCAGTTTTTGCTTTGTTTAGGTCATTTCGAAATCTATGGATAGCTCCTTTACTGTCGCAAACAATAAGTTGTTTGACAGACACACAGAGTTCTGAATCAATATGAAAGCATCGAAGTAGTTTAGCAATTGCAATACCAGCTGCACCAGCACCATTGATTACCACTTTCATGTCTTCTAACCTCTTGCCAGTTACTTTGGCAGCATTAACTAATGCTGCTAAAGTAACTATAGCCGTCCCATGTTGATCGTCATGGAATACAGGGATGCCTAAGTCTTGAAGTTTCTCTTCAATTTCGAAACTCTCGGGCGCTTTGATGTCTTCTAGATTGATTCCTCCAAAGGCCGGAGCAATGCGGGTAATTGTTTCTATGATATGACGTGGGTTGGTGCTGTCAATACAAATAGGGACAGCATTAATGCCGGCAAATTTTTTGAAAAGCATTGCCTTACCTTCCATTACGGGTAAAGAGGCCAAAGGTCCAATATTGCCTAGGCCTAATACAGCCGTACCATTGGTGACTACAGCAATAGTATTTCCCTTCATGGTCATGTCATAAGCACGCTCTGGGTTTTTTTCTATTTCTAAGCAAGGCTGTGCCACGCCCGGTGAATAAACAAGTGATAAGATGTCGGTGCTATCAACAGCTATCTTGTTCGTTACCTCGATTTTACCTTGCAATTTTTCATGCAGTTCAATCGATCTTCTATATATATCTTCCATTATTTATTGTCTTCTTCTTATGAGTTGATTCCTGCGTAAGGAATGCCTGCCAATTTATGGATATCCCAATTGAATGTGCTCAAATCGGACTGATTAAATTTCGTAAAATCATCATGTCCGCAGGCTCTGGCGACCACTTTCATTAGATCAGTGGTGGCACTAAAGAAGTTAAATAATTGCTTAGCGGAGGACTGGATAATTAATCGCTGTCTTAGATTTTCTTTTTGAGTGGCGATCCCAACCGGGCAGTTGTTTGTATGGCATGCACGCATGCCGAGACAGCCTATGGCTTGTAAAGCAGAATTAGAAACTGCTACAGCATCTGCACCCATCATCATTGCTTTAGCAAAATCTTCTGCTACTCTCAAACCACCCGTGATCACTAAAGAAACGCCTTCTGCCTTCCGTTTGTCCAGGTGTTTTCTAGCCCTTGCCAAAGCAGGAATAGTAGGTACATTGATATTATCTCTTAGTATAGTTGGCGCAGCGCCTGTACCACCGCCACGGCCGTCAAGAATGATGTAGTCTACTCCTACGTCTAAAGCGAAGTCAATGTCTTCTTCCAAGCGAGCAGCTGAGATTTTAAAGCCAATAGGAATTCCTCCAGTGACCTCTCTGACTTTCGCTGCAAAGTCCTTAAAGTCTTTTACACCATGAAAATCAGGGAATGTGGCAGGGGAGATGGCTGATTCACCTTTATTAAGGCCTCGCACTTCGGCAATTTCTTTAGAGACTTTGTGGCCTGGCAAGTGACCGCCAGTCCCTGTTTTTGCACCTTGGCCTCCTTTGAAGTGGAAAGCTTGTACTTTCTCCAACTTGTCCCAAGAGAAGCCAAATTGTGCCGAGGCCAACTCATAGAAGTATCTTTTATTACTCTCTTGTTCTTTAGGTAGCATTCCACCTTCGCCAGAACAAATTCCTGTGCCAGCCATTTCAGCACCTTTTGACAATGCAATTTTTGCTTCTCTCGATAGCGCCCCAAATGACATATCCGAAACGAATAATGGTATATCTAACTCCAGTGGCTTTTTTGCATTGGGCCCGATGATCGTTTTTGATCCAACGTTTTCATCGTCTAACAAGGGTCTTCTTGAAAGTTGAGCTGGTAAGAACTGAATGTCTTCCCATTTGGGGAGTGTATTTCTATCCACACCCATCGCTTGAGTTGGACCATGGTGTCCCTAGTTTTTTAAACCGTTTTGCGCAAGTTCTTTAATGTAGCCAGTATAGGGTTCGGTAGATTCAGGGTGTGTATCCGCAAACTCTCCTAAATACGCATCTCTATTGAATGGGGAGGGTGTGGCTACTTCAAAATCAATAACCTCTTGGGCATCAATTATAACGTCATCTCCTTCAATTTTAGAATTGAATTTATTGAGGACTTCGCTATTGTTGTATTCGCTAACTCCAGTATCGATGCGATAATCCCAATCATGTAGACCGCAAATGAGATTGTGGCCGACAACATGGCCATCAGATAATAATGCACCTCTATGAAGACAACGGCCATATAATACAGAGACTTCGTCTCCGTAGCGTATCACGACTAGGTCAGTGGGCGATACGAGCGCGTATGTTGGTTCTTTTTCGGCAAGGGAAGAAAACTTCGCAACCGTTATTGGCTTTTGCATACTTAGCAGATGTTGAGTTGACTAAAGCTAAGTAATTCAGTTTCACAAAGAAAAGCTGTACCGAAGGTGACGGTATGGTGTGATTTCTATGCTCCTTAGATAGAAAGTTGGCTTTTCGCCTCTAATTCCCTGTTTCTTATGAAAAAGAGATAGTCTGCCAACAGGAAGACTCCAATTCCAGAGAAGATATGCCATAAGAAGTGAGTTCCGAAGGGCAGCAAATCTGTAAATTCTTTGTCTACTTGGCGAAAATAGATGGCGAGCACGAAGCAAATAGCTCCTACAATGATATTGATAGTTTTCTTGAACTGATACTTTCTTAAGATTAGGAAGATAGGTAAAAGAAAGGCAATACCACTGATCATATATGAAGTGTTCATGCCTCCTTGTCCTGGAATTAGGTCAATCACACCGAATCGCAAGAGAAATACTGGTGTAATCACGGCAAAGCTCATCCACCATTTTGGGAGAACACGCGACCAGAAATAAACAGTGATCATTAAGGTCAAAATCAATGCCGGCATAAAATCCATTAGAAGGAAAATGCGCGAGGTTCTAAGTCCATGAAAAAGGGTACTACCGAGGCCATTGAGAAACAAGAAAGGAATAGCGGCAAGAAGAAAAGCGTACTGTTTAGGGTTCTTTCTAATTTTCCAAAGGAAATAAATAGCGGGAGCAGCAATTGCCAAAGAAGATATCGCATTCTAGGGCTCAACTATTAAGCTGTCTGTAATGTGGGTTTCTGCGTACCAAGGTCCGCCATCCGTTATTTGTTCTGGTCCTAAAAACATGTTCTGGCTATCTAACCATGAATTAGGCAAAAGAGTTGTGTCAATTCACGATAATTATTCGCTATCGTAGAGTTGTTTTTCAAGAGACACAGATCAATGAGTTAAAGGGGGCGTTTTCTATATAAAAAAAGTGGCCCTCATAGGTTTAAACCAGAGGGCCACCAAAAAGCTTTTACCAGTAGTTAGCCATTATTATCATCAATTTTTCTTTTACTCTAAACTACTAACTAGCCAGTATGCAAGAATAAGCTTATGGTATACATATCAGCATGTAGATGTAAAATGTTTTCAGAGTAGGCTGTTTATTTTAGGGGCTCTTCAAAAGCTATCCAAATCTATTTTTTCAAAATCATTGTGTCTATGAAAATGGCAAAATCTTTTGCCCAGACTTGATAGGTGAGCTTAGCAGGATGCACACCATCACTGAAGAAGTCTGATTTCACATTCTTAACGTTATACCGCTTTGTCCAAACGTTAAGATCTATTACTTCGGAAGAAAAGTAAACGTTGTTATTTATGTCAACTACTTCTGAAAGCGCTTCTCCGAGTAATGCTCCCAATCCACCTAACACAAATCTAATGGGCCATGTGAATGCAGGAAATTCCTTTATCGCTGGCATATTGGTAAAGGCTATTGGCGTACTTGGATGTTTAACCCTAATAATGTTGATCAATGCTTGAATATCTTTTTTCCATTGCATCGGTGAGTTTAATTGAAAAGAATCATTCCCGCCAAGTCCGATTACAATCAGGTCAGGATGGTTGTCTATTTTAGGAACGAGTTTTTCGGCTACCTGCTTTGCGGTATATCCACTCTTGGCAATCACTTCCCACTCAATATTTGCTTCGATAATATGACTTAATTCTTTGGCTAGTGACCCTGCAAAACCCTCTTTATGCGTGCTGACACCTACGCCAGCCATCGTGCTTTCGCCAAGGCAGAGTAATCGAAACACTGTTTTTGAATGATGTTTTGCGATACCCTCTTTGCCCTTGGCTTCAGGAAGCCTTGGGACTGTTTTCCTGATCCTTTTCCCATGAAAATACATGAGAGGAAGAAGGGGGATCGATAGAAGTGTGCCAATGATATATCGGATCGTCATTTTATGTTTTGCCAAAACTCACAAATAAGCTCATTCGGTTTAAGCTTAAAGTTTAGTCTCTGGATGATCAAAGATATTCCTTTCTACATAACGCTGACGAGCAGTTTTTTATGCCAGCTCTAAGTCCTTCTTCGATTTTCTGTAAAGGAAGGAATTGAAGATGTTTCTTTTCGCAAAACGGTATTGATTGTCGCAGTTCACAAATTTTATAAACAGCTTTTGATTCACTCCAAAGTATTCATAGGTAGTGCCATCAACAAAAGACACCTCTAAAAGCAGGCCTTTATGGTGGTAGTCTGAGATTTGAGATTCAGAAGTGGTGATGGTGTATTCCGCTAAACCTAAGGCTTTGGTTTCTGGAGCAATGCTGATGAGGAAATGGTAGCCATCTATAATTTTTAAGCCCTTAATGTTAGCTTCCTCTTTTAATGCTTCATCCTGAAATTTATCGGGATGCCATTCTTTAATCAATGTTCTGTAAGTAGTCTTTAACTCCTTCAGATCAATGGGTCCTTCAATGGAAAAAAGTTTCTTGTATTCGTTGATGCGTTTCATAGGCTTGCCGTCAAATTGCGGCTGCAAAGGTAAGTCTATTAACTAGATAAAAATGCAGGGTATTCTAAGTTTTCTAAGGAAGTTGATCATTGCTTAGTTCAATTCTTTTTTAATCATGCTACTGACTTGATCGCTCAAAGACAGCGCGCTTTCAAAATGAGTCATAGCTCCGGATCTATTGTCTCGAAAGATTTTCAAATACATAATAACGGAAGGATCGTTCAGGAGTATAATAGCATCCTTTGGAATAGCATAGCTCTTAAATTTGAAGTCTTCGAATTTCTCCAAAAGGAGGTTATATGCGTTATTCTCAAAATCTTCTTCTACATCATAAAGTGCTTCTATAATATTAGGCACGGCTTCATCGTAGTATTCGGCCATCATAGACCTCAATTCTCTATTCGAGATGGTCTGTAGCCCCACAGACTTGAGTACTTCATATGGGCTTGAAGCGGGGTTGAATCGTTCGAAGTTAATAAATTGACCTAGCCATACAGAAATACTATCTTTCTCAGGTGTTGGTGATTTGGATTTCAGAATCTTCTCGGCTGCTTTATCTGCCAGTAGAAAAGCGTCTCTAATCTCAGTCAATTCTAGACTATCAAGACTTAGGCTCTCTTGTATTTCCGTAAGAATTTCTCTTTCCAAGACCCTTACTTTCTTTTGTTCATTCCAATTTTGAAAAGCAATAGCCAGACTTATGCCTAAGAATATAAGGGCTAGTTCACCTAAGGCATATTTCCAATTGAGTTTAAGGGATGGTTTTCGAATCATTGTAGAAATTGAGTTTGATTACGAGACTGTCCCCCTTTGGAGGGGGCTAGGGGGAGGATGATTTGTAATTCCTCCTCCGCTCTTCGAGCACCTCCCTGTCTGCCGATCAGGCTGGCTCGAGAGGAGGACAAATGCGAGGCTACTATCCAATTGAGTTTGCAGATCATTTTTTGGTCTAAACATCCAAAATACGACTTTTTTAAATTAGCCTTTGAATACCCTTTAGCCTATTGAGTTTTTGCCAATCATAAAAAAAGATAAGTCCTTAACTTCATGCACCTTAAATTAGGGTCATAGAAACTTCGAGCTTATGAAAACCACTATCCTAATCCTTATTTGTCTATTTATTTCTTTTGCGGCCTTCGGCCAAAAGAAAGTCCTTGATCATCCAGACTTCGAAATATGGAATACCATCCAAGGACAACGAATATCTAGAGATGGCCAGTTAATCATTTATTCATTAGAGAAAGGAGAGGCCGATAACCATCTTAAAATAAAAGATGGGCAAGGTAACTTGGTCTTTGACCACGAGCGAAGTGAAGGTGGTCAATTCACCTTTGATTCTGATTATGCGCTGTTCACTATCAAGGCTTGGCAGTCTGATGTTCGTGAATTGAAACGCGACAAGGTAAAGAGCGAAGATATGCCGAACGATACCTTGGCCATATTCAATCCAAAAAACAAGAGCCTTCTGAAAATTCCTCATGTAAGAAACTATAAACTACCGGTAAAATGGGGTGGCTATGTAGCCTATCACTTAGAAGCTGCCGAGCAGGATAAGGATGATAAATCAAAAAAGGCAAGTACTAAAAATGGTTATCATGTGGTAGTCAGAAACCTGAGCTCAGGTAGTCAAGACACAATTAAATACGTAACAGATTATCGTTTTGCTGAGGAGGGTAAGACTTTGGCATTTATCACCACGGGAGATGAGGTTAGAACTCCGGGCGTCTACATCCAAGAATTAACAAGGGGTCAACCTCAGCAGGTATTCTCAGCCAAAAAAGGAAAATACTCGAGAATGACACTGAGTAAATCTGGTGAACGTTTGGCGTTTGTAGCTGACCTAGATACAGCCAAGGTATTGGTTAGACCAAACGCACTTTATGCATGGACTAAAGGAATGTCACAGGCACAAAAGATAGTAGATGCACAATCTGCACCAAAGGATTATCGTGTTTCGTCAGATGGTAACCTGAGCTTTTCGAAGGATGAGTCGAAACTCTATTTTGGTTTGGCCACAGCACCCGTTCTTCAAGACACCTCACTTATCGATGAAGAAATTGTAAACGTAGAAGTCTGGACTTACGATGAGCCAAGGCTTTATACTGTTCAAGAGCTACAAGTAGAGAATGATAAACGAAAATCTTATCTGACAGCCATTCATCTTAACCAAAACAACAAGCTTGTACAATTGGCAACGACTGAATACCCTGACGCAAGTTTGGGAAATGAAGGAAATGCTGCTTTTGCATTGATCAATACCTCATTGCCTTATGAATTACAAAGCCAGTGGGAAGGTGGTACCTATCGCGACTACGCCTTGGTGAATGTATCTACTGGTGCAGTCAAAAAGGTCATGGATGAGATACGCGGAGGCGTAAGTTTTAGCCCAGCGGCTAAATACGCTTTTGGCTATAGTTCGGCTGATAGCACATGGTTCACTTATAATATCGCATCAGGAAAAAGGCAAGAACTTACGAAAGGGAAAGGTTTTTATGATGAGCTGAACGATTCACCCAATTTTCCGAGTTCATATGGTTCAGCAGGTTGGACAGACGATGATAAGGAGTTTTTGATCTATGATCGATATGATGTCTGGTCTTTCAATCCAGAAACGGGCCAAGGAGAACGAATTACCAAAGGAAGAGAACAAGGCATTACTTATCGCTACGTACAGCTGGACAATGAAGCTCGTTTTATTGATTCGAAAGGGAAATGGTTATTGACCACCTTCAATAGTGCCAATAAGCACAGTGGTTATTACGAGTTAAACAGAAGAAATGGGAGAGGCAATCAATTAATTACTGGCCCTTACAGTTATGGCAGACCAGTAATGGCACAAGACGGAGAACATGTGATGTTCACGAGACAGTCATTCGAAGAATTTCCGAACATTCACTATTCTGACCTTAGCTTCAAAACGTCCACTCAAATTTCTGATGCCAACCCTCAGCAAGGAGAATACAATTGGGGTACTGCAGAACTCGTTAAGTGGACTTCTCTCGATGGTGAGGAACTAGCAGGAATGCTTATTAAACCAGAAGATTTCGATCCAAATAAGAAGTACCCAATGATTGTCAACTTCTATGAGAAAAGTTCAGATGGGTTATATAGTCACCGTCCACCGGCAGCTGGTCGTTCTACGATTAGCTATAGTTTTTACACGAGTCGTGGTTATGTGATTTTCAATCCAGATGTCAATTATCGAATCGGTTACCCAGGTGAGAGTTCATTGAATAGCGTTATTCCTGGGATTACCTCACTCGTTGAAAAAGGCTTTATCGATAAGGATAACATTGGAGTTCAAGGTCACAGTTGGGGCGGCTATCAAATTGCTCATTTAGTAACGAAAACGGATATTTTTAAAGCAGCCGAAGCTGGTGCCCCTGTACCGAATATGATCAGTGCCTATGGCGGAATCAGATGGTGGACCGGATTAAGCAGACAATTTCAGTATGAGCATACGCAAAGTAGAATTGGTGGAACGCCTTGGGAATACCCATCACGCTACATAGAGAACTCTCCGATCTTCAATATGGATAAGGTCAATACGCCTTTACTCATTATGCACAATGATGGAGATGGTCATGTGCCGTGGTATCAGGGGATTGAAATGTTTACGGCACTGAGAAGGCTGGGCAAGCCGTCATGGTTTTTGAACTACAATGGTGAACCCCACTGGCCGCTTAAACGCCAAAACAGACTTGACTTCAATATTCGAATGGCGCAGTTCTTTGATTACTATCTGAAAGGTGCTCCAAAACCTGTTTGGATGGAAAGAGGTGTTCCAGCCTTGGAGAAGGGTATTAATCAAGGACTAGAACTCACTGGGAACAGATAATCTAAACCATGAATATCACTTCTAAACTGCCAAATGTAGGCGTGACCATTTTCACTAAAATGTCGAAAATGGCTAATGACTATAATGCCATTAATCTAGCACAGGGATTCCCAGACTTTACAGTTTCTCCTGAATTGATTGATCGCGTGCATCACTACATGAAGCAAGGAAAGAATCAATATGCCCCTATGCCCGGTGTGCCTGTTCTGAGAGAAGCGATTGCGGCAAAGACGGAACATTGTTATGGATGGAAACCTAATTTAGAGACAGAAATCACCGTCACATGTGGTGCCATCGAAGCGATTAACAGTGCAGTCACGGCATTAATTAACCCTGGTGATGAGGTGATCATTATGGACCCAGCCTATGATGCTTATAAACCCATCATTAACCTACAAGGAGCTAAAGCCATTGGTGTTCCTTTAAGACAACCTGATTATAGCATTGATTGGGATGGCGTGAGGAATCAAATCACTTCAAAGACCAGAATGATAATGATCAATACGCCACACAATCCGAGTGGTGCGATTATCTCGGCCAAAGATTTAAGGGAACTTGAAGACATTACGGCTGGAACAGAAATAATGGTCTTGTCCGATGAGGTGTACGAGCATATTGTCTTTGATGGTCAGGCACACGAGTCTGTTCTAAAGTCAAGCGAACTAAGGAAAAGGAGTGTCGTCACTTCTTCTTTTGGCAAAACATTTCATGTTACGGGTTGGCGCATGGGTTATCTGATCGCTCCGGCAGATTTTATGGTCGAGATCAGGAAGGTGCATCAATACAATACTTTCACTATTCACACGGCCACACAATATGCCATTGCTGATTACTTAAAGGAGCCAGCTCATTACGAAGATGTAGCGCCTATGTATCAGGCCAAAAGAGATTACTTCTTGAAGGTGATGGAGGGTTCAAGGTTCAAACCTGTGGCCTCGAAAGGCACCTACTTTCAGCTGATGGATTATAGTGCTATCAGTGATAAAGGCGATGTTGAATTCTCGGAATGGATGACAAAAGAAATTGGTGTAGCCACCATACCGATGTCGGTGTTCTACCAAGACAAGCAGGATAATAAGGTGCTCCGCTTTTGCTTTGCAAAAAATGAGGCTACGTTGAAAGCTGCAGCAGAGAAACTATGTAAGCTATAAACTAGTCGCCATTCCCGTGAAAACGGGAATCTCCCTATTTAATATACAGTTCTCTTCCTGCGCTTGCCTTAGTATGCAGCCGTTTTTCTAACTTTTTTGATGCTAGGTACAAAAGTTACGGAAGGACGTTCTAATATTGTTGTGTGCAATCCGAAGATTTAAGACTCTCCCTTATTCAATCAGACATCTACTGGCGTCAGCCAGGGGCGAACCTTGCCATGTTCGAGGAGAAGATCTGGCAGATTACTGAGTCAACAGATATTATCGTCTTGCCAGAAATGTTTCAGACAGGCTTTACCATGGAGCATAAGGGTTTAAGTGAGCCTATGAACCTCACGACCTTCAAGTGGATGAAGCAAATGGCCGCTCAAAAGAAGGCTGTAGTGACTGGGTCATACATCGTAAAAGCCGGTGGGGAGACCTTCAATCGCTTAGTATGGATGCAGCCTGATGGAAATTACAAGACTTATGATAAACGTCACCTCTTTAGGATGGCGAACGAACACGATCATTTTAGTGGAGGAATAGAAAGACTGATTGTAGAGTATAAAGGCTGGAAGATCTGTCCACTCATTTGTTACGATCTGAGATTTCCAATTTGGTCAAGAAATGTTGATCTCTCTTATGATATGGTACTTTATGTTGCCAACTGGCCAGCAGTAAGAGTCAACGCTTGGGATACTTTGCTGAAGGCTCGGGCAATGGAAAACGTTGCGTATGCCGTTGGGCTAAACAGAGTAGGCAAAGATGGACAAGGGATTGAGTACAATGGCCATTCTGCAGCTTACTCACCAAAAGGCGATACGCTGGTTTTTTCAGAATCAGAAGAAATTCTAAACATCACTTTGAGTAAATCTAGCTTGATCGATTTTAGAGAGAAATTCCCAGCTCACCTCGATGCTGATGACTTTGAAATCAAGTAGATAGAAAGTCTTTTATAAAATCAATACCACTACCAGTTTTATTAAGTTTGATCGGCTTGATCTTTAGTAGCTTCATCATTTTTGCGAGGCTTTCGTGTTCGCCCTCTTGTAAGCATAAAGCCAATTGATTGAAACGCCTTAGCTTTTCAAAAACAGGCATCAGGGCTCCTATGTCCTCGTTGGCATCAATATCTAGATGAAGAATCAATTTTTCCGCATGAGCAATTAGCTCAGTGCTTTTACTAACAGTGAATGACTCCGAATGAGAGTCCAAGTCGACTTGGGTGATGTCAAGACCGAGTGCTCTCAGTTCTTCTGAGAATTCTGAACTGAATTTCACTTCCTTAATAGGCTTAATCTGTAAGTAGAGGTGTAGAATCATCTGTAGACTATAATTTTCCTTGTAGCAAACTCATTGTTATTATTGACTATCCTCAGAATGTATAGCCCAGCAGGTAGTCTGCCAAGACTCAATACTTTGCTCACTCCGCTTTGAACACTAATGTTATAGTGCTTTTTACGGCCAGTAATATCATAGATCTCGGCCGTTCCGTCAGTATTGGTTAAAACAGTTATTTGGTTGTCGGTAGGGTTGGGGGAGAGTTCAATCTGAATCTGGGTACCTGATCCACCATCGCCTTGGCTGATGTTCTCTAGGAGTAAGAGACCTCCTTTGTTTCCACCAATGATTAATGCTGGTTTACCAGTATTAAAGATATCTGCGCTCGTAATGCTGCTTTGCCTACCAAATCGTGTGGTAAAAGGTAGGTTATTGATGTTAAGAACAGTGGATATTGGATTGATGGCATTAAATGTCTGACTAATTAATCCTTCATAAATATTTAATTCCCCCGAAGAATTTAAAGTGATCAATTCGTCTCTGCCATCAGCATTAAGATCTACTATATGCGGCCATAGGTTCAAAGCTTGGAAATTATTGGTTATGCCACCAAAACTCAAAGCTTCTGGATCGAAATTGAAATTCCCTTGATTGATAAAAAGTGAAAGGCTACCCAATTGCTTTCCTAGTAATAGGTCAAGGTCACCATCATCATCAATGTCATAAAAGAATGGGTTGTCATCATAGTTTGTTGCTATGTTGAGTTCCACAGCAGCGTTAAAATTGCCAGAAGATGTCGCCTCGAGGAAAAAGATGCGTGTATCATTAGTAGTAAGAGAGGCTTGATAAAAAAGGTCTCTATCCCCGTCTCCATCGGCATCAACAAACTGGGGCTTGATGTTTTGATAATTTAAACTTTCAAGGCTTAATAGATCTGAGTTTGTCAGGTTAAATGAAGGCGTAAAGCGATTACCAGTATTATCGAAAGCTGAAAGCGTGCCTGTCACCTCAGTGCCAACGAGAAATCCTTTGTTGCCAACTACTAAGTCTAAATCGCCATCTCCATCAATATCTTCGAATGCTGGGAATGTGTTTTCTCCCAAGTCGATCATTTCGTTTTGGAGAAAAGGTACTGATGCTTGATCAAATACTGGTATTGTACTGGTTCCATTGTTTGAATAGACTTTGACATTATTCCGCAAGTCAATCTGATTGCCAATGTTCTCATCTGCGTTAGTGGAGATGATCAGGTCCAGTAGACCATCGAAATTGATGTCTTCAAGAAATGCACCAGGGAAAATCTTAAACCCTGCCGGGTTGTTGACAGGGAAACTTGACAATGATGTCATCTGGGCATTCATGTTATCACCAGTGTTTTCAAGAAAGTATAGCGACTCACAAAACTCATCTGAACTGATGATGTCTATGTCGCCATCATTGTCAGCATCAAAGGGTAGGATTGTTTTTCCGCCAGCATGTAGCACGGCATTGTTATTATTTGCCTCAAAGGCAATCGAAGGGGTTGGACAGGGGCTATTGTTGAATGAAAAACTATCACAGTCGCATTCGGTAAAGCCACCCCATTGTCTTTCTGCTCTTGTAAATTCTAAAGAACCACATGTACCTGTGTTTTGGAAATAGTCCACTGTGGTGGAGGTTCCGAATCGATAAGTTAGGATGTCTAAAACACCATCGCCATTAATATCTGCAATTCCAGGGATGTCATTCGGACTCACTTGTATATTGGTGCCTCCGTCAAATCTTAAGAAGGGTTGCGCAATTTCCCAGGATAGCGAGGCTCCTGTAGTTGTATTTCTATATACTTTAATACCTAGTGCTGTACTGGTGAAAATGTCCTTCAAACCGTCACAGTCATAGTCCTTGAGGATTAACCAATGAATCACATCATCAGGAAACTGATAGGCATATTCGGGACTCCAAACATATGCATCGTTCACATTTAGGTAGGTACTAATGTCTCGTGATATTCGATTGTAGATGATAAGGTCTTCTCTGCCATCATCGTTCAAATCCATGGTTTGAAATTGTGCTGCATTCAAGCCGCCTTCCCAAGCTCTATTGAGTACTTCTCCTTGAATTGAAACGGGCACATCTGTATTGAATCGAAATTCAAACTGTGCTTTCAGGGCGAAAGGGAGGCTAAGCAGGATAAGAAAAAGAACCGATCTCATTGAGCAGGCAAGGTAATCTGAAAAAACTGTCGTTTCAATTCTAATCAACGCAGTTTTTATTCATACCTGTATTAACTTGTGGCAACTTTATTCATGATATCGATGATTGAGCAATTATACCAACATTACTTAAAAAGCACGGGTGTATCTACGGATACTAGATCAGTAAAAGATGGAAACATCTGGATCGCTTTGAAAGGCCCCAATTTTGATGCAAATAAGTTCGCAGATCTAGCTTTAGAAAAAGGAGCCATGGTCGTAGTTATAGACGACCCAGCATTCGCTAAAGACGAAAGATACTTTGTTGTCGAGGATGGTTTAACGGCCTTGCAGCAGCTTGGTAATCATCATCGGAAGCAATTAGACATTCCCTTTATCGGGATTACAGGCTCCAATGGTAAGACTACAACCAAGGAACTAATGCGTGATGTGCTCGCCAAAAAGTATAAAGTGCATGCTACCAAAGGCAATCTTAATAATCATATTGGTGTTCCATTGACCTTACTTCAAATTGATGAAACGATAGAAATTGCGATTATCGAAATGGGGGCTAGTAAAGTAGGTGATATCGCAGAACTATGTGGTATTGCTGATCCAACTCATGGATTGATTACAAACATTGGTAAAGCACACTTAGAAGGCTTTGGAGGTGTAGAAGGAGTAATTAGGGGTAAGTCTGAGCTCTATTATCATTTGATCCTCAGAGATGGAGCAGTCTTTGTTAATTCACAAAGCGAAGTGCTCTCGAATATTGCTAAGCGAAGAATGAAATCTCCTTTTTATTATCCAGCTAAAGGAGACTATCTACATGCTGAACTACTCGAAAGTCAGCCATCCATAAAATTAAGAACTGAAGAGGGCAGCGAAGTCACAACGCATTTAACCGGAGCTTATAATTTTGAGAATATCTGTGCGTCACTTTGTGTGGGTAAATATTTTGAAGTAGATGCTAATTTAGCTCTAGATGCAGTCGCTAGCTACAATCCAGATAATAATCGATCGCAGGTTTTAGAGAAAGGAACCAATACTATTTTACTTGATGCGTATAATGCCAATCCATCTTCAATGTCTGCTTCATTAAAGCATTTTGCGGGCAAGGAGGCAAAATATAAAGTGGCCATTCTAGGCGATATGTTTGAGTTAGGAGAGGATGCGCCAAAGGAACATGAAGCCATAGGGAAGCTAACAGCAGAACTTGATTTAGATGAAGTGCACCTTTGCGGAAAATTGATGGCGTTCGGTAAACTGGGAAACCCCAAGGCGCATTATTGGAGTGATAAAGAAGCCTTAAAGGCTTATTTGCAAAGTCATGCGATTAATAATGCTGCTATCATGATAAAGGGATCTAGGGGAATGAGCTTAGAGACACTTTTAGAAAGCTTGTAAAAAAACGAGGGATGGCACCACCCATCCCTCAACCTCAACCTAAGATGGTGACTCAAACTGCTTAATTAACATTTAGCGTCACCGTATTATTCTAAATTTCTTTATCGCTGCTTTATAAATATTGAATCCCCCGCTATCTCAAAGCTGAAACCCATTGTTTGTATTATTGATTGTATAGATTCAGAGAGATTGTTCTTATCAAAATCCCAAGTTCCAGCGCGATCGAGCTCTGCACACTTGTAGTATAGAAAGTTTTTGATCGGAGTATAGTATTGCTCGAAAATGTCTTGAAATTCCGAGAGGATCATTTAGCAGCCAATGTTTTGATAGTGGGAAGATAAGTAAAAAATGAATTTCAGTCTATTTTGAAGAGTTCATGAATGGGCTTTCTTTTTATTAAAAATAATTTGAAGGAAGCATTTGCAATAATGAAAACGCTAATTACCTTTGCAGACCCAATTACTGGGGCGCTTAGCTCAGTTGGTTCAGAGCACCTCGTTTACACCGAGGGGGTCGGGGGTTCGAATCCCTCAGCGCCCACATGACGCACAAAAGCTTCATCGAGAGATGAAGCTTTTTTTGTTTCTGGACAATACCGAGCTAGCTCTAATTTGTCTTGAATGAAAAAAGACAACTGCAAAGTAGTTGAGGCTTTTGTATTTGCAGGAGTGGTCTCGCTTGGGGATCACCGTAGGTAATCCCTTTCAATAACCTTATTGGCAACATGACCAACAAAGGCTAAATAAATCAATTTCGCTCTTCGAGAATGCCTTTTGTATTTGCAGCAGTGGTTTCGTCCAGGGATCACCGGAGTTAACCGGGTAATTCTACCATTCTAAATAGGCTTTTTGGCAGCTTATTTATTGTTTGTGATTCTTCAAAAAGTTTTCTTTTATGTAACGTTCACTATACCCAACTCTTTTTGCAATTTCAGAGAGTTTAGCCCCTTGATCAAACATCTCGATGCAAAGGTCTTTTTTTACGTTTTGTAAGATCACTAGGGGTTTTGTGTTTTGTTCTTTTAATTTTCGGTTTAACTGAACGACCGAAGTGTTTAGGTGGTCTGCAAGATCATTTACGGATTTAATCTTGTGATTTTTTCTAATTAACATCTCCAGATATTCGATATCAAATTTCAACCTATCACGACTGAGTTGAGCTAATTTTTGGCTATTGTGATATTTATAATGGACAATTATCAGTGTAACTGTCAGAAGAGAATATATCCAATAGTGTGCCCTTTGAAACCACGGAGTTTTTAAATTCTGAATAAAAGACTCATTCGTTTTTAGATTAATCCAGTCATTTAGTTGGTCGCTAGAAATAACGTATAGTCCATTAACACTTCCAGCGTACAAGAAATAAGGATCCTTGCTGAGCGCATGCTTATTAAACTCAATATTTTCATGAATTGATAAAGCCCTATTGTTTATGATAGCATAAAGCCCTGTATTGTTAGAGAAGATCATGGTGCCATTCCAATCTATTAACTCAATTACTTCATAGTTTGCAAGGAGACAATTAAACTGACCATTTTTAAATGTGTACAGCCCATTTCTACTGCCGATATATATAGTGTTGTCAATGAGAGTTATTTCTGTTAGTTCCAAACCTGAAGGGTAGGTTTTTATTGACCCATCAGATTCAATTTCTCCGAGCAACCCGTCACTGGTAATAAAGTATATCGTGTTCTTATGTGATATAGCATCTACAACAGCACCACTATACAAGTAATCACCTATGCGTCTTTCTTTTATATTGAGATCTACTATTCCATCGTTCAAAACACCAAAATTCTTGGTTTCTGATTGAAGTATGTTTCGAAACATTTGTTCTCCGTTGTTGTGAATGAGGACATCAAATTTTTGAGTCTTTTTATCATACAATAAAAGGCCATCTTGACATAAGAAGTAGCTAGTATCCAGTTTGACAAACTTTCCATTAGAATAGAATTCGGGATCTTGGGAAAGGTTGTCGTCTTTAAATACACGATAATCTGTGTCTAAAAACACTCCAGAATATGTACTTATTATTCTAAAATCAGGTTCGGAATAAATATTGCGTATCGACCTGCCTTCATGAAATAATTTTGTAAGTGAATTTATATTGTATTCAAGCAACTTACCATTATGTGAAATATACAGCTTGTCTTTTATTCTTGCGTGTGTAGTCGTCTTATTGATTTTTCCAGGTATCAGTTTTTTAGCAACTGTACCGAATGACTGCTTATTTCCTGAAACATTTTCATTGTGAATCCAATAGTAATCATTGATGTCATTTTTTACCCAAGAGTATCTTGAATAGCCTTTTTGTATGTAATTCAACTCATTATTACTCCATTTGTAGATTGAATCTTCTATTCTTAAGTAAAGGGTGTTTGGGTCGGAAGTTATGTTTCTTATATAACCATGGTCACTCAGAGATATACTTTGGACAAAAGAGGTGTCTTGAGCATTAACCTTGAGAACCACTAAAAATAGAAGCCAACACAGTTTCATATTTTTATAAATCTGAGGAATAAATTACAGGGTTGTTTTAAAATAAACATAAGGTGGATGAATAAACACATTTGTTTTCAAAAGTTCAAAATTACAAACATCTAACTTCACACAAGATAAATCATGTCCATCCATTGGTAAGATAGGTGTTTGAGTTACTAATCGAATGTTTGATACGATTCATCGAAAACTTGGTTCTAATTGGATCAAGAAATTAAACTTTGTTTAAAATTCTAGCCTATGCCTCGTTTTTATCTACTACTAATTGCTTGTTTATTATCCGCCAATTCTTTTGCTCAAGACTTATTGTTCACCTCCACCATAGGAGGGGATAAGGCGGGTGGTTCCATTGTAAAGTACAATCTCACAACTGGCGAAATGGATAATGCTTATAGCCATGATGCCAACCCGCTGTGGGGGGGCTCTATTTTAAAAGCAGATTATGATTTTGGAGGCTTACACATGGGCAGTGATGGTTACATATATGGCTTAGAAAGCTCTGTAGCTTCACCTTGGAGTCCAGATGTGCTTGATGGTGCTTTGTATCGTTTTCATCCAGATTCGATGAATTATGAAATTCTTCATTCATTCTCTGAACTTAATGATACTGGCTACAGAAGGCCCCTTTTCAAACTGGTAGAAACAGAACCCGGGGTCTTCTATGGTCTATGCGAAGAAGGTGGTTCTGAAGATTATGGAGGTGTTTGGAAGTACACGGTTGCCACCAGAAAATATGAAGAGATTGGTGACTTCAATACAAAAAGTGCTCCTGGAAATCATCCGGCATCATCGTTGACTTTTGGACCTAACGGAGACCTATATGGTGTCTTGAGAAGAGCCGGGGAAACGGTGTTGAGTGGAGTAAATAGGACCCCTGATATTAACGGAAGGTTTACTAGAAGGATATTGGACCCCTATGGTACCGGTCAAATGTATAAAGTCAATCTCAAAAAAGATAGTCTTGAAGTCGTAGATAATCTAGTTGGGCAAGGTAGTTTTCTCATTACCCATGCCAATGGTGAGCTCATTTACCATCAAGCTAAAGAAAGGTTTTATGGAGTTATGAGGTGGTCTATTGTCCCGGAATCCCAAAAAGGTGGTGGGGTTTATGCGCAGACCTTTGATCCAAATGATCCACTTTATACTAATTCAGGTCTTTTTTCTAGAAATAAAACAGTTTATCGAGCCCAAATAACATTCGATAGAGGAGATTTTATTGGCGAAAGTTTCACCAATATGCTGGCTGGTAATAATGGGAAATACTATATACAATCATTAAAGGGAACAGATCTGAAGAAAGGCTCCTTGATTCAATATGATGGGTCAAATGAGTTTACAAAGGTCATTTCTTTTCCATACCATACACATGGTATCGGGACTATCGCAGCGAAGGAATTTATTATCGGAACGTATAATGATGGGGATGCAACAGATGGACTTTGGGTTCATGGAACCACTGGCGGGACAAGTAACTTAACCAATGCTGTATCAACCAAATTATACGGTGATGTTCAGCCGTTTATGGCCTTTGATGGTCAAGAGAATATTTACCTCAGAACTAGGTTAGTGCGGGATGGCCAGCACAATCAGGGATATATTTTGAAGTATAACATAAATTCCAGAGAAGTAACCGTATTGGATACGCTCTTTGCCCCAAATGGCAGGCACTTAAAAGGAGAATTAACGGCCTTAACAAATGGTCAATTATTAACAGGTACAGCTTATGGGGGTGGGTCAGCTACGACTGCGAATGTGGGTAACTTGAGTCCCACCTTCAATTCTGTTGATTTAAAAACCAAAAAGAGTGAATTCAAATTTCGATATCAAGGCTTTGACATAGGAGGCTATAGCCCAGCAGAGGCTACAAAAGGCAGTGATGGCAATCTTTACAAATTGTATTCAACTGGTTACTCTGCTTTTACTGGGCAGCAAATTAGTATGACAAAGCTTGATCCAGCAGGGAATGTAATTGGCGACCAAAAGATTGGTAATGCATTTGTCAATCGTATTAAGGGAGTTTCAATGATTGAATATGATTCATTGCAATTCATCATGACCACTGGTGAGGTAATTTTAAAGTATGATCAAATTAATCAGACAACATCTCAAGCTACCATCACTTACAATAGTGAAGCTCAGAATCCGTCTGGAGGTATGGCCACCACTGATAAGCTGAATTTTTATGGATTGACTGGAGGCTTGCCAGATGTTCTCTTTTCAGATGGTACTGTAGCTTCAGGGACTTATGCACTTCTATATAAGTATGATCTTCAAAATGATGCCGTTAGTGTGCTAGTAGACCTTGGTAAAAAAAGTATTACTCCGAATATGAGACCTTCTATCTGGAATGATAAGGTATTTTGGGTGTCTAATGAACCTGATATTTCAACACTTTACACCTATGATATTGTTGCTGATCAGACAGAAACGCTTGTTCTTGATAAGGCTACCCAAGGCTCAGATTTCATAGGTGAACTTGCACAACATAATGGTAAAATGTATGCGGTTTCATATTCAGGGGGGCAGTATAATATGGGTGTGCTTCTTGAATTTGACCCTGCTCAAAAATCAACTACCGTGCTCAAGCATTTGACTAGTAGATTCGGTAAGCCATTTGGTTCAAATATTTTAGTTCTTGCGGATGACCAAGATGGAGATGGTATTTCAGATTCATTTGACCAATGCCCCAATACGCCAGCTGGTGAGTCAGTTGATGCAAATGGTTGTGCAGAGAGCCAAAAAGATGATGATGGTGATGGAGTAAGCAATAGTTTAGACCAATGCCCTAATTCTCCAAAGAATGAGACCGTAGATGCCAATGGATGTGCCCCGTCTCAAAGAGATACTGATGGAGATGGGCTAAATGATAAAGAAGACCATTGTCCAAATACTCCTGCTGGTGAAAGTGTTGATCAGTATGGTTGTTCTGCCAATCAAAATGACGGAGATGGAGACGGTGTGTTGAATGCAGATGACCAATGTCCCAATACGCCTGCCGGAGAAACTGTAGATGCAAATGGCTGTTCGGATAGCCAAAAAGACACGGATGGTGATGGCGTAAATGATGCTGATGACCATTGTGCAAATACCCCTGCCGGTGAAACGGTAGATGTGCATGGCTGTTCTCCTTCTCAATTAGATGGTGATGGTGATGGCATTAGCAATGCTTTGGATCAATGTCCAAATACTCCAGCGGGAGAGGCGGTAGATGCTAACGGTTGTAGCGATAGCCAAAAAGATGACGATGGAGACGGAGTCATGAACAATGTGGACCAATGTGCGAATACACCAACAGGTGAGGCAGTAGATGGAGATGGTTGTGCTGAAAGTCAAAAAGATGACGATGGTGATGGCGTAGTCAATACGGAAGATCACTGTCCGGGTACCGCAGCTGGAGAAACGGTTGATGTACATGGATGTACTGCGCAGGATACCGATGGAGATGGAGATGGGGTGCTCAATCAGTTTGATAAATGCCCGAATACACCAGCAGGTGTTCAAGTGAACTCGGATGGCTGTGCGACTAGTCAGTTAGACTCCGATAATGATGGGGTTACGGATGACAAGGACTTATGTCCGAATACATTTCCTGGCT
>ENA-OWPI01000157-OWPI01000157.1-marine-metagenome-genome-assembly--contig:-NODE-157-length-102112-cov-11.625824_pt1 | contig 102112 bp, 58 predicted proteins | sample MGYA00238138_ERZ651775 | MGnify/ENA primary metagenome ERZ651775 (study PRJEB26906, sample SAMN06265043) | marine metagenome | isolation source: Helgoland LTER site | place: Germany:Helgoland, sampling... | reverse complement strand
TAATCCTAATCCATCAAGTCTTCTGCGCAAGAGCTGGCGCTCTGGACTTTGTCTCGCAGACTCTCTCAAAACTCTGTCGAGAGCGGAGCTATCGTTTACCCTAGGGGTCAAGGTAGAGAGCCCTTCGCCGCGATCACGGGAACGCCTTTCAAGAACGTCTTTCACATCCCTTCCGGGGTTTCGCGTCTGTGTATTTGTACTATCCTGTAAAGGCATTTTGTTCCTAAAGAGCAGAAAAGAAACTCGTAAGTAGGCACCCTCTAAAAACTCCCGCCTTTCTATCTTTCGACCATTCAAAATTCAAAATAAAAGCATGTTTCCCGATGCTCTATTCACCGCACGCGCGATGCGCATCAATATCCGAATTACGAAAGATGGTGACTAAAAACACCGACTGCGTCGCGCTTCGTCTCTCGAGAAAGTTGGGAACTTCGTCAAGGCGAGATGACTGCGCGCGTCGCACGTGCGATACAGAAACGAAGATGCGATCGACGGAGCGGAAATTTCTTCCCCCAGAAAAGATTTCTTCTTCTGGTACACGGCGCAGCCGTGGGCGAACGCACAGAAAGTGAGCGCAGAGAAGATGAGAACGACAGAGCGCGCGTACCAATAATCGAGCGCGCGAAATGTATTTGTCGTTTGGGTGTTTTTGAGTGTGTTCGCGAATGTGCGTGCTCTGAGGCACTTCGTTTTGCTTTTAAAAGGTGAAACTCTTGAATTAAAATCTCGCGCGAAAAAAGGTCGCGCTTCGTTTTGGACGATTCCTCTCTCTCGAATCTCTTCTTTTTCTTCAGAGATTTTGCCTCCCCGGAGGAGAGAGAGAGAGAGAGAGTGTTGGTTGCGCGCTTTAATAAAAGAGAAAAAGAGAGGCGCGGAGGTAGATAGAAGTAGAACAGAGCGAGAAAGCGAGAGACGATACGATACGTACTAATACTAATGTCGCAACGAATCGGGAAAGCGATCCGCCGCGATAACGTCGTCTCCAAATCCGCCGTCTACACGGACGTGAACGATAAAAAACCGAAAGAGTATTGGGACTACGAAAACTTACAAGTCTCCTGGGGAGAGCAAGATGACTACGAAGTCGTCCGAAAAGTCGGCAGAGGGAAGTACTCGGAGGTGTTTGAAGGCGTTCGAGCGCAAGCGGTCGATCAGAAGTGCATCATTAAGATTTTGAAACCAGTGAAGAAGAAGAAGATCAAGAGGGAGATTAAAATCTTGCAAAACTTGGCCGGCGGCATAAACATCATATCGCTTCTGGACGTGGTGAGAGAACCGCAGTCGAAAACGCCGAGCTTGGTCTTCGAGTACGTGAACAACACGGATTTCAAGGTTTTATATCCAAACTTGACGGATTACGACATTCGTTTCTATTTGATGGAACTTTTGAAGGCGTTGGATTTTTCGCACTCGCAAGGGATCATGCACCGAGACGTGAAGCCGCACAACATTATGATTGACCACGAGAAGAGACAGTTAAGGTTGATAGATTGGGGGTTGGCGGAGTTTTATCACGCCGGAAAAGAATATAACGTGAGAGTGGCGAGTCGATATTTTAAAGGGCCGGAGTTATTGGTGGATTTACAGGATTACGATTACGCTTTGGATTTGTGGTCGTTGGGGTGCGTGTTCGCCGGGATGATTTTCCGCAAAGAACCGTTTTTTAACGGCCACGACAATTACGATCAGCTGGTCAGAATTGCGAAGGTTTTGGGGACGCAAGAATTACACGCGTATTTGAATAAGTACAGGATTGAGTTGGATCCGCACTTGGAGGCGTTGGTCGGAAGACACTCGAGGAAGCCGTGGAGTAAGTTTGTGAACGCGGACAATCAACATCTGGTGACGCCAGAGGCGATAGATTTCTTGGATAAGTTGTTGCGATACGATCACCAGGAGAGAATTACCGCGAAGGAGGCGCAGAAGCATCCGTTTTTTGACCCAGTGAGAGATGGAAATTAAGAAATTTAGAGAGAAAGAAAGAGAGAGAGAAGAAGAAGAAGAAACGTGAGAGACTTCATTCATACTTTTATATATACCTAGGTACTAATACACAACAGCATAGGGTACGTAATATAAATATATCGACACAGATAATAAATATATAATAACAATAATGAATATATACAGTAACAATAAAACTATCAAAGCAATCAAATGTGCGAGCGGGCGCATTCTTTTTGTATGTATAAATTTTTGAAACTCCATCGCGTAACTCTCTCTCTCTCTCTCTCTCTCTCTCTCTCTCTCTCTCATCAGTTTGAAAATGGGGTGGTAGAGGTAATGTTCAAAGTTGACGGCGTCGTCTGGTGTCCTTCGCGTACCTGCGCCATTCGCGGAGTAGCACCGTCCGAATCGGACATGTACGAGTCCGAGTCATTATCGGATTGCACAATCTCGTTTTCGTCGTCAAACGCGAATCCGGACGCTTGAAGCTCCTTGAACGAATACACTTGCGCGCTTTCGAGCTTTGGTTTTTCCTCCAGAGCGACCGCTTCTCCCGGCTTTAACTTTTGCTTCTTTTCTTCTTTCTTCGCGTTACTACCAGGAGAGTTAGAGATGACTTCTGCGGACGGAGCGGTCAGAGTTGGCGATGAAATCGGCTCCGGCGCAATGTGGCCGATGGATCTTCGAGGCGAAACTTTGTTCTCCCCCTTCGGACTGATGAGCTCGGCGTCGGTTCCAACTTTTCCATCTATCGTTGCCTCAGGCGGGATGATACTAGTCGGTATTTTCGACGGCGTCTTGAACATCTTCGAGCCTTCTTCGCTCATGCTCACCTCTGATTTTGCCGGTAAAAACTTCTCCGCCGGCGTTTTCTTCTCTTTCTTCTTCCTGGTTAGTTTCTCCTTGGACTCGGATCCGGAAAACGATGTCGATTGAACGAGCTTCCCCTCGTTGTCTAATTCGTATCCTTTTGATTGCAACTCTCCGCTATCTGGAGACGTCTTCGCACCCGGAGGTTTAATGAGGTAAAAATTACTCGGTTCAGGCGGCGGCGGCAGCGGCGGTTCAATCTGTTCGACTATTTCCTGCACCTTCACGGGTTCACTTGCTGGATCCGCTTTCGGAACCGATGCGGATAAACTCGACGCCGACGCGGAGGCTAAAGCTTCTTGTCTTCTCTTGCGAATTTCGAGTTCTTTTGCCTTCTTCTCGAGATCTTTTTCGTATTTCAGTTGCTCTTTTGCGCGCATCTTTTCGCGCTCTTTTGCTTTCTTGATTTGAGATTTCGTCATGCCGACGTAGGGATCTCCTCCCTTCTTGTCCATATTGTCGGCCGCCGGCGTTATCGGCGTACCTGTTCCTGCTGCTACTCCTTTTTCCTCTTTCTTTTTTGATGAATAATCGGGCGTGCTCGTCGCCGCGAGTGGAATCGAGGACGCCTCGACCATTTTGGTCGTCTTCTCTTTTTTCTGTTCTTCCTCCTTGATGGACACGCCAGAAAGCGCTTCAATCAACTGTTTCTTTGCAATTTCTTCGGACCCAGCCGATGTTAACGATTCGCTCGGCGATCGAGAGCCCGACCTCGATTTCTTTACGGACATTTCGTGCGACGTCTTCTCCGCTCGTTTCTGCGCCTCCTGTTGCTGTTGCTTCTTCTCCTCCAAAGCACCGCTCTTTTGTTGTTGTTGCTGCTGCTGCTCAGCTTTCTTTTTCTTTTCCACCGACGCGGTTAACGGTGGCGTCTCCAACGTGAACACTTTCTTTTCCTTCTCTGCCTTCTTCGTGCTCGAAGGCGTCGCGCTCGGCGACGTGTAATCGACCGGTTCCGGTTTCTTTTCCGCCTTGTTCTCCTTGTTATTACTATTATTATTTTTCATAGTCACCAACTTCGGTTCGTTCCCGGGCATAACGTTTCTCCCGACCGAAAAGCTTCTCAAATCCGGCTGCGCGTGCCCAACGATTGCATCTATCGTCACTTTTGGCGCCTGCTCCACCTTTGGCATCACTTGTCTCCCGCCCAAATGCGACACCTTCGTCTCGGCTTTTTGCAACCCGTATACGCCGTCCAACCCTACGTGCGCTTTCATTTTTGGCGTGTGCGTCTTGCAATACAACTTTGCCGTCTCTTTATCGAACACGAACGTATTCAGCGACAGCGTCACCAAGCATTCGGAACATTTAAAACACCGCTTGTGTACTTTCTTGTTCCCGACGACGACGTTCACCGCCTCGGCGGCGTACACCGTTCTCTCGCAACACACGCACCCATCTTTACTCGTATCTTTCTCACCCACCGACGACGCCGGTGTCGACGCGTTCGTTTTCGCCGCCATCGTTTTCACGTTCGCTTTCTTCTTCTCCCCCTCGCCGCCTTTCGCTTTGCCGTGGTCCTCTTTCTTCGATTTCCCCGACCCTTTGCCCTCTCCTTTCTTTTCGTCATCCGTCCTCCCCTCCTTCTCATCATCATCGTTTTGAAACGCGACGTCGTACTTCCCCCCCGCGTTCGCTAACAGCTCCTTAAAGTGCGTCTTACAAAACAACTTCCCATCGAACGCGGCAAAGTTCAGCGCGGTCAGTTGGCACTTGCATTTCGCGCATTTGAAACACGATTTGTGATACGGCTTTTCGTCGTGGAGGATTTGTTCCGCCTGGTACACGGATTTCCTGCAGATTTGGCACCGAGGCGCTTGGATCGCGACGAATCCCATTATATGCTATATATATTACGTATATATATAACTTTGCGTCACTTCTTCGTCTTGAAACTCTCTAAAAGAGCGCTTCTTTGACTTTTTACTCTCTCTCTCTCTCTCTCTCTCGCGTGTAACGGGAAGAGAAGAGTGCGAAAGATTTCGATCAAACGGTCTCACAAGAGGTCAAGCTTTTTTTTGGTGTTCGTTAGGAATAGAATCTCTGACATTTTGAGACCCTAAACAAAAAGTTTTTGCTCTCTCCTTTCATAAGACACTTGAAAACCACCAACGACAACGAACTTCATCAGAGCTTTGCTCGTGTTGCTCTTTCCCGAATCCTCCTTCCTCCTTTCTTCGTTTGCCCAAAAGCGAAGAAGAGAGAAGAAGGAGGAATTGTGGTGGGAGTATAATACTACTGATAGTAAGATGAATAAGAGCAGCGCGAACCAGCGGCAGAACCAGAGACGAAAGAAACCAAACGCTTCCTCGACGAACAACACCACAAAGACGATATCTTCCAAAAACAACGACAGAGAGAAATTCTCGTCGAACATTTTCCTCAGCGCGAACTGTAAGTTTCTCTGCCTGAACACGAGCTCCGCGTTAAAAGAATGCTTACAAAACGCGGATAAAACGTTACCGCTGGAAGATATCGTTCGATTAGAACTCGTCAATAAAGGCGAACCGGGAGATAAAGGCCGAATTCGGTGCCCGATATGTCTCGAGGATCCGCCCAAATTTCCAGTGGTGAACCCGTGTGGGCACGTGGTGTGTTCCGCGTGCGCGCAAGAACTCGTCGCGAGAAATCGAGAGTTTGAAATCGCGTCCGTGTGTCCAGTCTGCTTGGAAATGCCGTTCGTGGATGCGGATTTGAGGAGTTGCGTGTTGAGAACCCCGAATAAGAGTAATGGTACGGCAACGGATGACGATTGTAAAGTAGGCGATCGATTGACGTTTGAGTTGTTCGAGAGAGATAGGGATTCGCTCGCGACGAGAAGGTGCGTAACAGGTAAAAAAAGTGTCAGCGGTAGCAGCAGCAGCCTGTGGCCGAGAGCAAAAGCGGATGAGGATTTCGCGTGCGATCGTTACAGTAAATACACGACGATATCGATCGATGAAGTTAAAGTTTTGTCCGAGGAAGAGGTGGAAGCTTTAGAACGAGAAGCGAGTGAGAATGCAAAACACCTAGATAGAGACGCGACTTTATATTGTTTCGTCGCGGCTGAAAGCGCGAAGAAACGGTACAACATGTTTTACGAGAAATGCGGTGGTAGTAGTAGCAGTAGAAATAGTGGTAGCAATGCTCCTTTTGCCTTGTGCAACGCGATCGAAAAGACGCGTGCGGCGATGGAGACGGCGGAAAAGACTTTGAAAATAGAATCGGCGTGGCCTTCGATGATGAAAAAAGCCACCGCTTCTCCGCTCGCGGGTAAGATGAATTGGGCAACGAAACAGTCGAAAACGACAACGTCGACGAAAGGGTCTTCTGAAGAGATGAATGCTTCAGCCTTCGCGCGGGGTGAGTTCTCGGATGATCATGATGACGATGCCGAAGTAGAAGAGAAAGAAGAAAAAGACGCGTCGGCGGCGTCGAGTATCGACGCGTCCAAGAAATATTATTTTTATCAATCGTCCATATCGGAAAAAGTCGTCTTACACCCGGTGTGTATGAAGGCAATATTAAGTGCCCACGGTGACGATTTTTCGCGAATTCCGAGGAAAATTAAAGTCAATTTGCTCGAGATTGAAAAGACAATCGTGGACGATGCGATTCGAAATCGAAACCCGCAGTGGCGTCATTACTCGAAAACGACCGAACTGCTCGTCTGCGAAGGAGATTTGCGGGAGATTTGCGACCGAGAGACGCTGAACAAGTGTGAACAAATAATCAAAAGAGCCGCGCGCAGGAAAATGGACGAAGCGAAGAGGAAAAAAGAAGACAAGAAAGAGAGAGAGAAAGAGCGCAAACTCGAGAAAGAAAGGGTAGAAAAGGAGATGGTTTTCGCTCGGGATATTTTACACCGAATGCCAAAGCTTGGACATGAAAATGACGTAAACGAGAAGGAAATGGATGATATCTTCTCGTCTTCTCCACACCAGCACCAGCAGCAGCAGCAGCAGCAAAACTTTGCCAACGTGGCAAAGTTTGGATTTGGCGCTCGCTTTCACGATATGCCTTCGCTCGCGCCAGACGCGTCCTCGACGTCTGCGTTCCCCTCGCTCGGTGAACCGGCCACAATGTCGGCGTCAAAGTCTCCGAATTGGGCGCAACCCGCACACATGGAACACATAGATTTTGACTCCGCGCTTTCTAAAAGCAACGAAGAGATGGTGACGACGGCGACGACGAATGGTGGAAAAAAGAAGAAGAATAGTAAAGGCACCCCGCTTTTCAGCTCGAGCGTCGGTCGAAGACACGTTTAAAGTGAAGCAACAAATTCGTGTACTCAATTCAATATACCGGTATGTTATTATTATTATTATTCCTCTTCACTGTCTACAATACATTATTATATTCTGTTTGAATTCTCTTTCTCTCTTTCTCTCTCTTTCTCTCACTCTCTCGTGTAAAATGTATTAAACTGTTGTACCAGGAGGCATCGGCGGAACCGGGCTTTGAATGTTCAAAATTTGCTCCTCGAACTCCTCATAGCTCATCGTTTGCCAACCGTGCTTCTTGCGATATTTGGCCAACTGTGACTTCACCTCTTGTCTACTCATCGATGCTTTTTTAAGCATGACGCGTTCGGCGAGTAAAAGCGCTGGCCCTAACGTTTCGTCCACCACCACCTTCACGCCCGCTTTCTCGAGCCTCAATCCAGATTGGACGTCCTTCGCGCGAACGTACACGTCGATGTGCGGATACTCTCTGCGTAAAGTCGCGACGGCGAATTCATTCGTCGTCGTCAAGACGACCGCCGCCGCCGTATCCGCGCGAACGGCTTCTAAAACTGTCTTTGAAGAGACGTCACCAAAAAACACCGTCTTGGAGCTCTTCCTCCCGATTCTCACGTTGTCCGCGTTGGTATCTAAAGCGACAAAAGGTACGTTAGCTTCCGATAACACTTCGCCAATAATTTGGCCCATGCGCGCGTAACCACCAATAATCACGTGTCCACTCAGCTCTTCGACTTGACCTTCGACTTGCGCAGCGATCGTCGTCGCTTGCGGCGTCCCGGCTTTTTTCATCTTGGCCATTCGTTGTCCTAAAATGGCGAGGTACGGCGTAATCGCCATGGAAATCGAAACCGCCAGGGATACTTTCGCGATTAACGTCGTGCTTAATAAACCGACTCGCATGGCTTCTGCGAACGTCACGAACGCAAATTCGCCTCCTGGCGCGATGTACAATCCCGCTCGAAAACAATTCAAACGCGAGACGTTGAAAATCGGGCCGATGGCGAAAATAACCCCGAGTTTCCCGAGTACCAAGCACACGACAATGGCGAGAATCTCCCAAAGCGAAGAGACTAACAAACGCGGATCGATGGTCATCCCGACCGTCATGAAGAACAATCCCAAGAGTAAACCGCGAAAGGGTGCGATATCCGCTTCGACTTGTAAATGAAACTCCGTTTCTGCCAAGAGCAAACCGGCGAGAAACGCGCCGAGCGCCATGCTCAACCCGAGCGATTGCGTCAACAACGCCGTCCCTAAAGCGCACGTCAACGTCAACGCCAGCATGATTTCGTCGGAAATACTCGCAATTCGATTATATACTGGTTTTAAAACCGCGCGACCGGCAAAAATAATACCGACAACCGCCACGACTGTCTTCGCCACCGCTTTACACAAGGCCAACGCAATCGCGCCGACGTTGCTCGCATCCGGTCCGGCTAACAACGGCACGAGCATAAACACCATCACCACGGACAAATCTTGAAACAACAGCACTGAAAACGTCGCTCTCCCGTGTCTCGTTTGTGATTCCCCGGAATCTTGCAATACTTGCAACGCCACGGCGGTACTCGAAAACGCCAACGCCACCCCGACGCACAACGCCGCCGGTAACGTCAACCCACCCAAAGCGACGCCAAACGAGGCAATCGCCAACGTCGATATGATCACTTGCAACGCGCCCATCCCAAAAATAAATTTCGCCATGGACACCAAACGGTCGTACGATAATTCCAAACCGATGTTAAAGAGCAAGAAAATAACCCCAAATTCCGCGAGCACTTTCACTTGCGAGACGTGCGTGATAATTCCAGTCGCGTACGGGCCAATCAACGCCCCTCCGAGCAAAAAACCAACCACTGGAGACCCGCCGGGCACTTTCGAGACCGCATACACGCAAAAAATGGCCGTAATCATCAAAAACAGCGCATCTCGCATCCCCGTCTCCTCCGCTTCGTGCGCAGCGTGCCTCGCAATCGCCTTCTCCGACTCTGGCACCAGTTGCTGCACAAAATCCGTCGCTTGCGATATCTTCCCGCTCACTAAACTCGTCGTCGTATTCGCAAAGTGTCGATACGCCGGAATCGGCAACGCCAACCCACCAACCGCGATTAACATAAACGTCCCGAAAAACCTCTTCGCGTCCCGAAACGAAAACAAAAACTTCCCTTTCCCGCCCGATTGATTCTTCGTCGTCACTAAACTCGTAATCACTTCTGAATCGTTGTTCGTCTGCGACAACGTCTCGTCCGGTAAAACCGCTTTCTTCTCCGGAGGGGAGGAAAAAAACGCCGGCGGCGGTGTATCCAAAAACGCGTCCACCGGTTTCTCTTCTTGGACCACTTTTTCCTCTTCTTCTGAAGAATTCAAAGAAGAAGAAGAAGAATCGAACGAGTCGCCGACGGAAATCGCGGAAATATCGATGACACCTTCGTCGTCTCCTCTCGGCGTGGTCTCGCTCTCGTCGTACTCGCTGTCGTTCGTCATCGCTTTCAGCGGTTTCAAAGCGTCGTTTCGACTTTTGCGAGTACGATGATGATGATGTCGAAAGACCACCGCCGACGACGATGTCTTCGACGAGGAGGTCAAATCATCATTCGCGGCAGAAGGCGTGGCGGTGGTCGTCGCACTCGTCGTCTTCGCAAAGGCACCGCATCGCCGCGCGTTGTGTTTTCCTTCTTTGCCTCCTTTTCCTCTTTTTGCCGTCGCGAGGGTAAACTTCGAAGAAGAAGAAGAAGAAGAAGAAGCGTCCGACGATGACCTCATCGGCACTCTCGATCCCGTTAGTAAAAGTGCCATATTCTCTTCTCACCTTTTGATGATTTCTCTTTCCCTCTGTTCACTCTTCTTCTCTCTCTCTTTGAAAGCGTCGCCTCTCTCGAAAACGAACAGTCCTCCTCGTCGTCGTCGTAACACTACCACTCGTCGAAGGAGTACTACTACTACTACTCAAAGAGGAAGAGGAAGAGGAAGAGAGAGAGGAAAGAAGAGAGAGTTGAAATGTGACGAAACAAGGAGGAAAAAGTGAGAAACAAACAAACGAAAACAAAACCAAAAAGGAACAAAGAAAAGAACTTTTTGAAGAAAAAATTGGTTTTTTTTGTTTGCCTCTTTTCTCTCTTTCTTTCTTTCTTTCTTTCTTTCCAGAGACGCTTCGTTACTTACTTTTACGCGTGTTCACACAGTAATAACATACTTTAATCGCACATATATTCCACTTTGAAAGAGAGAGGGAGGGAGAACGAGGAAGGAAGAACCTGCGAGGAGGTGAACTTTAGCAGTAGTAGTATATATAATCTCTCATCGCTCTTTCTTTCCGCCTTTTGAAGATGATGACGACGACGAGAAGAAGACGAAGAAGAGATTGAAAAACATGAGCAACGAAATCATCTTCGTCTACTCGGACGCGGTGCGGCAAGCGTGCAAATCGTACGGGCTAGATTCGAGAGAGTTTCTCGATGAACTGATGCGCCACGAAGCACACGTCAAGAGGAAGTTTCATCAAAACAACGGAGGAGAACACGCCTTCAACGAAACAGTATCCGCGCAGAAATATTGGTGGGATGTGATTAAAAACATGAAAATTCCGCAGACGACGAAATGTTTGAAAGACACCGGCGCGGAGAATGTGACCTCGACGCTTCGAGCGAAGGAGTTACAAAGACTGGTGTTTTTATGCGCGGTAGCAAAATCGGCGGCGGGAAGTGGAGAGTGGACCAGTGGGAGGTTAGAAGAAGGCATGACGAAGAAGTTGTTCAGGTATTTCCCGGAGCGTGTGCGCGAGTGGCTCGCCATGCATCACGGAACGATAACGGGAAGACGAGTGGAAGTACGAGAGTATAGGGAGTCTCCTATACCCAGTGAATTTCAAAACATTCACGATATTCTCGAGAGTGCAACGCAAATGCAGAGTCGGTTTCAGCAGATTGGCGACGAGATGATCGTGCAATTACGACGACAACAAGAACAACGAGAACAACAACAACAAGCGCCGTCTCCGGCGTTGTCTCCGGCGGCGTCGAAGTTATCCAGAGCGGAAAAAAGTATACACGATACGTTGGAACGCGCGTTGAATTCGGACCCGTATTTTGCGTTGGTTTCTCCGACGAGTTTTAACCCGACTCGGCCAAACGGTGTGGTCGCGAAGCCGACAAAGTTAGTGTTCACGAAAGCGAACAGTCGAAGCGTTGTGAATTTTGAGCTGACGCCGATCCAAGAGCAATTTTTGCGCGAGAATAGTAAAACGGCGCAACTGCGAGCGTATTCGGTGTTGATTAAGGAGGACGAAGCAAAGGCGAAGAACAGAGTGTTGTGGCCAAATGATTGCGTGATGCACGTGAACGGCGTAAACGTGGACGTGACGAGAAGATCCTCGTCCCAAAAAGTTACGAAATCGACGAGAGAACGTCCGGCGTTGATTTCGAACGCGAGAGGCGTGAATTTACGCGCTGGACAAAATACCATGCGCATCATGGGCGTCGACGCTCGACATTTCGCACTGTGCATTTTGTTAGTTCGAGAGCGAACGGACAAGGAAGTCAGAGCTTTGATACCGCCGCCGAAAGAGTTTGATCATTACGTCAGTAGCTTAAAGAAATCGCTCGGTTTCAGCGATCAAGACGAGGAGGACGACGATATCATAGGTCCGGACACCGCTATTATTTCCGTTCGGTGCCCGATTCGCATGTGCATGATGGAAACGCCGGCGAGGTTGGAAAATTGTAATCAAGCGTGCGCGTTCGACGCGGATTCGTTTTTAGAAATGCACAAAGAAACGCGGAAATGGACGTGCCCGTGTTGCGGCAGCGCCGGCGGGCCGAAAGATGTACGAATAGACGGATTTTTAGTGCGAGTCATGGCCAAGTTGAATAGCGATTTGCGACACAAACGCATCAATCCATCGAGCGCTTCGGTGTCGAGGATTGAAGTAGATAAAGATTGCAGATGGCGGTACAGAGAAGCAGCTGGAGATAAACAAGAATTAGGCGAGTGGGTAGATATAGCAGAAACTCGCGCTGTAGAGCTTAGCATACAAGGCAGGGCGATCGCCTCCGCCGAGGAAGGAGTAGCGCTAGAAGGAAAAAATACTAGTACGAGAAATAATAAAAGAAGCAGCGGGATGACTTCTGCGAAGGAAGTTGAAATAGTCATTAGCGAGGAAGAGGAGCGAAAAAAGCCGAAACGCGATAATACTAATGTGGCCGCCGACGACGACGATTACGATTCGGAAGAAGAACTACGAAACGCCTGCCGAGAAGCTGCGGCTATGCGCGGCAACGGCGGCGCAAAAGACACGGTTCCCGACATTATCGTCATCGATGATTCGGATTCAGAAGATGACGTGCGCATCGTTGGGTCGACTTCCGGCGCAGCACCCGCTCAACCCCCGCATTCTGTCGTTGCTCGGAAAGCTGCGGTGACGCCGATGCAGCAACTGCGTGATTTACATCGATTAAGAAACGCGGCGGAGGAGGAACAACGCCGCCATCAACGAGAACGAGAACGAGAAGCGCATCAAAACGACGGCACGCAACCGTGGCAAAGAGAAATTCTACAGCAGGCTCAAGCAAGAAACGGACGGGTTCCGGTGATCCGTGCCGCTGCAGAGGCGAGGCAACGCGCGGAACGCCTCGAGTCTGAGCGCAGAGTGAAAGAGCACGAGGAGAGACTCAGACAACAAAGAATCAACGCCATGCACAACGGCCGAAGCGAGTACGAACGAAGCGTGATGGCAAACGCACAAGCGCAACCGTTTGGTTTGCAGCCACAATACTATCACAACGCGAATAATATGGCACCACAGCCGCCGCCGCCACAGCCGCCGCCGCGTCCGTATGTGCCGCTTCAAAATGGTGACGGGGGCTTGGGAGTGGTGCCGCCGGTTTTCGGTTTTGGGTCACCGTACCAGCCGCCGCCGCCGCGACCGCTTCGTCACACGCAACAACAACAACAGAAACCGCCTCACCAATCCGTTCGTTTTGTCTTTCGACCGCCGAATCCAGCAACTACTAGGAGCAACACGCAAAAGTAAAAAGAATGAGACGAAGAAGAAGCAATATTTAGAAAACGTGCGGTTTTAGTATACGTATGAATACACACGCAGCGTACAAACGTACACACTACAACATCCTCTCTCTCTCTATATATATATATAATCCTACCGCACATCGCGCGATGCCTCACTCTCTCATCATCATCACTATTTTAGGTCCTCATGATCCTGTTCATCCCTTTCACCGCGAACGTCATCCCCGCGAACGACTCGCTCACCCTCAGCTGACTCGCCAATCTCGACCTCCCTCCGTCTAAAGGCTCGCTGCACAGCTCTTCGATCTTGTCCATCTCCTCTCCGGTTAACTCCTCTAACTCTTTCCTCACCTCTTCCGGGACGATCACGTGCGCGTCGTGTCCTAACATCGGTGATATTATCGGTACCGCGTGCATCACGTCTCGGTGTTTCGCGAGGACTTTCGAGAGTTGTTCGTTCACTGAAGCGGAGACGGCGTGTCGAGTGCCGTCGAGGATGACTTTGAAGTCCACCGTACTTTTGTTCACATCAGAAGTAAAAGAAGAATAAAAAATCATCGCGAGAGGTGACGATCTGCGAAGCAGAAGCCCGTCGGTGAGTCCTCGAGAGGACGAGGATGATGCGACGGAGAAGAGCATGTTTACGTGTTGTACGTGCGTCTTGGAATGAAGAGAAAAGACTGACGTTTTAGGGGAAATGTGCTTGACAAATTTGACTCGCATCATCTCTCATACTATCATGTGGCGGGCGTAAAAAAGCGCGGTTTTGCGAGAGCAGATAAACGATACGCGCGTATATATTGCGTGTGCGTGTGTGTGCGCGTGTGCGTGTGTGCGCGTATTCGTATACTATGGATGCATTCTTTTCGTCTGTCTTGGGGAAGATGTCAAAGACGTTTGGACGTTTCGATGATATTGATGATGATGGGACGATGAAGATGACAGACGATCCCGCAACCGCGATGGCGCAACGACCGGATGAACTCTTCGAGAGAATGAAACCCCCATCATCGAGGAGGGGTGTTTCTGGTGACGATGATGATGATGATGATGATGATGATGAAAGTTGCATCGTGCACAAAAACGGACCAAAATCCTCTTCTTCTCCTTCTTGGACAACAACTTCGAGAACAAAAATGTGGCTGGAAAACGCTCGAACGCGAACGGAAATCGACCGGAAAACGTGCCACGAAAACAAAGTCTGGCACAGAAGCGCGCACGTGTGGGTGTTTGATAAGGAGAGGAACCGGGTGTTGTGTCAGAAACGGAGCGAGAAGAAAGATACGTTTCCGGGGATGTGGGATATTTCCGCGGCTGGGCACATCGAGTTTGATCCAGAGACGCAAGGGAGGAGGAAGAGGAAAAAGAAGACGAAGGAGGGAGAAGTCTCGAGAGGAGTCGAAGGTGAAGGAGAAGAAAAAAGTGACGAGGACGAGTACGAGGAAGAAATAAGCGAGGAGGAACGAATGATGGAAGAGAGAAAGAAGAAGAACGCGAAAACATCCGACGGAGACGAAGACGACGAAGATTTCATCCACGAGGCGGACAAACACTCCACGCACCCGAACTCGTCTAGAAATACCGCCGCGAGAGAAATAGCCGAGGAATTAGGAATCAATGTCGATCCGAAGCAGCTCACTTACGCGTTCACTTGCGCGGCAAAACAGGCGGACATGGGCGGATGTAACGCCTACGAAGACGTTTACTTCATGCACGGGGATTCGAGCAAAGACGTCGCGGAAACCTTCCCGTTGCTCGGAAAAGCCGAGGTAGATCAAGTCGCGTGGTTCAGCTGGGAGGCGCTCGTCGCCACGTGGAATAAAGAATATTTCGCCAAAAACAAAACCCAGCAGGCGCGGCCTCGGGAGAGGTTTTTACCGAACGAAAATTCCGTCTCCCCGAAATCCAAATCGCTCCTTTACGAGCACGACAAACGAGAACTCACGAGCGCAAAACTCGTCCCAAGAAACGAACAGTACGTCCGCACGCTAGACGAAATGTTCAAATCCGTCGAAATTCTCAGCTCTGGGAAAGTGTCAAACTTGAAATCGAAGTTTGAAAACGCGCGAGACGGGCGTCTCGTTTCGCCGCTGAAAAAGCCGCCGCCGCCCAAGAAGAAGACGAAGAAATAAAAAGCCCCGCCTCGAGAGAAAGAGAGAGAGAACGAGGTTTTGAGAGAGATCACGGAGCGTCCACGGTTGGACGCACAATGCGACATTAGAATGAATACTATCATCGTCGTTTTAAAATGTCCCTCTCTCACTTGCTCTTTTCCTCCACAAAATGTCGTCCATATTACTCCCACTTATTACTCCTCCTATTACTACTCCTATTCAGTACAAACCCACCATCGGACCGAGAAAAAGCGTCAGCATCGCGAGAGGAATGAAAACAACGTCATCAACGAACGCTTCTTCTTCTTCTTCTTCTTCATCATCGGCGGTGGCGGACGACGAGAAAGAATCCAAATTGGAAACGAAAACCGACGGCGACGAGTACGGCGACGCAAATCGACGGACCACCACCACACCAAAACGCCTAAAAGAAGACGCGAGATGGAGAAAATGGATCGGCATGCCGTCTAAAAATTGTTTGGAGTCCATGCCGATCATTTGCGCGCACTGTAACCAAAAACTCACCGCGAGAGATGTCCCCTATGGGGTGGATGTCTCTAGGTATTCATCGAGAAGAAGAAGCACTAATGTTGAAGATGAGAACGACCAAGAAGAAGAAGAATCAGAGTGGGAATCTATGTTGCGAAGAAAATTTGTCCAACTTTCGAGAGACGCAGAAACGGACGCGTTTCTTTTGCGATCTTCGCGGCGACCGCGACTCGTCAACGCGCGATTGGCGCAGGCGTGTACTCGCTTGCGCGAGAAAGAAGGCAAGTCACTGACCGAGGCGAACGCGATCCTTGGGAGAGGAAAGATGTTCGTTTTGAGTCGCGAGCAGGCGCGTGTTTTAGTGGGGAGGAGTTTAATGCATCGTCATCGAGGCGGCGATGAAGGTGGTGAGGGTGATGATGATGACGATAACGCCGTCCTCGACGCGGGCGCGTATCTGGATATTGGTTCCGGCGAAGGCGAAGTGGCGAGTAAATTGGGCGAATATTTTGGCACAGTCGTGGCAACCGAGACGAGTCCGGCGATGGTAAAGCGGTGCGCGGAATCGCATAAAGATTGGACGGTGTTGGAAACGGGAACAATCGAGGACGTCTGGGAAAAATTTAAGATGCAAAATGCAAGGGAAGAAGAGGAAGGGACGAGCACGAAGAGCGAGGCGGCGAAGAAAAAGGTGCGCGAGCTTTTAGACGAAGAAGAAGGAACAGAGACGACAGAACGCCAACATCAAGGACGCGGCGGCGGCGGCGGCGGCAAATTCGATTGCATCGGGATGTTCAACGTCCTCGACCGATGCGACCGTCCCTTCACCATGCTCTCGCACGTCCGAAATCTTCTCAAACCGAAAACGGGACTCTTCGTCCTCGCCGTCGTCCTCCCGTTCCGCCCGTTCGTAGAGCTCGACGACGGCACGCGCCGCCCACCCTCAGAAAAACTCGACGTCGCCACCCCAACCGCCGCTTGGGAGTACGGTTGCAGAGACTTGTACGAAAACGTCCTCAAACCGAGCGGCTTTGAGATTGAAAAAATCTCGCGAGCGCCGTACGTCAGCGAAGGCGACCATCTCGCCGGAGCGTACGTTTTAGACGACGTCGTCTTTGTTTTGCGAAGAAGTGCCGATGTGTAGAAAGTGTTCGTTTGTGGCCCGGAAAGGCCTTTTAGATTCAGAATCATAACGAGACTTAAATTCTTTGAGAATACTACTCTCGTCTAACACAGTTGTCACTCGTTTCCATCCAAAGGCACCACAAATCTTCATTCTCTCGTCTCTCCTCTTCTCGCGACGACTCTATCTATATGAACGACTTCTCCTCTTCTCCTCTCAAAATGACCAAAACCACCACCCTCACGCTCTCCCAAAAGATCTCCCAGTCCATCACCCCGGTTTCGGTCTGTCAAAACTTACCGTTCGACCGGTACGAACGCACGTGCGTGCATTTGCAACGACAACTCGCGGTGTACCGGCTCGAAACGAACATCGTGCAAATCTATCGACTCGGTCTCGGGTTCGTCTCTTTAGTCGAAGAGACGATGAAGAAACACCGCGCGTGGCGAGAAAACGAGATGCGGTTTCAACGGTGGCAACGCGAGGCCGAGGACGTGTGCGGGGAGCTGGAGACGTTGAAAGGGGAGATTAATGCACTGGTTGGGGTGGAAAAGTATTCGCACGCGACATCGACGTTTAAGACGATGAAGCGACCACCACCGGTAGCGAGAGAAGAAGAGACGAGCAAGGACGCTAGGGTGGTGGCGGTGGGGTCGTCGGTGTCGTCAAAGTCGTCCTCAGCGGCGGCGGCGACGATGAGAGCAGTAGGCGCGGGAACGGCGGCGTCGACATCGTCGTCGGCGGCGTCGCGACGAACAGAAGGCGCGGCGGCGAAGAGCGGGAAACACTCCTTATTGAGCGGAGAGGTGATTACGGAGAAGGTGAAAGGGCTGGATATAGGGGTGTCTTCGAATAGTACTAATAACAACAACAGAAACAACAGCACTACGGGCGCGAGCGACGCCTCCTTAGGCGATTATCGGTCGCCGGCGAGGTCTCTCATGGACGACGAAATTGGTTACGGCGGTTACGGTGACGGCGCGTTGAAACCGTCGACTCCTCCTCCACCTCCACCTCTTCCGGTTCCGCCGCCGTCATCGTACGATTCGTACGATTACGTTCCTTCCGCGGGATCGATCGAGTTCCGACCATCCGTCGTCCTCCAACACGCGCAGAAACCACCTTCCTCTTCAGCCGCCTCCTTGGACCACCTCAAGTTGGACAAACGCCTCGAGCTTTACGGTTTGAAAGAGTTCATCGTGAACGGGGACGGCAACTGTCAGTTTCGAGCGATTAGCGACCAATTATACGGCGACCAATCGCACCACGCTTCCGTGCGAGCGGTAGTTATCGGGCAAATGCGCGCCAGACCGGATCGATACGCCGCCTTCGTAGAATCGCCGAGCGACGACAACCAAAACGATACCACCACCGAGCTCGCAAACTACCACGCGTACCTCCGCAACATGTCCAAACCCGGATCCTGGGGCGACCACGTCACCCTCCAAGCCGCCTCCGACGCGTTCGGCCTCCCATTTTGCGTCATCACTTCCTACCGCGATAACTTCGTTCTCGAAATTCAGCCGGAAAAACGCAAACATCATCAACGAGTGAATAATAATAATAATAACGAGGAGGAGGAGAAAGTGCTCTGGATTTCCTTTTGGTCCGAGGTCCACTACAATAGCTTATACCCGATAGATTCCAGTAAGTTTAGTACATAGAATTTGCGTAAGAGCGAAGTTTCAGCGTTGGTTGAGTTAACAGGTATTTTTTAATCAAAACTACGAGGTAACGTATATCAATATTCAGCGTTTCAAGCAACGCGATCAATACAAAGCAAATCATCTCTCAAACTTATATCAGTAGAACGCGTACATGCCTCTTTCCCACACACTTCTTCTTACGGAGAGGACGACGAGGATGCTCTTACCAGCGGCGTCTTTTCATCCACCTCATTATCTCTCCTTCCACTCGCGCTGCTACCGTTGCTATTATTACTATTATTCTCTGTACTACTACTACTACTACTACTACTACTACTACTATTATTACCACCATTTTCACTTCCGATATTACTCTTAGGATCCTCCGCGGTGGAGAATATGGCAATCCCTACGGCTTGAACTGCAAAGGTCCCCATGAAAATAAGCGCTTGCTCGGTGGTAGAAAACCCACCGTCAAAACCAAATAAACGCACCAGGCCGCATAACAACGCTTGTTGCAACAAAATAACGTTGAACGATCCAGCGTCGATGTATTTCAAAGATCTGTACGCCGAAGTGAACGAACAAAATATGACAAACGCGAAAACTATATAAATCATCACGTCGGATTCACCCACCGACTTCAAGAAATTGCCCAACTTCTCCAAGTCCCAATCGTGTTCCCATAACAACGCAACCAACGCCAACAAAGCGCCATAAAAACCAAACGCGGTCAAAATCTCGTTCATATACACTCCATTTTCTATCGCATGTTCTTGCAAAACGTTCGTGAGTGAATTGCAAACCGCCGCCGCAAACGCCAAACTATCCCCCAACGCCGGATTTTTCTGCTCTTCCCCGGGGATGTCGTCGTGTAACTGTTTCTCTTCCTCCACTCCGTCTGATACGACCAATAAAACGAGACCTGCGCACGCAATGATCGCACCAACAACGTGCCTTCTCGTGTACCGTCTATTCATGAAGAAATACCCCACACCGCACGATATTGGAACCGTCGCGCTGAGAAAAATCGTCGCGCTCGTCACCGTCGTGTACTTATACGCCAAGATCGCGGTATAATTCCCACCGAAATCAAACACCGACATCGCAATCAGACTCAGCGCTTTCAGCGTCACACCGAAGCAAAAGTCGTCCTTGTACCCGTACTCCGTTAAACTCTTCTTCTTTTTCTTCTTTTCATCCTCTTCTTCGTCCTTTTTGTTCTTCTTACCCGCTAAGAAAGAGGGCAAAAACTGATACGAGTCGTACTTCTTGTGCAGCGTCAACTTTTTCCCAACCCCGGAGTCCTTCGAGACCATATCTATCCTCTGCTGTTTCTCCACGTCGTCATTGAAACCGCCCTCCTCCTCGGCTTTCAAAATCATCGGATCGTCCTCGACGACCGCGCAACAACAACACCACCACGCCAAATTGATGCCAAAAATCACGTACAAAATCACGTAGTCGATCAGTAACGCGACGTATATCGATTTGTTTCTTTCGTTCAGAACTTTGGACAAAATCGCTTCCGCGGCGTATAACACGGCCGTGATGAACGCGTACGTCGCGCCTCGACCGTAATTGTTATTATTCGCGGAACCATTATTCGATGATGACATTTTGTGTCGTTGAGGGGGGTGTTGTGAAGTGCTTCAGAGAGATCGCGCAGAGATCGTGTCCCCGCGAGGGTGTTACGCCTTTTTTATGGACTCTCGTACGAGACCGTCGAATTAAATAAAGTAAAACCAAAAAAAAGGAAAAAAAAAAGGAAAAAAGAGTGCACGGTGAAAGTTCTTTTCAGCAGCGCGATGGCTTTGTGTTTCGCGCGTCTCTCTCTTACTCTCTCTTTCGTCGTCGCACGCAAGGGCAAAGGCGCGGCTTTATTTAGGACGACGCGTGTCATTATATTCCGAGTCTGAGTCTGATTCTGATTGAAGACACCATCTGACGATGTTCTCTTTCAAGTGGTCGAGAGTCGTGCACATCTCACATGCGAGGAAACGACGGTCGAAGAAGAAAATTTCGCGAATCGCGTTTTCCTCAAAAAACAACAAAGACTTTGACAGATTTGGTCTCCTTCTCGGACGACGATGGATCCTCCTCGTCCTCCTTCTTCTCTCCGAGCCGCTGCGAATACCAAGAGCAGCAGTAGCAGTAGTAACACCAACATCGCGTGCAAATTCTTCCTCGCCGGCGCGTGCGCGAAACCCGAGTGCAAGTTCTCGCACGATGCGAACGACGACCAACGGTTAACGACCTCGAGGTGTCCGTTTTATAAGAAAGGGAAGCAGAACAGTTGCACGTACGGGGATAAGTGTCGGTACGATCACTGCAACGACGATAACAACAACGCGTTGGGGACGATTCAGACGACGACGGCGACGGCGCGACGGGAAAATAGCGGTGGTGGTGGTGGTGGTAATCTCGCGACGACGACGACGAGGATGAACACGAAAGCGCCGAGTTTTGTACCAACCTTTGGGACCGGAGGAGCGGCGTATTTGAGCCAGCAGATGCAAAGGACGAATCTCTCGGGGGGGTCGCAATCAACGTCGTCCTTTGCGGCGGCGTCTTCTTCAGTCGTCGCGGGCGGTGGTGGTGGAGCGAGCGGCGCGTGGCAAAACAGTTCGGTGGAGCACTTGCGCCGGAGCGGAACGACGGAGGAAGCCGCGGAAGAGTTCGGGGGAGACGGCGGGGACGATTGGGGGTACGAGGACGAGTATGGGAACTGGGTGAGCTTTAATACCGGGGAAGGAGAGGACATGGCGGATTTTGTAGCGGCGCAGTTACCGGACGATGACGATTTGTTCTTGGGGATGACGGCGAGTAGCGGCGATTTGCAGGAGTATCAACAACAACAACAACAACCACCACAACAACGACAACAACGCGTTGCCGGTGGCGATGGATACGGGTACTACGATCAACAAGGCCAATGGGTCAACATCGAAGATCCGCAAAGTCAGGCGTTTTTAGAGCAGCAGTATCAGTTACAACAACAGCAGCAGCAGCAGCAGCAATATCATCACTTTCAACAACAACAACAACAACAACAACAACAACAACAAAGACAAGTTCCCAGGGACGTAAATGCCATGTTCCGCCCCCTAGAAGTAGGAAACGCGTCGGACCAATCGTACGATCAGCAAAGATCTTTTGATGCGCAAATTGAATGCTCTATATGCTTGGAAAGAGTCGCGGATGAATCTCGCCCGTTTTCGGCGAGACGGTTTGGTTTGTTGGATAAATGCGACCACAGTTTTTGCTTATCGTGTATTCGCGGATGGCGAGATGGTGGCGTACAAGGTAAAGAAGCTGGTGCGATCGCGACCGAACAGGCGAGAATGTGTCCGATTTGTCGCGTCAACTCTTTCTTTATCACGCCGAGCGCTCACTTTCCGCGCACGCCGGAGGAGAAAGAAGAGATTTTGAAAAACTATTTGAGCAAAATGAAACAAATTCCGTGCAAGCATTACAACAACGGTCGCTGTCCGTTTGGGACGAGCTGCTTTTATTCTCACGGATCAGGAGAGGTCGATACTGGGGTGAGGAAAACGACGACGGCGGGGGAAGAGCTACACATTTTGACAACGCCGACTTTGGCAGATTACCTCGACGTTTCGAAAAAGGTAGGAGGAGGAGGAAGTCGATGAAGATCGATATGGCTCCTTCGAACACGAGGGAGATACTTGTATTCTAAAAACAAAAACAGTTGTACTACCACATTACATCAAAATACACGAAGACAAAGAACAGTTGTATTCATATCAAGTTTTTTCTTCTTTTGTAGCGTGATGTTTTTATGTATATTTGATTAAATAATGTGATTAAGTTAAGTTGTTTAAGTTGTTCGGTGACATCTCTCTAATATATTATTCCACGTGGTACGCCAAGTTTTGCCCCAACCACTTCTCAACGGTAGCCACGTCCATTCCTTTTCTCGAGGCGTATTCTTCCACTTGGTCCTTCTCAATCTTACCAACGTTGAAGTATTCTGCAGATTTACCGCCAAAGTATAAGCCAGACACAGAGGCCGCCGGCAGCATAGCGAAGGACTCCGTCAACTCGACGCCAATCTCTTCCTTACATTTCATCAAATCCCACATCGTGGCCTTCTCGGTGTGATCAGGTTGCGACGGATACCCCGGCGCTGGGCGAATGCCTTGGTACTTTACCTTCAACAAGTCATCAGCGTTGAGAGATTCATCCGGTGCGTATCCCCAGTGATCTTTACGAACTTGAGCGTGGAGTAATTCCGCGAATGCTTCGGCTAAACGATCAGCTAAAGCCTCCGCCATAATGTACGAGTAGTCGTCGTTGTTCTTTTTGAAAGACTGTGTCAACTTGTCCAAACCCAGACCAGCCGTGCAGACAAACATGCCGAGATAATCGGTAACGTTAGAATCTTTCGGTGCAATAAAGTCAGACAAAGCCATGTACGGTTCTTCAGTATCTTTTTCAGCTTGCTGACGAATCGTGTGGAACGAGCAGCGCTTGCCGGAAGCGGCGTCCTCGCCGTTGTAAACTTCGATATCGTCACCGACGGCGTTGCACGCGTAGAAAGCGAGCAAACCGTTCAATGTCAACTGTTTCTGGTTTTTCATTTGATCTAACATCGCGTTTGCCTCATCGAATAGCTTTTTCGCCTCCTTCCCGACGTTTTCGTCGTTGAAAATTTTCGGGTAGCCTCTGTTCGGGTATCGGCCTCTAAGTTGCCAGACTTGAAAGAATGGGTTCCAATCAATGTACGGGATCACGTCAGCAATCGGGACGTCCTTCAATGCCTTCGTACCTAAAAACTTCGGCTTTACTGGTTTGTGCTCCGCGGAGGAGAAATCTGGCAACGTGACCGACTCTCGCGCTTTCGCGAGGGATAAGTACTTTCGATCTTCGAGACCGGCGAAGAATTCCTCGCGCATCTCCTCGTACGTTTCTTTGATATCATCCAAAAACTCCGGACGTTTTGTCATATCCATGAGAGTTTGAGCAACTGGGACGGCTCTAGACGCATCGAGAACGTGAACGACACCGCCAGAGTACACTGGTGCCATTTTGACCGCCGTGTGCATCTTGGATGTCGTCGCACCACCGATGAGTAACGGAATCTTCAAACCAGCTTTTTCCATCTCTTTCCCAACTGTCACCATCTCGTCCAAAGATGGAGTGATGAGACCGGATAATCCGAGAATATCGGCGTTGTTTTCTTTCACGGCATCAAGGATAGTTTGGCATGGACACATCACGCCAATATCTATGACTTTGAAGTTGTTGCACCCCAAGACAACGGCGACGATGTTCTTCCCGATATCGTGCACGTCACCCTTCACAGTTGCAATCAAGAACGTCCCGGCACTAGAGCTCGAAGTATCGCCGGCGGCATCTTTTGCCGCCTGCATAAACGGAAGCAAGTGTCCGACAGATTTCTTCATTACTCGTGCTGATTTGATTACTTGCGGCAAAAACATTTTCCCGGCACCAAACAAATCCCCGACTACGTTCATGCCATCCATGAGCGGTCCTTCAATGATCTCAAGGCAGGATGCAAACGAACCAGACGTTCGGCACTCTTCGGTATCGGCGATGCAGAACTCATCGATACCATGCACGAGAGCATACTCGAGACGTTTACCGACTTTTTCGTTTCTCCAAGCCTTTCCGTTATCTTTCTTTTTCGCGGCACCGCCGGCAGCTTGGCCTTTGCGGCGGAGGTTGCACGGTCCAGATTTCGGGTCTAAAGTCGCCGCGAATTGAAGCATTCTCTCCGTCGCGTTCGAACATCGGTTCAACAAAACGTCCTCGATGTACTCCAAAAGCTCCTTGTCGATATTCTCGTAAACATCTTCTTCAACCTGAGCGGCGTTGACGATACCCATATCCATGCCGGCTTTGCACGCGTGGTACAAAAACGCCGAGTGGAATCCTCTTCGAACAGGCTCGTTCCCTCGAAACGAAAACGCCAAGTTCGAAACGCCACCAGAAATCTTACATCCAGGGCACAAACGCTTAATCTCACGCGTCGCGTTGATAAAGTCAACCGCGTAGTTGTTGTGCTCTTCCATGCCGGTACCGATGGTAAGAATATTCGGGTCAAAGATGATATCTTGCGGGTTGAAGCCAACCTCTTCGACGAGTAACTTGAACGCTCGGCAACAGATGCGAACCTTCTCCGCTTCAGTAGCCGCTTGACCCTCCTCGTCGAATGCCATGACAACCACCGCGGCGCCGTGCGCCTTGACGAGAGCCGCATCCTTCAAGAATTGATCTTGACCAGCCTTCAAAGAAATAGAGTTCATGATGCATTTACCTTGCGAACACTTCAAACCAGCTTCGACGACATCAAATTTACTCGAGTCGATCATAAACGGCACTTTAGAAGCATCCGGCTCAGAAACTAACAAATTCACAAACTTAGTCATCGCGGATTTACCGTCGATTAAACCGTCGTCCATGTTGATGTCAATTACGTGCGCACCATTTTCAACTTGCTTCAACGCAATCGCCAAAGCTTTCTCGAAGTTACCATCAACGATAGCCTTCTTGAAGATGCTCGAACCGGCAACGTTGCACCTTTCGCCCAAGTTGATGAACGATTTGCGCATGTCCTTCTCGTTTGGCTCGTAGTTAAACGGCAACAAACCGGATAAACGCATTTGCTCCGGAACGTCGTGGCGTTGTCTTGGTTTGTACTTCGCCCCGAGTTCGGCCAAACTCGCAATGTGCTCAGCCGTAGTCCCACAGCATCCACCGATGGCGTTCAATAAGTTTTTCTCAAAGAACGTCTCGCAATCCTTGGCCATTTCTGGACCTTTTTGATCGTAGCCGCCCATGGCGTTTGGCAAACCGGCGTTCGGGTAAGCAAAGACCCAGCAATCCGCGCATTTCGACAAGTTGTCAATGTACGGAACCATATCTTGAGCACCCAAGGCGCAATTCAAACCAATCGCGATCGGTTTCGCGTGCGAAACGGAGTTCCAAAACGCCTCGTTCGTTTGACCGGACAAAGTACGGCCAGAGTTATCGACGATGGTACCGGAAACGAAAACCGGGATTTTCTTTCCCCAGTTTGCGAAGTACTTGTTCACCGCAAACAAAGCCGCTTTGGCGTTCAGCGTATCAAAGATAGTTTCCACCAAAAGAACATCCACGCCACCTTCAATCAACGCCTCCGTTTGCTCGTAATACGCTTCGACAATCTCATCAAAAGTACACGCGCGAAACGCCGGGTTCTCCACAGACGGACTCACCGACAACGTACGATTCGTCGGGCCAATAGCACCAGCCGCAAACCTCGGCTTAGACGGATCCTTCTTAGTGAACTCAACGCAGCATTCTTTGGCCAACTTCGCCGCCGCGACGTTGATGTCCCAAACGTCTTGTTTCCTATCCAAAGCGTAATCCGCCTGAGAAATCATAGTCGCGTTGAAAGTGTTCGTCTCGATAATATCAGCACCAGCCGCCAAGTACGCAGAGTGAATCTCCTTGATAACATCCGGTCGAGTCAAAACCAAAATATCGTTGTTGCCTTTCAAATCGTTCTCGTGGTCTTTGTACCTCTCCGCACGGAAATCCTCCTCCTTCAACTTGTACGCTTGAACGGACGTTCCCATCGCGCCGTCGATGATCATGACCCGCTCAGACATGATTTTATCGATAACCGCAAACGCGTCGGACTTGGGAAGTGGATCCACCCACTTCTTGTACGTCGGAACCGCGCTCAACCCGCTCGTCTTTGCCGCAATTTGTGGATACTTCTCCTCGTACGTCATCTCCGCCTCGGGGTCGATCGGTTCTTCCCAGTCTCTCAAGTTCATCGCTTTCAAAGCGTACGAACCTAAAATCCCAACCGGAATGGACAAGACCGCCATCGCCGCCAAGACGATCGCGAGGAGTAAAATCGCCGGCGCGAGACCGAGAATATACAACGTCGCTTTTTGCGGATCGCGCTTCATGAGGTTCAGCGCTTTCTGGTAGTTCACCTTCGCGGAGACGAGAGGTAACTTCGCCATCTTTTCTCTCTCTCTTTACTCTTTAAAAATGAATATAAACGAACTAGTTCGCAACAAACCTCTCTCTCTCTCTCTCTTTTCTCCGGGGTTTTCGTCTCGACGCGTCCAAACAACAACGCGTAAAACGTCTCGCTCGATGTGTGAAGAAGCAAATCCCGATGGGTTTCTGAACGATTGGGTTATCCGGAAACGACGGCCACGAAACGACAAAAAAAACCCTAAACTCGAGTTTTGTCTTTTTTCCTCTTCTTTGGTTTTTTTTTACAGAGAGAGGAGGACTTGAGGCACGATGGGTGGTGGCAACTCTTTATATAGAGTAGTGCGAGGCGTACGTAATAATGGCAGAAAAGGAGTACTTTGCGTCGCGTGTTTTCACAAAAAAGCGCCAATATTTACCACGCGTCTATTTTCTTCCTTCCTCTTCCGATGGGCGCGACTTGTTTCGCTTGCTCCAATCGTTTCTTTTGGAACTTTTGCTGCCTCTCTCGAAAGATGTGCGGGATATCCTTCCCGGTTCTTTTCATTTCTTCCTTGTATGAGGATAAAACCGCTCGGACGTCGGCGACGCCGAGACGAACTATGGATTCTAGAAACGGCATGAGATCGAGCAATGCGGTATCGGTCGAACCGTCTTCGTATCTCCAAGGCTGAATCGGAATGACGTTTTCCGGGTTCATCTCCGCCGATTTTGGTTTCGAACTTATGTACAATACTCTCTCCATATCCCTGTTTAACTTGGATAAATCTCTTATGTATTCTCCGTGTTTATATTGCGCCGATTCTCTATATAAACGGTGCGTGACGTACCGTTTTGGGTCCAACCGTTCTAAAATCGGCTCACCGTATGTCAAGAGTTGGTCGGTGAATACAACCATCTCGTAAAATTGCGCCAAGTGCTCTAAAAACGGATCCACTCCCGGTCGCTTAAACACTCGCCACCCTCTCTCTCTGTTCCAATTCGAGTTAATCAAGGTGTCGTCCAAATCCAAAACTAAAGTGTGAGGAATATACATCGCGTCCGGAGGATGGTCCGGCAACAACTTATCGCTAATCGGGTCTAAATAATGGCTCGATTTCTCATCGATAAACTGGCGAAACTCCAGCAAATATTCCGCGAACCGTTGCGCTCCCGGTACCGCGATTTCTTTCTCAAAATCTTTCCCCTTCACTTTCTTCTCCAACTCTTCGGTCGTTTGCACGTAATACGACGCGCCGGCTACGGCGGCTACCGCGGTGGCGCACACCAGCGCCACCGCCGAGAGGAAATCAAAAGCTTGACCAATGGGACCTTTCGGTTTCGCATTCGCCGGATTATCCGGGTCTGGGTCTTCTTCTTCTCCTTCTTCTTCTTCTTCGAGAATCGTCGTCGATGACGACGACGACGACGACGACGACGATGGCGACGACGTCATCGTCGTCTTTGCTCTCCGCTTATGATCATGATGATGATGATGCTGATGATGAAATTCTCTCTCTAAAAATGTTCTCGAACAATAATGTTGGCTCGCCGCCGTCGTTGAAGAAGAAGAAAAACTCCGTCGTCGCCGCGCGTTCGAATAATTAGACGAAGACGCGATGGGAGCAGCGGAAGGAGACCCCCCGTCCTCCTCCGCGAAAGCAACCCCGTCGCGCCTCCTCCACCGCGGAGTGTGACGCGCGTTCGTCGTCTTCACCGAAGAAGAAGAAGAATCAGAGCGCAAAAATTCTCCCCCGACGGGGATGGAAGATGAAGAAGAAGAAGAACAAGAATGCATCTGGACGATGGATGCGAGGAGACGCCTCCTCGCGCCTCGTCGCATCATCATCATCATCTCTCTCTCTCTCTTATCCTCTTTCTGTGCGCAAAAGTCTTCCGTGGTATTCGTGCCGTGCAGAAAAGCAAACTTTGAGGCGTTTTGGAGCGTTTCCCGCTCGTTTGGAATGGAGAAAAAAGCAGAGGTTTTAAATTCACTCTCTTTGTCGCCACTTTCTGAGACGCAGAGAGAGAGAGAGAGAGAGCGCGCGCAAACGATCGACGACTTCATACCGGCGACGCTCGTAACGGTCGCGAGAAGGAGGCGCCGTTTTCTGCGTTTCTCTGAGAGAGAGAGAGAGCGAGAGAGAAAGAAAGTGAATTGAACGAAGAACGCTCTCGGGAAAGTGCGCGAGATGGGGAACAACAACAGCACGCAGAACAACACCACCCGAGGAGGAGGAGGAGGAGGAGAGGAGAACGACGACACCTCTTCCCTCGAGGGCGCTTTTTCGCAAGGCGGTGGGTCGAGTCATCACAGCACGTACGAACACGGACCGGTGACGCAAACCGTACCGATCCCGGGCGCGCAAAGTTCGCACCTGAATAACATCACCGGTGGGGGGTTTGGAGGCGGGAGAGGAGGAGGAGGAGGAGAAGCGCTGGAACCGGCGCTGGTGCCAGTCGCCATCACGTGTGCGTCCTGTTTTTCGCCCCGTTCGTCAGAGTGTAGTATGCGACGTTCGTTTTATCGAAGTCGTCGTTTACCTCGTCGTCCTCTTCGTCAGGGGGGAGGAGGTGTTTTTACCCTAGATGTGTCTTTTGTGTTCGCGAGCGGTCGGTACGGACGACGCGCTTCGGCCGATGCGGTTTTTCAAAAGGATGCGTTTACTCTCGTTCTTAATTCTTCTCGTGTTCTTTTTACTCACGCTCTCGCATCTCTCTCTCTCTGTGTGTGTCTACCCTTCGCGCATTTTTAAAACGAACAGGGACGCAAGGCGGTTCGGTCGTGGAAGTGGAAGGCTCCTTCGACGGATGGCAAACGCGGACGCAGCTCCATCGGTCTGGGAATAGAGAGTTTTCGGTGATTAAATCGTTTCCACCTGGGGTGTATCAGTATAAATTTATCGTCGATGGAGAGTGGATGTACGCGCCGGATCAGCCGGCGATGTACGACGAGATGGGGAACGTGAACAACGTGTTGGAGGTGCAAGAGTACGTGCCGGAAATTTTAGATAATTTGGACCATTTCGCGGTACCGAGTAGTCCGAAGGAGAGTTACGACGATTATTTGTTTTACGGGGAGGATTTTAGTAAAGAACCGCCGGCGATGCCGCCGCAGTTGAAGTTGACGTTATTGAATATGCCGCCGATTCCGTACGCGCCGAATTTGTTGCCCAGGCCGCAACACGTGGTGTTGAATCACGCGTACGTAGATCAGAGTAAGGCGAACCAAGGATTGAGCGTGATTGGAACGACGCATAGATATAGAGCAAAGTACGTAACGATAGTGTTAATGAAATCCTCGAACTCTCAAGATTGTTGATGACGAGGGGATTGATTTAGTTTTTGTATTTGAAAGTTTTAGCACACAACACAATTTTTTCCACTAGACGCATTCCGCATTTTTGCATCGTTCCGCGCATTCGTCCGAGAACTCGTACACGAAACCAGACGCATCGTTTGGGCACGTCCAACCTTCGTTCGCGAAGAACGATTCACCTGTTACTTCGTCGATTCGTTCCTTAAAAAACGCGTGCTTCTCAATCCGCGCAACGTCCAAACGGCGATCGGGGGTCCACTGTAAAAGCCTTCGAATTAAACGAAGCGCCCAGGCGTTGGGTAATCCAAGTCGCAGCGGGTCGCGGAGCTTGATTCTTCGCATGATATTTTCTTCGAGACAAGCGCCGGAATACACGCTACCGTTACCGCGGTTATCGATATCTTCCTTATCATCTTCGCTCTGTTCTTCGTTTGATTCGCCAGGACGAGGATACTTCGCGTCGTCTCGAACGCTCGATTCAACGCCACTGTTTACGCCAAAGTTAGCGTAGGACGGCGCAATACACATAGATAGCATTGCTCTAATTCTGTTATATGCCAGTCGTGTTTCCGCGCTCGCGTCGCGCAATGAATCGTCCCGTCGTAATCGCTCTCGCTTGCCGGCATCGCTCGTCGTCGCGAAACCGTTGTCGTCCCAAACGCGTGAAGTTCCTAGAGCTAAAACCTCCAAGTATACAATCCCGAGCGACCACGCGTCATACATTTTATACTTCTTAATATCAAACGACGAGAGCGTGTGATGCTCGGGGTGTTGATTTTTCGCGCGAAATAAAGACTCGGGAGGTGCGAAATCAGGCGTTTCTTGATCCGAGTTCGGCCCGAGCGGACCAAACAACGTATCGAAGGATCCCGCATCCACCGCAGATCCAAAGTCGCCTATGCGCACATCGCTAACCGCGACCGTCGAGGAAAAAAGGGCGGAGGAGGACGGAGGAGTTCCGGTATTGCCGTTTTCAAATGCTATGAAAACGTTCGCAGGCTTGATGTCGCGATGCGCCACGTTCGATTGGTGAACTTTCGCAACACCGCGCGCGATTTCGAGCAAAATTTCACGCAAAGCATCTCTTTGGGGGAAAGAAGTAGGCGCCGTGGAAGCGTTTTCATCTCTCGAGCTACCCGAAGTTTCATTCTGGCGTGCATTAAGAATCTCGTTTCTCGTTCTTCTCCCGTTTTCATCGGCAATTTTGCGCTGCTCGATCCACCACTCTGACGGTCGCAACATTCCGCCTTGACCTTCTTCGTACATCAATCGATCCAACGAAGTTCCTTCGTCTCTAAACGCTAACCATAACTCCTTTTCTTCGGAAGATGACGAATCTGACGTTGTCGTTGTCGTTTCGAATGCGCGATGAAAACGAGCGACATTTGGAGTTACGTCACAAAATAAATTTCCAAAGTACATTTCTCGGCTTCCAGATCTCCGCACATCGTCTCCTCTTTCGACAAATATGCGTTTAATGACGAAAGAAGAACTCGCATCATTCTCTTCGAAATCGCTCGAATCGCTCTCCAGACTCTCATCATTTGCGCTCGTGCGACATTGTGGCGTGAGTGTGCCGACGTCGAAAGCTGTCGCTCGCCACACTTCACCAAAATGACCTTTTGCGAATACTCTTTTACGGTTCGAGCGCGTAGTATCTTCGCGTTGCGCAGATGTCGATGTAGGTACGAGCACGACATCCTCTTTCAACTCTCTTTCTTTCTCTTCTTCTTCCACTGGTGCCGTTGAGAAGAATACGGAGGATATGCCGCTCTTCGCGCGAAGCCACCAATTCGAAAGAACTCCATCGGGAGGCGGCGTTTCCACTTTCATCGCGGCTCTTTTTCTGTGCTCGCGCGAGGAAGCTGGCGCAATCATGAGCATTGCAAACGCTTTATCCGCGTCTGTCAATTTGATCATTTGTTTTTGCGCTTCTCCCACACTGTTTCCCTCGGGCAATGCGCCGGATGCCGAAGAAAAATAGCTTCCATCAAAGTCAAAATATTCGCCGTATTCGTATAAATCAGCGTTCCAAGGAATTTCTATGGCCTCTGAATAGGACTGGTATCCTTCGCCTCCCACGATATACTTTTGCACGATGTCTGATCCTACTCTTCCCTCTCTCTTGTCCCGTTCGTTGCCGAGCAAGACACCGTCGTGATAATTCTTTATTGGACCGTTACTCAATGCGACGATTTCGTTCAACCGAAAGGCGTTGGCGATTACCGCACCGGGTTTCGGGTCGATTGAAAAAATGCGGCCGTCGTTCCGGCGCCGATCGGCAACCGTGAGGCGGTTTGCGTCCGCTTCTTCATTTTCGGCGCGTGATGTTTCGATCTTAGCGTACACGATCTCTTCTTGTTCTTCTTCTGAATTTAACGGTATAGGCTCTTCCGCGACATCTGGGAACTTAATGGCTGCTACCGCTACGTTGTCTTTGCTTCCCATCGCGATTGCCATTTCACACGTCAATCGAGCGTTCTTTGCCATATCGATATTTTCTCCAAAACTTCGGATGTCCGCCCACGCTTCTATTGGAAATACCTTTTCATCTGGTTCGAGCTCGACTTCGCCGTCGACTTTCAATTCCACCAGATCGCTGTTGAATATATCATTCTCTGGCGGTTGTTCGTTATTATTGAACGCCTCGTCGTCCTCCGGACTCGTTTCATGCTCCTTTGCCTTCGCGTCTTTGATAGCATTCATCCGATTTGGCACCGGTTTCAATGCAATCGTTGACGTTTCTAAACGAGATCGTCTTCGTTTAATGCGTCTTCTCACGGTGGCCGTGTCCACATCTCCAAATAAAATCTCGCACAGTTCGTTCATGAACTGTCCGCTTTCCCCCTCGTCTTCTGCTTTTTCGATGACGCCGTCCGACACGAGAACGATGCCGCGTATTCTTCTTCTCGCCCGACTCTTTCTCTTTGGAATCGGCGAGGACGATGGAGAAGAAGAAACAGACAACGAATCCTTCTCTCCATTTCCGCTACTACCTTCTCGTCTCCTTTTTCTAATTTCTTCCGCGCGTTCGCGAGGATTACTCGCGTATTCTAAACCCCTACCGCTACCGCTACTACTCTCTTCCTTCTCCCCCTCCTCATCCCACCTCTCCGCGAATTCCTCAAAACGCACCGTCCTTGTTTCCGCTTTTGCTCCGCCAACCCCTCGGCTTTCAAAATCCCCCAACGCCCGGGTGACCAAAATCCCCTCCGCTCGGTCCCCGGTCACGACGCCGCCCATCTTCCTTACCCTTTCCGCTTCCTCCAAACTCGCTTTCACCGTGTGATCCCTCGTGATTACCTTTGCCTCGTTTCGAGTGCTTTCACACGCGTACGCTCTCGAATCTCCAACCCACGCGAACGAGGCGCGCGACAAATCGGGAGGAATCAGAGCGACCAACGCCGTCGATCCGCCAACGCGCAAACCATCCCCCGCCGAAGCGTCCGGATTGGCGCCATCCGTCATCTTCCTCTCGATGGTCTCGTGAACGTCTCGCAACGCCATCTCCAACGCCCGTCGTTCCCTTCTTTCTTCCATCTCCACGTTACCATCATCGTCGCCCGTCGTGCTCATCTCACCCTTCGCAGAATAGTCCTCGTCCTTCTTAAACCGTCCTTCCTCTTTCTCGAAAAGTCTCCCCTCCACGCTCTCCGCGACGAGTTTCCTCGCCTGCGAGCTCACGAAGCGTCCGTCGTGTCCATCAAACACCGCCGCGACCAAAAACTGCTTTTTACCAACCCCCATTCTTTCTCCTCCCTCTTCTTCGAGTTCCCTCGGTGCTTCTATTGTAGCGCACAGCGTTTCGTCCTCGTTGGACGCGCGTCGACCTTTCGCGTTCGCGTGGAAACATCTCGGGACTTCTTCATCTTCTTCTTCTTCTTCTTTGTTGTTGTTGGTGTTGTTAGGGGATGCGATGCCGTTGACAACAACAACAACACAACACAAACACAGAATGAAAACACGCCACCACGCGAGATGACGCGACGACCGCATGGTCGCTTCTTCGCAGCAACACTCGCGCGGCCTCTTTTTCGTCCTTTTTGCGGAGGAGAGCTTTTACGCGTGCCGTGTGTTTGCGCGTTTGCGAGTTTCTTTTTTATAGGGGAAATTCAAAGAGATACGAATGCCTCATTTTTCTAAGCGCAACGAACACTCGCGACGAGAGAGAGAGACGTACTAAGAAAACGAGAGATACACAGATGGTGCGACAAAAGAATCCGCACCCGAAACGCGCGGAAAACGCGAGGACGGTGGTGGTCGCGAGCGACAGAGAGGAGCGAGAAGCGCGAGAGTTTCGAGAAGAAGAAGAAGAAGAACGAGTGTTGTGTTTGAGAATACCTGATTATGATTATGATGATGAGATGGACGAACAGATACGAGAAGAAGAGATGACTGTTAGGAAAGGATGGAAGAGAAAGAGAACGCAACAACATGAATGCGATGTTTGCGAGAAGGTGTTTCAATATCCATCCAAGTTGGCCAGACACATGCGTATTCACACGAACGAGAGACCGTACGAGTGTGATGTGTGCGATAAAGCTTTTAGTGATTCTGGTCATTTGAAAACCCACATGCGTATTCACACGAACGAGAAACCGTACGAGTGTGATGTTTGCGAGAAGCGTTTTCGTTATTCTAATGTTTTACAAAGGCACATGCGTATTCACACGAACGAGAAGCCGTACGAATGTGATGTGTGCGATAAAGCTTTTCATACATCTGGTAATTTGACAAGACACAAGCGTATTCACACGAAAGAGAAACCGTATGAATGCGATGTGTGCGAGAAGCGATTTAGTCAATCTAATACTTTGCAAAGGCACATGCGTAATGTTCATTAGCTCTTTTCTAGCCTTTTAGTGTTAGTTATACTACAGTCAAATGTGTTCTAAGAGTAAAAACAACAGAAAAATTCCCCCCGCTTCTTCGCCCGCATACACAAAAGCAAAAACTTCCGCGACGACGACGACGACGACGAGCAGATGCCGTCGTCTCGCGCCCTGTTCGAATCCGGCGTCCTCCTCTGTTTCCTTCTCGCGTTCATCTCGCTCGTTTCCGAGGGCCAGTTTGCCGCGTTGTACGGTAAGAATGGCCTCGTCCCTTTGAAACAGTTAAACGACGAGGGGCTGTTATTCTCAACGATATCGTCTTCAGATAATGTTGATTCAGCAGCAGCGCAGGGAAGAAGTTTCGCGGCGCTTTATCGCAAGACGTTCGATTTGATGCGAAAGACAAACTATAACGTCGTCTGGTTGGCTGCTTCGTTGCGGTTTCACTCGTACGAGAAATTCATGCAATGCGTTTTGTATCTAGGGGTCACGGTGACATTTTATTGGTTGATGGTGGATGGACGAGGAAGAGGAGGAAGAGGAGGCGGCGGGAGAAGAAAATGGTACCATTTCGCGTTCTTGGTTTGGACGTACGGGTCGATGGTGGATATTGGAGACGCGTTTCTCTCTTTTCAGTGGGATGTTTTACTCTTGGAGTGCGGGATCGGATGCGCGGTTGGCGCGGTGTTATTTCCACCGAGGAAGAGGACGAGTTCGGTCGAGGAGGAGAACGAGGACGCGCAATATGCGTGGATCCCGCGAGCGATTCTGTACAAATTGATGCTGATGAGCGGCTGCGTGAAAATTCAATCGAAGTGCAAAACGTGGTTAAAATTAACCGCGTTGGAGTATCACTTCGCGACGCAGCCGTTGCCGACTGGGTTGTCTCGATTGATTGCCAACGGGGTGAGTCCGAGGTACAAGAAGATTGGCGTGGCGTTGACGTACGTCGCGGAAGGACCGATGGCGTTTCTGATCATCGCGCCGACAAAAATGGCGAGAAGAGCAGCGTGTTTAGGGCAGATTTTGTTTCAGGTTGGCATTATATTGAGTGGGAACTACGCGTATTTCAATCTTTTGACGATCGTGTTATCGATGGCGAGCTTCGCCGGCGGCGAGAGGAAGGTGGTGAAGACGGTCGACGAGAAAGAAGAAGATAAAGGTAATGATGGAGAAGCCGCTCGCACGCTCGAAAAGAACAAAGCAAAAGCCTTGCCCGTGTTGCAACACTCGATGGCTATGATTGCGACGCATCTCTCGCTTCTGTTTTTCATTATATGCACGGTGAACATGTTTGCACCGGGTAAAGATGGCGTGAAACTTCGCGCGTCCTCGAAGAATGTGAATAAACGCTTGACAAAGTTCCTCGACGTCGCAGTTCCTGTATCGAGAACGTATTTGATTTTAATTGCCGTACCTTTGACGTATGCATATCGCGGTTTTCTGGCGAAAGCAACGAAGAAGGAAAAAGAAAATAACGAAGAGAGTTTTAAGATTTTCACGTTGCGGAGATGTCGCGACGTTTTGTTGATGGCGTACTTGCTCGTCGTAACGGCGCCGATGCGAGAGATTGCGCCGAACAAACAAATTGCAAAGGCGCATCCTTTGCTCCGGGCCAACGCTGAGTTTCTCGATACGGCGACGAGCTCGATACAGCGACACATGCCAACGCCTCTGAGACGCATTTCTTCCGGATATGGATTGTTTCGCTCGATGACCGGGGTCGGCGAAGACGGAAAAGTTGCGCGCCGCGAAATTATTTTCGAGATTGCGCCCGACGCCGACAAAGTCGAGGATGTGGAATGGACCGAACTCACGTTTAAGTATAAGCCGGGCAACGTGAAAAAACGTCCGTCATTTGTAGCGCCTCATCAACCGAGATTGGATTGGCAAATGTGGTTTGCAGCTTTAAGAGGCGACGGCGTCTTTCAAGATGCCCGTTACCGGTGGTTTTCAATGTTTATCATTCGCATATTACAAAAGTCGCCAGAGGTTTGGAAAATATTAGACCCGTCCATGCAAAAGCACATGAATGCGACGACCTATCTGAGAATATCGATGTTTGAGTACGATTTCGCGCCGAAAAAAGAAGAAGGCGATGATGTTTACGTGCGGAAGAATCTCGGCGAGCTACTGCCGCCAACGCATCTCGGTTCCCCTGAAATTGAGGGACTCCTAAACATGGCTGGACCGATAGATTACGAAAAAGAGACGCCCGCGTTATTAGAAATTCCAGATGTGGATGCCGTCACGTTTGTTGTGAGCGTTATGGCTGTCATATTTGCTTCGCACGTTTTTTACAACTCTAGGAGAAAGAGAAATAGAAGAAGAAAACTAAAGGTGAGTTAAACTTTATATAGATAAGAAAATAAAATAGAGGGTTGTTGAAATCAAATATGCGAGACAGTAAAAGTAGAACAAAGGTTGTCGTGATTCAACCTCCGCTCGTCGCAAGTCGTCGCTGAAACCAGTTTTATGTTGGCTAAATTTTGAGGGATATCGAGCATTCTTTGAGCGCCTCGGATCCTAGATACATCAGCCGAAAAAGAAAAAAAACAAGAGAAGGAAAACATTTTAACTCGCTCGTACCTTAGTGAGTTTACTTCATCCCTCTCGGGGAATCTCCTCCGATGCTCATTTTTGCCGGCGAAGTCATCATCACCATCCCTCCGGGCGACCGCGGGACCTTTGGAGAATCACTCCCTCCTCCACCGCCACCGCCAGATTCATTCTCTCCGCTAAATTCTACATGTTTCTTTGCTAATATCTCCCGAATCATCTCGTCGCTCTCATCGCACAACTGCGTCGCCAACCTCGGATCTCTCGAAGGTAACGAACTCCTCGTCGGCTTACACTCGCTATAATATACCCCTGGAGGTAACCCACTATTCGTCAAACACAACAAAACCGTCGCCGAAGCTACTTCTACGCTGACCTTTGTAAACGGCGCCACCAACGAGTGTACGATAGATCCTCCGAAATATTCCCCAAACTGTTTCGACAACTCCTCGCCAAACTGCCCTGGATTCACCGCAAACGCTCTCACGCCATTCACCGTTTCCGAAATTCTCCACGCGTGTAAAATTGGACACAATTTCGATTGTCCGTAACTGTTAATCGCTGAATACCCATACGAGCTATTTAAATTCTCAAAATCAATCCCTCGACTCGGTTTCGTCGTCCCTCTTCGCACTCGATACGACCAATGGTGCGCGTTGCTCGACACCAACACCACCTTCCCGTCGTTTCCGGCAACCGCCGCGGTCCTCGTCAACTCGTCGCTCAAAAACGACACCATGGCGTAGTGACTCAGATGGTTAATCGCGAAGTGCGTCTCCACCCCGTCCGGTTTCGTCAACGCAAACGGTTGCACGACCACCCCCGCTAAGCACAAAATCCCATGCAAAGGCAACGCTAACTTTTGAAACTCTCGGCAAAAAGACTTCACCGAGTGCACCGAACTCAAATCGCACTTCAATATCGTCACTTCTTTCATCGTTACCTTCTTCTTCTTCTTCTTCTTTGGCTTCTCCTCGTCCGCCTCTTTCTCTTCGTCCTTTTCTTCTTCATCATCCTCATCCTCATCATCATCTCCTTCATCCTCTCCTTCAAAGTCTTCCTTCTCCATCTCTCCCACGAACGCGCTCGCTTTCTCCACGTCTCTGCTCGCGAATATCAGTTTGCACCCTCTCGCGCGTAAAATTTTCGCGCACGCTCTCCCCAACGTCCCCGTCGCTCCGGTGAGAATAAACGTTTTCGACGCCAAATCGGACACCGATTCGGTCACGTCCATTCCCGTCGCGGTCGCGGGGAAACTTTGCCCCGCGGAAAGTTTTACTTCGACGGAAGCGTTTTGCCATCCTCCGAAGCACTGAGAGAACCCGAAATCGATCGAGGAGCACGCGGACGTGAAGGAACTCATTCTTCGCGAAGAGCGTTTTGCGCGGACGAGAGGAATTCAATCGAAAGGATTTTTACTACACAACAACTCTATTGTGAGAGAGAAAGAACGAGAGCGCAGAAAAGCCCGCGGATTCCTGTCTGACGCTCCCTCGAAGGGTCCGCTTCTTCGTCCTTCGAATCGCGCGCTTTTCTCTCCGAGTTTTCCGCAAAGGAGCGCACGGTTCGTTTGGGGAAGTAATGAGGAGATTTTGAGACAAAACCACACAAAAAACACCCGAAAAGGGTGCGCATAAACGCATGACATCTCTCTTTTACTCTCTCTCGGTCGCGAGATAAACACCACAAACGCGAAACAGGGCACATAAAATGGGTCCAAACAGAGGCGGCGGTCGACGCACCGGCGGCGGTGGCCACCAGAACGGCCAGAAAGAAATGAGCAAAGAGAAAGTCAAGATGCAAAAAGAAAAAGAGGAAAAGATGAAACGAAGAAGAGAGAGTACCGCTACCACAGAACACGGACGAGGAGGAAACGGAGGACGAGGAGCAGGACGAGGAGGAGGCGGACGAGGGAGTGGGACATCGAACGCGAGCGAAAAGATTGACATGACGAGCGCGCAGCAAAATATGGTTGGGAATTTGATTAGCAGTTTGAGCTTGACTGGTGGGCGAGGAGCGAGCGCGGGCGGTTCGGCGAGTTCTGCTATTCGCACGGACGTGGACCAAGACGACGTGGATAGAAAATGTTTCGAGGAGTTGACGAGGAAAAAAGGATTCGCGGAATCGCAGGCGAAGAAGGCGATGGAGAAGACGACGGCGCAAAGAGCGAAGGATGGGGATTTGGCGCAAGGGTTCAACGAGCAAAAGAAACGCAGAGTACATCGAGCCATGGATTGGTTGATTTTGAACTGCTCGTACGAGGAGTTACCGGAGGCGTTCAAGAAAAGCGCGAAGGAGGCGAGGGATTCGAGGAAGAAGAAGAAGGGAGGAGAAGAGGAGGAGGACGAGGACGACGAGGTGGGCGCGACGGCTTCCTCTTCCTCGAGGGAAACGGACGTGACGAAGGAGTTGTTTTTTGCCGGTTTCGGGAAGAAGATTGCAAAGATGGCCGTTTTGAACGCTCGAGGAGAAGAGAATAAAAAAGGCGACGTCGCGTTGGATGATTTGCTGTCGGCGATGAGCGAGAGTTTGAAGAAAACGGCGCTGAAAAGAGCGAAGCTGGCGTTCGCGGAATCTGGATTAGAAGACGCCTCGAAAGAACGAATCGAAGAGATTCTTCTCGACGCGAGAAGGGAAGAGTTGGCGGATATTGGTGGATTAGATGTAGAGGATATTGAGGACGATAATTTCGCGCAGTTTGAAATACAAATGAAAGGCGTCGTCTCGCTCGGGAAGAAGAAACCTACGCACGCGACGCTTTCGTTGGATTTTAGAAGATCGAAATTGTACCCTTTCGAGCCTCCGAGAGTACATTTTACGCACCCGACGCTCACGTTTGGAAGACAAGCGGCGGTAACGCGGGCTTTGGTGGAAGTAAGCGCGAGTGAGGAGTATTTGGGCGAACCGATGTTGGACGGATTGATCGATTGGCTTTCCGGGGATGGACCTTTGGATGCGATGGAAAAATACCGCGTAAACGCCGAAACGTTGATCGATGCGTATTACGAAGACGACGACGAAGAAGAAAACGAAAACGAAGACGACAACAATAAAGGAGGAATTCCGCGACCGAAAACATTAACAAATGCAGTTCCGACTACATCAAACAAAGGAGCTCCTCTTTCCCAAAACGACCGTCTGAAAATTCAAAGCGAACGGGATAAGAAATTTGCGGAACAAAAGAAAGCGATGTTAAAACACGAAGCGCAAACTCAATCTCAACGCGACGCGGAAGCACTGAAAAACTTACAAGTCTTGGGCGAGCGCATTCAAATTGAAGAGGCGAAAGCTTTGACTTTGCCCAAAAACGTGGAAACTTCGAAAGCTTTGAAGTCGCAGTTAGAGAACAAATTGATGCAGAAAGAGAGCGATCCGATGATGAAAGTTCGAGAAAGGTTACCTTCATGGTCGAAGAGACACGCGCTCATCGAAGCAAACGAAAGAAACCAAGTCTGTGTCGTCGTCGGGGAAACTGGATGCGGTAAAACGACGCAACTCCCGCAATTTATTTTAGATAACGAAATCGCCAAGGAGCGCGGCGCGACGACGTCGATCATATGTACACAACCGCGGAGAATTTCCGCTACGTCTGTCGCGCGTCGCGTTGCTCAAGAGCGAAATGAAACGATTGGGAAAACTGTTGGTTATAGCATTCGATTAGAATCGAAACAATCCAGAGAGACGAGAATCATGTTTTGCACTACCGGGGTATTGTTGCGTCGACTGACCGAAGACCCTTTGCTAGCGAAAGCGACGCACATCGTCGTAGACGAAGTCCACGAAAGAAGCTTGGATTCCGATTTCTTGCTCGTGTTGCTGAGAGACGTTCTACCGCACCGGCCGACTCTGAAAGTGATATTGATGTCTGCGACGCTTGACGCGGGACAATTTCAGAGATATTTTAAAAAGGCGTGCGTTTTAACAATCCCAGGCTTCACGCATCCGGTCCAAGAACACTTCCTCGAAGATATCTTGAACGCGACCGGATATCAACCGAAACACGGCTCCGAATATTGCATTCGCATTCCAAAGATGAAATATCGCGATCAAATTCAAATGTCGCCGGACGAAGTTCGTTTTCACGAATCTCTCAAACGAAGCGGGAGATATCCCGAAGGCGTTTTGCACGCGTTGCGTAACTTGGACGAGGAGAAGATCAATTACGAGTTGGCGGTGGAACTATTGGAAAAAATCGTGCAAACGACTCCGCAAGAGGGCGCGATTCTCGTCTTCATGCCCGGCCTCGCAGAAATTCAAAAGTTACACGAGTCTTGCGCCGCTTCGCGCGTTCTGTTCAAAGCGACGGATAACGGTACGTATCTCATTGCTTTGCACTCCGCGTTGGCAACGTCAGAATCGACTATCGCTTTCGATAAACCCAAAAGTAAGTCGAGCAGGAAAATTATCATATCGACAAACATTGCGGAAACTTCGATAACGATCGACGACGTCGTATACGTCCTCGATTCCGGTAAAGTGAAAGAAAACGGCTACGATCCGAGCACGCGCATGTTACAATTGAAAGAACAGTGGATTTCGCGAGCGTCTGCGAAGCAACGACGCGGAAGAGCTGGAAGAGTCCAACCCGGACAGTGTTATCGCTTGTACTCGCGGAGATACCACGACGAAGTATTCGCCGAACGTCAAGAGGCAGAAATCAAGCGCGTACCTTTGGAAGGTTTGTGCTTACAAATTCAGCTGCAACGCATGTCCGGCGGTATCTCTGGCTTTCTCTCGCGAGCATTAGAACCTCCAGAGTCAAACGCCGTTGACGTTGCCGTGAAAACTTTAAAAAGGCTAGGCGCTTTAGACGATCGCGATAATTTAACGCCTCTCGGCGCGCACTTGGCGAATTTACCCGTCGACGTTCGGGTCGGTAAAATGTTACTCTACGGATGCGTGCTTGGATGCTTGGATCCAACGCTCACAATTGCTGCCGTGCTCGGTTCGCGATCTCCATTTCTCTCGCCGCTCGAAATGCGAGAAGAAGCCGACGAAGCCAAAATGCAATTCAGCGATAACGACTTCAGCGACCACTTGACGATTCTGAACGCGTACAACGCGTGGCGAGAGGCGAAAAATAACGGCAAGAATTTCGAGAAGGATTTTTGTCGCGACAACTTCCTGAGCATGAAAGGTTTGTACGGCATTGCCGAGCAGAGGACGCAGTTTGTGAAACTTTTACGAGAAGCTGGATTTTTAAACGAACAACGAAAAAAGACGACGACGACAAAACAGAAAAAGAAAGTCGCGACGGTGGAGAAGACTGGTAGTAACGGTGGTGGGATTCCTAAACCGCGCGGGGGTGTCCCGGTCGTCGTGAATGAGGACAACGAGGACGACGAAGAAGATGAAGACGAAGAGAAGAAACCTGCGTGGGAATCGGCAAACCGCCACGCTACAAACGTCCGTTTACTCAAAGCCTGTCTCGTCGCCGGATTGTATCCGAACGTCTCTCGAGTCGAATCTGTGAATATGAACGTGCAATCATCCGGTAACCGAGGCCGCTCGAACACGACTTCTAACATCGTCTCTGGCTCGAGTCAACCGCCGCCAAAGCTGAAGTATTTAGCCGAAGATACCGGTAAAGAAGCGCCGATACAAATCCATCCGTCGTCGATAAACGCGAAAGCGAAACAGTTCCCAACTCGATGGCTCGTGTACCACGAACGCGTTCAAACGGCAAGTATTTTCATGCGAGATTGCACGAGCGTAACGCCGTACCAACTTTTATTGTTCGGCGGGAAAATCGACGTCCAACACTCAGCCGGTACCATTCGCATGGACGGTTGGGCGACGTTTGAAGCGAACGCGAGGATTGGCGTCTTGTTGAAAGAAATTCGCGCGGCGTTGGATGGTTTGTTGAGAGAGAAAATAGAAAATCCAGAGGCTGAGGAAAACGCGAGAGGAGAGACAATCGTGACGACGATTTTGCAGCTGTTGAATAGCGAAGCGGCGTCGTCGCTTTGATTTTAGCTCGATATAAAGTACAACATGAAATATCATTAGACAATTCTCATAGAATAAGATTCCGGAAACGGAAACCTCTCCAATCTGCGCGTGGCGCTATCGAACGCGTGCGTGGAAACAACTTCCACGTTTCCTCCCGTCGTTCTTTTATCGCTATCCTCGTCCACTACGTCCCATTTTCTCCTCGCTAAATGCACTTTGGCCACCGAAGTCATAAAGTCCCCGCTCGCTCTTTGCCCGTACGGCGTACCGTTGGCTTTTTTCACCCAATACTTCGCCTCTTCCGCATTCCCAAGCGCTTCGCTATACAATCCTAAATACAACGACGCGTAGAAAGCGTCGCTGGCGCTTTGCGTCGAATCCGCCGGTTTCTTTGATAAAGACTCTAACGTTTTCTTCGCCTCTTCGTCGCCAGTTTTGTATAGTCGTAAAACCGAACCCATCACTTTACGACTATCTCTCCCCGCCAACTCGACGAACTCCTCCCTCGCTTTCTTCAACGAAGAGGAAGAAGACGCGTCATCCTCTCCTCCTTTTCTCATCTGCGACAAAAACGCCCACGCCGCTTCCTCGGTATCGTTCGGATTGACTCTCACGTCCTCTCGAAACTGCTTCTCCGCTTCCCGAAACTCGTCCACGTAATACAAAGCTATCCCGCGTTGCCACAAATACGGCTTCGACCCGGGTGACTTTTCAATGAGCATGTCAAAATCCATCGTCGCGCCTTCCACGTCGTTTCGCTCAAACTTTTGCATCGCTCGCGACACGAACGTTCGAGAGTCAATCACCATCATCTCTCCCGCGTTCGCCGCTTCAATATTAGTAGTAGAAGAGGAAACGACTACCACCCCGAGAGATAAGAGCGCGGTTCTCCGGCTCGTCGTCGTCGCTGCGCCCGTCGATGCTGTTGCTTTCTCGTTCGAATCATCATCATCATCTTTCTCTGAGGACGACGATGATTTTTGCGTCGTCGATGCATTCGTCGTCGTCTTTTCACGTTTGCGAGAGCGACGACGACGAGAAAAACGCCTCGGACGACGACGCGAGAGACATCGAGAAGAAAAACACGAACTGCTCGTTTTGGTCGCGTTTGTAAAGGAGGCGGAGGCGGCGGAGGAGGAAACCATCGTCGTCGTCATCACGGATGAGAGAATGAGGTAGTAAAGCGCCCAACTAATTTCGTCCATTTTTGCCTCAAAATCCATCATCTCACCTACAAAAAGAGACGGATAATATAAAAGCAACACATTTACACTTACACTTACACTTACACTTACACAGACAACAAAAACAGACATGACGACTGCCTCCTCTGTTGTCTTGACCAACAACGCCGTCTCCTCCTCTTCCTCGCTTTTGCGAGAGAGAAGAGGTGCGCAGACGACGACGATGATGATGGCGTCGACTTCAAATCGGCTTCCTTTGAGCCGCCGATCTTCTTCTTTGTCTTCTTCTTCTTTGTCTTCTTTGTCTTCTTCTCTTCGCGGGGAAAGACGAGGCGTCGGAAGAAGAGTTGCTATGACGACAACGAGAGCTGCAAAAGGAGACGTGATTCTGGAAGTTTCCGGGTTAAAAGCCAAAGTTTCGGACACGGGAGAGGAGATTCTCAAAGGCGTGGATTTAATCATTCGCCAAGGCGAAACGCACGCCATCATGGGGAAAAACGGGAGCGGGAAATCAACGCTGACGAAAGTTTTAGTCGGCCATCCGGCGTACGAAGTGACCGCAGGCACGGCGAAGTATAAAGGGGAAGATTTGTTCGAAATGGAACCAGAGGAAAGAGCGAGAGCGGGATTGTTTCTTTCGTTTCAATCTCCCGTGGAGGTACCCGGGGTATCGAACACGGATTTTTTGCGGATGATGTGCAACGAGAGACGCAAACATCGAGGCGAGGAAGAGATGGATCCGTTGGAGTTTTACGGGTATTTGAGTCCAAAGTTGGATAAGTTGAACATGGATCCGAGTTTTATGACTCGTAACGTCAACGAGGGGTTCTCAGGCGGGGAGAAGAAGAGAAACGAGATTTTGCAGTTGGCGGTTTTGGAGAGCGAGATGAGCATACTGGACGAGATCGATTCCGGGTTGGACGTGGACGCGCTCCGCGACGTGAGCGAAGCCGTGAATGGATTGAAATCAGACGAGAAAGGATTGTTGCTGATTACGCACTATCAGAGGTTGTTGGATTTGATTCATCCGGACGTGGTGCACATAATGAAAAAAGGGAAGATTGTCAAGACCGGGGACAAGAGTTTAGCGAGCACGATTGACGAAGGCGGATTCGCCGCGCTCGGTTAAGTATAAACGCACATATTCGATACGAGAACGAGAAAACGGCGGTAGTGAGATTTTCGTTCGGTCATAAAATCAAGTATTAACTAATATAGTACACTCGCATCTCGTCGAGTAATTACAAATAATAAAAACTAATCGATGCCGTAAATTTCTACGTTCAAAACGTCAAAGTCTTCCCCGCTCGCCAAACACTCCGAATTGTACGTTTCGCAATAACTGCCGCTAATACCTCGGGTGAAATCTTCGTCGATCCACAACGCGTAATTACTTCCTCCCCCGACGCCTAAACTTTCCGATTTCGCGATTTGAAAGTAATCGTTTTTCCCGGACCAACTAAAGCACGTGACCGTATCGTCGCCGTCTTTTTCGATGGCAAAAACGAAGGATTCCCCGGTACCGAAATATCTGTTGGCGTTTTGCGTCGACCAGACTTCGGTGGAAAACGCGCCGAAACAGTACCCGTTGGTATCTCTCACCGCCAAAACAGTCGCGGGCGAATGTCGAACGGCGCGATATAGCGAGTGTAAAGAAATGCCGTCGCGTTTGGAGGAGTATTTCAACGTCCACGCGGACCGACGAAATCGGGACGGTAACGCGCTGATCAAACACGATTGAATCATCTGGTCGATAATTGGCGCATTTTTCACCGCGTATCCAACCAGTTCCGGTTGTTGCGACACTTGGCTTTTCGGCATCGGTTCTAGTATTCTCTTCGTTTGCTTTTCTCCTTCTTCTTCTTTTTCTACTGCCGAGCTGGCGGCGGCGACGACGACGACGTCATTCGACGACGGTATCGTGTCGGCAGGCATCGCGTTGATCGCAATCTTCGCCTCTTCGCTCCATTTTTGCACCCTCTTTGATACGTGAATGAACCCCTCCGCGTTCGCTTCAAACGCTAGCCGTTTCATCTCCCCGTCCTCCTTCCACAAAATCTCGTACATTTCCATCGAAGAAGAAGATGATAAATTTTCACCTTCATCGTTGCTATTATTTGCATTATTATTGTTTTTACTATTACTACCACTATTCGTCGTCGTCGTCGTTCCTAAATTCTCCTGCGACGCGCTTCGATGCATCAAATATTGCGCCAACGTTTTCAAATGCCTGTTGCGTTGTTTCCCGCCGTTACTACTCCCGCTCGTCGTCGTCGTCGTCGTCATTCTCTCCTTCTCTTCTTTACTCATCCTCCTCAACCCAACAAACTGCGTCGCGTCAATCTCCGCGTCCACCACCGCAAACATCAATCTTCTCTTATCCTTTACGCTCACCAAACCCGGGACAAAACTCACCCTCGATGATGACGGTCCTCCGCTCTTGTTGTTTTCGTCCTCGCTCACGACGATGTTCACGATGCCTTCTTGTTCTCCTCTTTCGCGAACTTCGTCATCAAAATCGTCCTCGTCGTCGTCGTCGTAAACTTTCGCGTTTCCTGCGGTATCGGTCGTCGTCGTCGTCGTTCCTCCCAACCCGGTAAACCTCCCGAACATGGACGCCACCGCGTCGTACACCGGCGAGCTCAAATTTTCCTCCTCCTCCTCCTCCACAACCGTCGCCGTCTTGGTTTTGTCCTCGTCGTTTCCTCCTTTCAAAGTCGCCAAAGTCGTCGACGATCCCCCTAAAATCTCTCTCCTTTCCTCTTCCAACTCTCGGTTCCTCGTCTCTAAACACTCGATCAGCTCTTGTTGCAAACGAAACTCCCTCTCTCGCGTGTGTAACATCCGTTCGAATTCCAAAAGTTCCATCTCTTTGGTTTCTAAACGTCGTCGAAGTTGTTCTTGCTGTTCTTCTTCTTCGGACATGGTGGTGTTATTTTGAAGCGTTGTTACGCAAGTGGTGGTGCAGTTAATTGTGGTTCTCTCTCTCTTCTCTCTCTCTCTCTCTCTCGTGCGTTATAAGTGCGTGTTGTGTGAGTCGTTATGTGGCGTTTTTGAATGGAATATGGCGTTTTTGAATGAATATGTACAATGAAGTTTGGGCGCAAACACACACGCTCTCTCTCTCTCACTTTCTAATCGTGCACTAGTAACGCAAACGACGAGTATTAAACGCAAAAAGGTTTAATCATCTCATTAAAACGGGACAAACTCTTTATCGATGATGTGTCGATGTTTGCCCATTTTCCCGTGCGCGACCATGGCGCCCATGGCGTCGACGCAAATGCGTAACCCCATCAAAGCGGTGATGTCGGAAACGTCGTACGGAGGGGAGACTTCGACGACTTCCATGCCACACAAACCTTCCGCGGCGACTAAACCGACGAGTTTTAAAGCCTCTCTTGGTAAGAATCCGCCTGGTTCTGGCCAGCCGGTGCCCGGGACGAAACCGGCTTCGATGGAATCGATGTCGTAGGATAAATACACCGCGTCGCACCCGTCCCAGGCGCGTTCTAAGGCCATTTCGACAACTTTTTCGATGCCTAAATCTTCCACGTCGGACATGGTGAACACGTTCGTTCGTCGGTTTCTGATTTCTTTAACCGCGGCTCTCGGGACTTGCCAACCGCCGATGCCGATTTGTACTAAATTTTCCGGCTTTACGTTTGGGATGTTTGTGGCGTGGAAATACGGCGTGGTGTGCATGCGCTCGTCCAAATCGTACTCTTGAATATCCGCGTGTCGATCGACGTGAATAATCCCGATGTTTTTAGTCGTTTGCGCGGCAATACCTCTCACGGTTGGAAACCCGATGCTATGATCGCCACCCAAAATAATCGGCATGGCGCCCGTACTCGCGATGTAACCAACGCCGTTGGAAATCTGATCGAACGACTTTTCGATGTTCGCCGGAATGGTAAATATATCCCCAGCATCGCACAAAGTCATCTGCTCCCTTAAATCCACCCCAGTCTCGTAGTTATACGGCGTATACAACGCGCTAATCCTCCTAATCCCTTGCGGTCCGAACCTCGTCCCCGGCCTATACGTCGTCCCGCCGTCGAACGGCACTCCAACCACCGCCGCGTCGTACTTCCCAACCTCCGAAATATCCTCGCAATACGGTGCTTTCATGAACGTGTTAATCCCGGCAAAGTGTGGTAACTCGCCTCTCGAAAACGTCGGAATCGTTTTATCGTTGATCGAACTCGACCCTTGTAACCCGAGTTTCAACTCGCGTTTCACCGACGCCTCGTGCACGGATTCCGGAATCGTCTTTTCCTTCAGAGCAGCTTTCCACCCTTTGGTCATGTATTTCAAATCTCTCGGGTCCGGGTGGTGGTGACGGATTTGTTGTTGTTGCGGTTGTTGTTGTTGCTGTTGTTGTTGTTCCATCATCTTCCCCCCTAAGAACATATCGTTGGTCTTGAAATTGTTCCCCGTGGTCGTCTTCATCAAAAGGTGTTCCACGCGGCGGCGGTGTCGCGCCGGTTTCGCCAGCTCGTGGAATAACTTTCGCATATTACTTTATAATTAAATAATAAATAAACACGTTTTGACGATGGTGATGACGCGCAAAAAGAGAGGTCAAAACGCTTCTTCAGGAGAAAGAATTGAAGTTCGTCTGAATCGTCTTCTCTTTGATGAGTGAATGAAGAGAGTTCGTTATCCGTTGTTTTTCGTCTCTCGAGGGTTTCTCTGCACAACGAACTTTTTTAGGGTTTCATTCTCGTGCATGGGTAAACCCTAAACTTGTGAGCAAAGATATTTTCTCTCTCTCTCTCTCTCGCCTGTCTGTCTGGGAAAAAAGAATTGGATTCACATCACAAAAAAAGAAATGGTGTCGAGTTCGTCAAGTTTCGAAGACAACGCGTCGGTGGAAACGCTCGTCGTCGCCGGAATCACGTTTGGCCTCGCGCACGTTCTCAGCGGACCCGATCATCTCTGCGCTTTGGCGGTCATTGCTTCTTCCTCCTCGAGTTCTTCTTCTTCTTCTTCTTCGGATGATGATGATTCGTGCGATGATGATGATGAAAATGATCAGGATTGTAACGACCTTAACATCGAAAGGGTGGATGTAAACGACGACGGGAAGAAAAGGATGAGGAGAGAAACGAAAAACGCGAAGGACGACGACGAAGAGTCCGGCGTCGTCGATGATGATGATGATGATGATGATGATTACGTTATTATTGCGAATACTACTAACGATACAAAGAAACGATTTAATGACCCAAAACTGCTTTTGGCGGCCAACAGAAGAAAAAGCGGACAACGAAGAGACAACTTCCTCCTGGGCGTCTCGTGGGCGTTTGGCCACTCGTTCGGGTTATCTCTACTCGTCTGCGTGTTTTTCGCGCTGAAAAAAGAGTTAAACATAAACGCGATTGGAGACGTTGGGGATAAGATTGTTGGGTTTACGATGATTGCCATCGCGTTCGCGGCGGCGAGAGGCGCGAGGAAGTTTCGCGTGCGGGAGAAAGCGGAGAGAGAGCACGTGAGAGATTCAGAAGCGGATGGGGAGGGAGAGGAGATGGCGCATTTAGGCGACGAGATTATTTTGGAGATTGATCCGACGGCGAGGACGAAAGTGGTCGCGTCTGGTTCGAAGGAGCACGAAGAAATGCACTTGAGGAGGGAACCGCACGTGCACCAAAGGAGCGCGAGTCGCGAGCGACGCTTCGCCGGCGGCGGCGGCGGCGGCGGAAACAAGGAAGTAGTGGGGGTAGAAAAAGAAGAAAGAGGAGAAAATGATGAAGAGAAGAACGTTTCGAGCAGTGGTCGTGGTGGTATACCGACGACGACGAAAGAGAAGGACGAGGAGAAGAAGGACTCGAGGAAAAAATCAGCATTCCTCGTCGGCCTCGTCCACGGCATCTCCGGTGTCTCTGGTATCCTCGGCGTTCTCCCCGGCGTCGTCTTAAACTCCTCTGCAAAATCAGCCGCGTTCATAGTATCTTTCTTGCTCTGCTCTACCATCGCCATGACGCTTTTCTCCGTCCTGTTTGGTGAAACGTTGCGAAAAGCCGCCTCGTTCGCCGGCGAGCGCGGAAAAGGCAAAAGTGATGGCCGAAAGCTCGCCTCGAACGTCATCGTCGGTGCGAACGCGTTCTTCGCGCTTGGTTCATTCGCGTGTGGCTTCGTGTGGTTGTATTTATCTTTCAGCGGAGAAGGTGTTGACGTTTAATGATGATGTTATTATTTATTAGTAGTGTAACATTTTCCCAATACAGTTGTAGAAGTCACCACAAAACAACTCTGTCCCCTGCGCTTTCCTGCACACACACGCACACAAAAAACACAAATGACCGCCGAACAATCGCATCAACGAGAACAAACGAGAGAGTTCTTCGTGGATGCCATCGCCGGGTGGGTCGCCGGTGCCAGTTCCACCGTTTGCGTGCAACCGGTGGATACGATTTTGACGAGGGTACAAAGCGCGTCGATTCCATCATCGTTCGCGGCGGCGGCGGCGAATACGACTACTACTTCCACGTCATCATCTTTATCGTCGAGAGGAGGAAGCGCAGTATGTACGGGAACGACTCGAAACGTGCTCCAATCTGTCTTTCGAGACGGTGGGTACAAAGCGTTCTTTCGAGGTCTCCCGGCGGCGACGATGGTGATTCCGTTGCAAAATATGCTCCTCTTTGTAGGGTACGGCGTCGGCGAGCGATGGAGCAAAACATCGATGGATAAGAACAACGAGAACAAAAGCGAGAACAATAAAATGAACAGAACGCACGACGGTTTAATGCCCGTGTTTGTGGGCGGCGTGTGCGGCGGGATCGTCCAATCGTTCGTCGTGGCGCCGTTTGAATTGTTGAAAGTGAACCAACAAGTTCGAGGCGGGTCGGCCAAGGCGGTCGCGGAGAGGTTGTTGACTGGGAATAGCACCACGCGCAATCACGCGGCTTCGGTAGCGTTTAGAGGTTTAGGGTCCACGTTGTTGAGAGATGGAGTACCGCACGGGGTGTGGTTCGCGTCGTACGAATATTTCAAGAGAAAATGTTTAGAGCGACACCGGGGAGAAGACCAACGACACCTTACGCGAGAAGAAGGAGAAGAAGAAGAAGGAGGAGAAGAAAAGAAACTTTCGTCGATAGAAGCGATGTCGTGCGGCGCGTCCGCGGGTGCCGTCGCGTGGGCGGTCGGATACCCTTTCGATACGATTAAAACGCACATTCAAGCGAATTCCTCGAGCGCGTACAAACCAAACATTTGGGAGGCGTTTTCGCACTTGCGAAGAACGAATACGCTATATAAAGGCTTCGGATTGAAACTGTTGAGAGCGGTCCCAGCGTCTGCTATTTGCTTCGTATCCTACGAGGAGTGTCGTAAACTCATGGATTAATTTATTTACTACTTCACAATGTATACTACATGTATTAGAACAGAACTATCGTCATCACCGTCTCAGCGCGGCTAATCGCGCGACTCGCACCGCCGTCGCCGCGTCTCTCGCCACCCATAACCCCGCCGGAGGGCACGCCGCCGACGCTAAAAACCCCGTGGAAACGAGCGCGGTTGCACCAAACGCGTGCGACAGGATGCCTGATTTCAACTTTGGCGAATACGAGGATGAAACGTTTTCCTCCTCCTCCTTCTCGCTACTACTACTACTACTTCTATGACTAAAATACGCGTCCGTCGCGCTATCCCATAAGCACCACACCCCTCGCCAAAACAACACGCAGCTCAAGCCGACGAAGTACGTCGGCGGTGAAAACAGCATCACTCGTTTCCTTGCGCTCCTCGTCGCCGCGCCTACGTGTTCTCGCATCATCATCAGTTTCACGTGTTGGCTCGTCGCCAGCCCACTGACGCCTCCGAGGAAGCACGCCATGCCGGATTTTAATTCGCTCGAAGGGAACACGGTTTCGTCGAGCACGTACCACGCGCCTCGCCAGAAGCTCGCCACCGCGATGCCGACGAACGTGGTCGTCGCCAGGAGTGGGATTTCTTGCTCCAAAGGTACTTTCGACGACGACGCTTGGGAGGCGGAGGAGGCGAAGCATCGCGCCTTCTTTTGATGACGACTTGGTCCCGTTCGACGCGGACCCCCTTTTGTTCGCATCATGGCTGCGAGAACAAAAGCAGCGGTCGTCGTCGTCGTCGTCGTCGTTCTCGGGGTTGTTACGGTGGTGGTGTTCGCCGCGCTTTGTGTGCGCATCATCCGCCTGGACAAGAGCGCATCAGTCGTTTTACACAGATGTCGAGCAGCTCGCCTCATTTTATCCACTTTACGAGTACGTTGTGAACGCTGCTCGCGCTCTCCCCTTACGAACCAAAGTGCGATGATGAAATGTCGAGAGGGTCTCAAAAAAACGCGAGCAAAGAGGGGAGGCTTTCAACGCTCTCTTTTAGGGTGTATGTAATGGGCAAAAACGACGCCACGAAAGCAGACCGGCAGAAAGACCGACCCTTTCGGGCGTTTTTTTCGCGTCCTTTGGCGACGTGTTTCCCGCACTTCGTAGGTGCCAACAATATCTGAACACCTCACATCGCGTTATCCTCACTTCTCACGTGGTATATATCTGAGACAGTGCAGAGAAGAACACGAAACAGAACTTCCAAAGAACACGCATTCCACGTATTTCTGTCCGCGCGAGCGAGAGCATCACGCGCACCACAAAGCACGCGCACACGTTTAGTATTTATACGAATTACACGCGTTACGGGATGGCGACGTTTCGGGAAACCTCGGCGACGTTTCGAGGACGAATGGTACATTCATATCTCTTCGCCTTGATGGCGACGCTTTTGACCACTTTTACTGGTCTGAAAACTGCACGAGCGACGTGCATTCCATCCAACTCGGACTACGAGGCATTTTTTGCCGGCTTGATCGATTCCGCGAACCCACCGTCGTTACCGACTGCTGGGTCGTGTTGCCAGATGGATGTCTGTGCGATTCCGTGCCCTGCGACGGTGCCGAAACCGGATTCGGATTTCGGGATCGGCGTGATATGCGTGGTGGTTTTATTTTGCATGATTGGCATTGGGACGGTGTATTTTGTGGGCGGGAAAGCGAAGAATTTTTTCGTCGCCGGGAGGTCTTTACCGTTACCGGTGGTCATCTTAACCTTGGCGTCTCAGTCCATCGACTCGAACGCGTTGTTAGGCAACGCGGATTTGAGTTATAAGTTCGCGTTCTTCGACGGCGCGGTGTTACCGATTGGTCTCGGTTTGTCGTTGATTTTGAACGCGCTCTTCTTCGCGAAGAAAATGAACGCGGAAGGTGTTTTGACTTTGCCTGATGTCTACGGGAAACGCTACGGCGTCGCCACGGAGATCATCGCGAGTTTAGTCTTGTGCTGCTCTTTTCTTTGCCTTCTCGCGGGGAACTTGGTGGGGATGGCGAAAATTTTGGCCTACTTGTTCGATTTGGACATCACCGACGGCGTTTTCTTATCCGGCATTATTATTTTGGTGTACACGGCGTGCGGTGGGTTATTTTCAGTCGCCTACACGGATGTTATTCAATCCGCCGTAGGCATGACTGGATGCCTCGCCGCCGTGTATTGGATTATTAAAAACGCCGAGTTCGAAGCGCCGCCGCCGTCGATTGGATTTCCCGATTACGTCTATCCCGACGAGGCGACGGCCAAATTGTACGACGGCATCCCGTGCACGAACGTTCCGGATGCTTTTTGCTACAACGCCGCGAAATGGTGCCCGAGCGATGATAATTGCAAAACGGACGCCGGCGCGTACCCGTTTGGCGATAAAGTCATCTACGACAGGTCGATGAGCGACCCGCGCGCGTTGACACCGTTTCCAAACGCGATTTTATTCAACTGGGCGACTATTTTTGTCCTTGGTTTTGGTAACTTGGCAGCTTTGGACTTCCAGGCGCGCTGTTTGGCGGCCAAGTCGCCGACGACGGCCCAAATCGGTTGCTTAGTCGCCGGTTTGTTGACGTTCTTCGTCGGTATTCCGTTTGCGTACACGGGCGCCGCTACGCGTTACTACTTCGGCCCGGATTCACCGTACGCGAGTTTTGAAACGGACTCGTGCTCAAAAATTCTCGGTTTACCGACGTGCGCGATGTGGCAGCCAGATGGAAACGCGTTCATTTACATGTTGACCCACGTCGTCCCGAAAGGATTAGGCGGTTGGTGCTTGCTCGGCATCGTCGCCGCGTCTATGAGTACGTGCGATGGCGCAATCTTAGCGCTCGGAACTGTGTTCTCGCACAACATCGTCCGACACATGCCGGGAGAAATGATCAAACCGGATACGTTATTGCGATGGGCGCGCATATCGACCATCCCGTTTGCGTTTATCGCGATGGGAATCGCCGCGGCGAAATCAGATACCACGGGTTATCTTCTCGTCGTCGCCTTCGACGTCGCTTTAGCCGGTGCCGTCATCCCGCTCTTCGCCGCTTTCTACGTCAAAGACCCGTCGCCGAACGCGGCGTTCTGGTCCATCTTCGCCGGCTCCTTGTGCCGCGTCATCTTGGAATTTTCCTTGAAAAAAGACGGATTCTTGATTTACCCGTACGGCGGCGACGAGTTTTTGGATTACGGCACAGCGGCGTCGGACTTATACCCAACGTTCTTCGATAAATCATCCGCTGATTTATGGGACCCATCCGTGCAAGAGTGCAAACAATCCAGATTCGAAGATTGGACCGGCGTGGACTCTTTGGTCTCCCCCGCCGTCTCTTTGCTCGTGTTCACAATCTTACACGTTCTCGAGAAAACCTGCGGCAACGTTTCCTGCTTTCCCAAATCCTGGTTAACGCCTTTGGAGAAGAACTTTGAAGACGAGGACGATACTCCGAGCGCAGAAATCGAGATGAAATAAATAAAGTCATCGTCTCGTTTTCATAATCATCATCTTCACAAATCATCGTATTGTTGCAATATGACGTTTTGATATACTAATACGAAGAATAATAAAGAACATCCACAGCACAAAACGAAAAAAAAAAATCGAAAAAATCGAAAAAAACGCTTTAAATTTTCAACTGTTTTGGTCTTCTTCACTCCTTTGAATCTCTCTCTTTTATTCTCTCTTAATCGCGCGCGCGTTTGGAAAAGGAAACGAACACGAAAGCGGCGAAAACACATAAAGCGCGAAAGAGTTTCGTCGCAAAGACTCGTCGAGCGCGTTTCTTTTTTGCTTTTCTCTCTGAAAAAATCAAAAGCTATAAATCGAGACCAATCCCCGAGACACACATCACACATGCGGGTTGGGGTTGACCATCATCTTCGAGGAGACCACGACGACGCGCAGATGACGATCGACGAAGAACGTCTGGAAGAAATAACGGAAGAAGAACAGAACAAAAGAAGAAAGAGTAAATGTAACGTCGCGAATGCGATTTTACACGCGTTCGAAGAGCAATCCAACACGAACGCGGGCGCGTTTTTTTCCTTCATGGCTGGTCCAGGCGGGTTGGTCGAGTCCTCGAATGCCTCCTCTTTGAGTGCTTTAAATTTTTCACTGAAGAGGAAAAAAATGTGGGCGATGTTCTTTGACGGCTATTTCGGGAGGCTGTGGACGATGTCGCTGGCGATTACGATCGTGTGTTTTCCGAGCATGCCTTGGTTGTTAGTACGCCGCACGGAGGAGGAGGAGTATGCGGGAGGATATTCGTCGTTTGAAACGGTGTGCGCGGCGGCAAGCGTTTTGACTTTGGTTTCGCTCGTCGATTGTTGGTTGCGAGTGAAGTGCGTGCAAGGGTACGGGATGAGTTTTGCAGCTATTGTGGACGGGTTGACCGTGGTGATGACGCCGATTTTACCAGTCGTGCGAGAGTTTGTTTTGTACGAGCAATCGATCGGGAAAAGAGAGGACGACGCGTTGGCGTACGGCGCGAAAGCGTTCGCGGTTGGATTTGCCGAGTTTTTGTTTTTGATGCGTTTATGCATCGCCGGTGCGCAGTTTTTGTCCGCGAGGTGGGAAGGAAAGTCCGCGAGGTACGGTGGTGGTAACAGTGAGAAGAGTAACGCGTCCGCGGCGGGTGTCTTTCGAAGATTGGAACAAGCTGGGGCGGCGAATATCGCGCTACTGGTTGCGACGACTGTTACGCTGGGTCCGATTGCCTCCGGCGGCGAGAATTCAATCACCATCGTCCGGAACTACGCGTATTACGAGGGCGCAAACGCGAGCGAAGTCGATCAAACGAGAGCTATGCGGCGATTGATGGAAGCTGGATTAGCTTTAGTGGCTTCGGCGTTGTTCAACGCCTTGTTTATTTCCATGCGCATGCACTTGTTGGGCAAACCGTTCGAGAAGATTGTTGAAATTTTAGAACGCCACGCGCGTTCAATTTTAACTGATTTGGACGACCAGATTGGAAGGAACAATCCTAACGAAGCACGACCGTACGAAGGCATCACGGGAAGTTTGGACATATCCGTCTTGGCGTACGTTTTGGAGAAAATGTCCAACATCGTCGACAGCTCGACGCAACTTCGAAAACGGCACCCTTCGTTAGCCTCGAGCTCCTTAAACGGCGACTCGCCGCAACGATCTTCGACGAACCAACTTCTCATCCAAGCGATTCTCGAAGACCACTCTGTCTTTGCAGGTTTAGAGGTCGACGATTCTACTAAAGCGTGGTTGAAAAGTTACGACGTGAACTCGGTGACTAGACTGGGGAATACCGTCACGACGACGACGAAGTCAAAGATCCACTCGTTCGCCGCCGCGGTGACAAAAATGGCAGGCGCGAAAAAAGCTGTTTCGGCGTTAAAGAAAAGTACCGCCAACGGTACAAATGCGTCATCAGCGGCGATAGTTTTGACCGAGGACGAGAAAATTGAACTCAATTCGTGGAACTTTAAAGTTTTCGAGTACGGCGAAGAGGAGAAGAACAGAAGCAACGGCGTCGCCGAGCCCAAACGCTCAGCGCTTCCTCTCTCTTCTTCCTACGCAAAAGCATTTTCTTTCGTCGTTGAAATGTTCCGGGAACTCGGTCTTCTCTCCGTCGTCGTCGACGAACCCGTCTTGCGCGTATTCCTCTACGAAGTTGCGAAATTGTACCGCTCCAATCCGTACCACAACTTCACGCACGCGCTCGACGTCGCGCACACCACTTTCCGCTACATAAAATTGACAAAGTCGCGAACGAAAATTACCAAGCTCGAACGTTTCGCCGTCATGATCGCGGCTATCATTCACGACGTGGACCATCCAGGTCTAACCAACGCGTTTCTCGTTCGTACAAGGGACCCGCTGGCGACCACGTACAACGATCAATCCGTACTGGAAAACCACCATCTGTCCTATTTTTTCAATTTGATCGAACGGAAGAAAGAGGCGAACATCTTCGATTACGCGACGTCGCCGGCACAATCGTCCCATTTCACGGAGGAGAGTTATCGCGAGGTTAGACGCATAATCATCGCGTGCGTCATGCACACGGACATGGCCACGCACTTTGGTTTGGTTTCGAAAATGAACGAGTTTGTGGTATCGCACGATTTTTTGGAGGCGTTGGAAGAAGAGGAGAAAGGCGAGGACGACGACCAAAGCAAGAACGACGACGACGACGACGACGACGACCAAAACGAAGAAGATCCACTCTTTGAAGATGGTATGGTGAAAAAAGATAAAGGCGCGTTCTTCAAAACGGACGACGAACGACAGTTGATGCTGAACGTGTTGTTACACTCGGCGGATATATCGAACGCGGTAAAACCGTTTCCGACGTACAAAATGTGGGCGACGAGAGTGTTGGAGGAATTTTTTAACCAAGGCGATCGCGAGAAAACGCTCGGGTTACCGGTTTCGCCGATGATGGATCGAGAGACGACGATCGTTTCTGTATCGCAGATTAATTTTATTGAGTTTGTGGTGGCACCTTTATATAGCGCATTTTCGAAGATGTTTCCGGAGACGCAATCCATGTGCGTCGAGCTCGTTGAAAATCGACGGATTTGGCAAGAACGTCTGGAAGATGAAATCGAGCGAGACGCGTCAAAAACAGACGCGCAGAAGAAAAGCGAACGAGAGCAGTTCGAAAAACGGTTCCGCGGATTAATCGACAAGCATTTTTCGAGAACGAACGCGTTTAAGGATACCGAGGATCCAATCGCAAAGCGCGTGTTATCGACGCCGCCGCACTCGCGAAGAGGGTCGGCTGTGCACTCCTCCCCGCTCGCGAGCGCGCGGAGCACGCCCTCGAGAAAGCGAAGCGTCGTAAATTTCGTCAACAACAACAACGAATCGAATAATACTGGCGGGGAAGAATATGAGCACCACAACAACTACGCTGGTCCGCAAAGAAGCGACGCGAGTTCAGATTCCTTCGTCTCTATGCTTTCAAACGCGCTCAAAGCGGCGAAGAAAAACGGAGGAGGCGGCGTCGCCTCTTCTTCTTCTTCCCCGGCTGGAGGACTTCGTCGAGGCAGCAGTTTCAAGAGCGAAGACAACAACGAACATTTATAATCAGAAACTTTTTATTTATTATTATTTATACGAACATTTTACTCGCGAAAAAAGTCTCGTCTTTTTCAGAAAAAAACGCTCGCGAGAGACTTGACTTTTTTTTATCCTCAAAGAAAAAATGGACTCGGACTCGCCCCCGCGACCAACCAAACGCCGGCGCAAGTCGAACAAGGCGAAGCATAAGAGCGGATACGGCGGCGGCAACGAGGAGAATAGCAATAACGGAGCAAATCGGTCGTTCGAAACGTCGACGTCGTCTTCCGCTTTGAAGACGATTCATGCGACTCAGACCGTGACCACGCGTCAACGCGCATGTCATTTGCTTCGCCAACACGAAATCGACCGTAACTGTCCTCTTTTCGCCTCGCAGTTGACGAGAGATTGCGTGTCTTTAATTTTGAACAAAGTTTCCGCGAAAGACTTGGCCAGAGTGCAAAGTTCGTGCACGTTTTTCGGCGACGAGAAAGGACGAGGGAGACTGATGATCGAGGAGGAAGTGCGACGCAGAATCCAAGCGAAGGGGTTGACGACAGACGTGATGATGCCCGAGCATTTCTGGTGCGTGAGTGATGAACGCGTAAAGATGAACGCTTTAAAATCGTTTTTCCCAACTCGTACAAACCAAAACTCGTCGTTTTAGCATCGTCCTCGAATCATCGAAACCGGGTATTCGATCGGACCGGCGCGAATGCGCTTCGACGAAAGCGCGCACGTTTTTCAGATAAAATTCCTCTCGTTGACTCGAAAAGATTTTTTCCAACGAGAGAGACGAAAAGACTTGAAGCTTTCTTAAATTTTCATCCATCGCGCTGACCGTCGTCGATCTTTTGTCGTTGTTTTATGACCACTCATTATTCGCATTTGGAAAACGACCACAGGAAAATGAACGATTTACAGCGTTTGGACGTGTTGGAGAGACGCGAGACGCCGTTGATGCCGAGCGATGTGAAAGTGAACGCGTGGGTGCGCGTGAAAGGAAACTTAGAATACGTGAAACAGTTGTGCGCGAACGGCTTCGAAGCCGAGGAAGGAGGAGAAGGAGGAGGAGGAGAAGGTGAGAATCAAGAGCCGTTAGGAGGAGAAGAAGGAGGAGGGGTCCAACAGTATCAACAAAGTAATGGAGGGCGACCGGAACCTGATTATGCGGTTGGTTGGGAAGATGGCATGGAAGATACAATCGGTAAATGTTTTGAAGTAGCGGTAGTTTCGAGAGCGTATCGCTCGACGCCGGTGGTCGGGTTGTGCGTTGGAACGGGGTTGGTCGCCATTGGCGGGAACGGCAGTAGCAGCAGAGATAGCGAGGCGAGTAGAGAGTCGGTAGCATCGGCGGCGAGAGCGAGAGCGAGAAAACAGGCGGCGACGATGAATAAATATGGGTGGTATTTTCCGCTCGAGGCGTTGGAACACATTTGAGAAGAGAGAGAGAGAGAAAGAGAGAGAGAGAAAGAAAGGTGGAAGCGGGAAGAGAGTTGTTCCGTTTATATAGATCAAATTTTTGTTAAAATAAGCCGCTAATAATAACGTTGTAGCTACCGGTAGCTAGATTTCTAATATGTTGTGTGAGTGCGTATGTGAGTGATGATGTTTAAATATGATGACTTTATATCGGTTCGCCCGTAAACTTCTCGAGCTTCGTCTTCAACTCGACGACAAGTCTCCAATCGTCTTTTTGTAATTCGTCTCGGTAAAATTCCTTCATGGCGTCAATAGATGGTCGAGTCATTCTCGCGACGAGCTCATCCGTGTGATCAAAGTGGCGTCCATACATCCGCATGCCTTCCTCCGTACTCCCTGGTTGAATTTTAATCGCGACAGATTGTCCCGCCTTGGCGACATCGACGCTCTTCTTGTTTAATTCGATGGATTCTATTTTCCCGATGTCGATGTAATTTTGAGAAGGAATAGTAATTTGCGTACCAACTCGGCAAATGCCTTTTATCACGTCGACACCGACGACAATCGGATCTCTTTTATTGAACACGCAGCTTTCGATGATGCGCAAGCAACACGGGAAGTTGACAAATTTGGATTGCTCCTCTTTTTGCTTCTCGCGATACTCCTTCATGTACGCCGAAAATTGATCAAACAAGTGATAGATGATATCCGCCGTCATCAACTTGACGTTCAGCTCGTTGCACATCTTCTTGGCTTCGTCCGTCACTGGAACATCAAACGCTAAAATTGTGGCGTATTGAGAACATTTACGCTCGTGCATTACGCTTGCACCCATGACGTCGCGTTTGTTCACCGGACCGAGCGCGACGCCAGCCACGGGAATTTTCACCGCCGGGGATTTCAAAAACTCCAAAAGAGCCTCTAAACTTCCCAAGGTTGATGCTTGTACCCAAACACCGTGTCCTGTGCGATCTACCGTATCCATAATGTTGTTCACATCGTTCGAAGCGTCTTGTTTGAGCTCCTCGATGTCGTCTTCTTCTACTTCTTTTACGAGCATAGCCGTACCCGCGATGGCTTTTTCGAGACCGTTGGCGACAATCTTGATCCCTTGCGCGCCTTGGATCTCCTTGTGATGGATATAATTCGCTTTCACGCGGATTTCCTTCAGCGGTTGCGGGGTGAGTAGAGCGCGAATAGTCGTGACAATTGGACCATCTAGCCCTGCGATGACGATGGTTTGACCTTCTCGCAATGTCCCGTTGATCAAAATAATATCCATCGTCGTGCCTAAGCCTTCAATCATTTTTACCTCGAGAACAGTGCACTGCACGGAATCGATGAAGCGGATGCGTTCGTTCAAGCGCGATTGCGAAAGATGCACTAAGGTTTGCAAAAGATCGGGCATACCTTCACCCGTATGAGCAGAAGTTGGAATGACATTCACAAACGTTCGCGGATCGGGGTTCTCCCAATATAAAGCGGCGTTCAAACCTTCCTCGGCAAACGCCAATAATACCTCTCTGCTCCTCGTTTCAAACTCTTTCGAGACAAACTTCTTTTGTTTTTGCAAAGATTCTTGCATCGGAGAGTCAGTGTGCACTTCCCAATCGAACATTCTGTCGCACTTGTTGAGCGCGATGACGAAGGGCGTTTTGCGACTGCGGAGCATATTAAGAGATTCAATCGTTTGCGGCTCGAGACCGTGCATAATATCAACCACGAGAACGGCCAAGTCGCACAAAGAACTCCCTCGCGATCGCAAGTTTGTAAAGGATTCGTGACCTGGGGTATCGATGACGAGTAAACCAGGAACATTCAGCTCGAATTCACCTTTGTTCAACGAATGCGTTCGATCGATGAGCGATTGTTTCGGGACAAACGTCGCGCCGATTTGTTGCGTAATACCGCCGGCTTCGTTATCTTGGACGTTCGTGCGTCTCACATTATCAAGAAGTTTTGTTTTACCCGTATCAACGTGACCAAGAATACAAATGATAGGACATCTGAGCTTATCTGCATTTGCTGCCGCTTTCTTTGCTTCAAAGCGGTCGAGACGTTGGATGCGAAGCTCCGCGAGATGATCCAATCGAGCGCGTTCCTCCTCATCTTCAGAAGAACTATAATACGAAGACGAGTAGTCAGAGGAATCGGAATCAGAATCTGAGTCATCAGACGACGAAGATACATCGGAAGAAGAAGAAGCCTCAGCCGCGGCAGCTTTTGCTTTCGCCTTCTCTCGCGCAGCTTTCGCCCACGGTTTTTCTTTACTACTCGTCGCCGCCGTCTTCTTCGCCTGCAACACTTTCGCTTCTTCTTTTCTAATCTTCTCCTCCTCCAGCTTTTTGAGTCGCTCTTGCTCTTCTTTTTGTCCAGGCAACAGAACATCTTTATCGTCCCAATCCTCGGCTTCCCAATCGTCCGCGGCGTCGTCGGATTCTTCCGCTTTTGCCTTTGCGTCCGCAGCCGCTTTCGCCGCCAACAACTCCTGCTCTTTTTGTTTCTCTTCCTCCTCTTTCTTCTTGATGGCAGCTTCTTTTGCCTCTTCGAATCGCTTCTTCTTCAGCGCTTGCTCTTCTTTGTACGAGAGTTTCTTTTCCGCTTGCGGAATAGCGCCACCAGATTTCGCGAGTAACTGCGCACGCACCGCTTCCATTCTCTTCTGTTCCTCTTTTTGTTTCGCGCTGAGTAGTTTGCCCTCCGCCTTGAGCCTTTCTTTCTTTTCCTTCTCTTTTTGTTTCTTGAGCTCGCGCTTTTCTTCCGCCTCGCGCTCGGCTTGCGCTTCGCGCTCTGCCGCTTCTTCGGCTTCTTGCTTCTCTCGCTTTAATCGTTCTTTTTCCTCCGCTTCTTCGATTTTGCGTTGTTCCATCAATTGTTGCATCGCCAACACGGCGGATGATTTTGGCTTTTCAGCAGCTTTCTTCGCCTTTTCTGCCTCCAACGCTTCTTTCTTCTCTTTCTCTTTTTGTTTCTTCTTGAGCTTTTTCTTTTGATTCTCGGTGAGTTCTTTCCCTTCTCCGTCATCACCATCCGCATTGCCGGCATCGTCGGCGTCGCCGTTTGCATCGCCACCGGCCGCCGCCGCCGCCGCTTCCGCCGCCGCTCGCTCGGCGGCTTTTCGTCGCTTCTTAGCCGCTTTTGATTCGCCCTCTTCGGCACCAGCCGCCGCCGGGGCTTCCGATGGTTTGATATCCAATTCCGCGAAGAGTGCATCTAAGTCTTCTTCTTCCGCTTCTTTCTTCTTTTCCTTCTTCTTGTTTTTCTTGTTATCTTTCGGCTTGGTTTTGTTACCATCCTCGTCTTCGTCTTGCGCTGGTGCTGGTGGCGGTGGCGATGAAGCCACTTCTTCTTTGTCTTCTTCTTTCTTCATTTCCTTGAAAGAAGCCGTCGTCGACGAAGTGCCAAACTTATCCTCCAGATCGCTCGCTTCGTCGCCGACTTGTAAACTCACATCCATCAACTCGATGACTCCATCCATGTCCTCGTCTTCATCAACCTCCCATCCCATATCCGTCGCGCTCAAAATCATCCCTTCGCTCATCACCCCTCTCAGAGGCTGCTTCTCGACTTCAAAATCCGTCGCCGGAATTTTCGTCCCCGCTGGCGCGAAGATTATTTTCATCCCAGCCTTCAAATTTGGCGCCCCGCACACGACTCTCGCGTCTTTTTTCCTCCCGTAATCCACCGTGCACACCTTCAAATTCTCCGCCATCGAGTGTCTGCCAACCTCCACGATGGAGGCCACGCAAATATACGGTTTCGCATCGGACGAAACAATCTTCTTCTTGGACTTTTTCTTCTCCTTGATGACGACAACGCCGTCGTCGCCGTCGTTATCCTCGTCCCCGTCCTCGTCGTCAAACCCAATCGCTCCGGCAAAACCTTTCTTCTTCTTCTTTTTCTTCTTATCCTTCGTCTTTGTCTCCTTCCTTTCCTCTTCCTCTTCTTTCTTCTTCTCTTCTTCCTCGTCCTCGACGTCGTCTTCGTCTTCGTCCATCAACATCGCAAACGCCGACGCCATGCCTCCGCCGCCGCCCATCGCGGTGTTGTTCTTACCCTTATTCTTCTTCGGCTTGGTCGTCGTCGCCGCGCGCGCCTCTTCCTCCTCTTCCTCTTCCTCCGCGACAAAAGCACCACCATTACCAGCATTAGCAGCAGCTAACGGGTCCAACGGATCGTCCAAATCGTCCTCGCTTTGGTTTTTCTGTTTGTTCGCCTGTCCTTTCTTCTTGTTCTTCTTTTCCTTCTTGAGTTGCGTTTTCGATTTTTCTTGTTGCTCTCCTCCTTCACCTCCATCGGGGCCATCGTTATTCCCGCCCGCCGGTGCTGCTCCTTTTGCCGCTCCTCCTTTCAGAGGATCCTCGTCCTCCTCGTCCGAGGAGTACTCGTTTTTGCGGTTTTTCTTCTTTCCTTTCGCCATGATCTTCTTTTCGAAAGCAGTCAAAGAGACCTCAAAACAAGTGTTGCGCGCCGACCACGGTGATGATGGTAACGATGATTTTAAAACTTTAAAGAGCAATCGCGGGGTGTAAAACGACTTCTTTCTCTTTCTCTCCGCCGAAAAGAAAACGTTGTTATCGGTATATCGCGTATTCTCTCTGACTCTCTGACCCTCTGACTCTCTCGCTTTCTTTGTGTGTATTTAAGAGCGTTTAAGAGCGTGTGGTTTTGTGTCGTCTGTGTAATTTGTGGGCTTTTTAGGGCGAGACACAGACGAGACAGTCCCTCAGAAAAAAAGAGATAAAACGGCTGCTTTTAGATTTATAGGAAAAAGAATAATAATGGGGAAAAAGATGTCCGGCGCGCAGAAAAGGAAGAAGAAGAAGGAGAAAGAAGCGGCTGTGAAGGAAGCCGTGGCGGAAATGGAGCGGTTGAAGCTTGGACCGACCAAGATATGGACGGGATTGGTGTTGCGTCACAAGGATGTGTTTGTCTCGCATGTGCTTCCGAAATTGAATACGACAGATCGGTGGTTCTTTAAGAAGGTGAATTTAGAGAGTTGGAGTGTGCTTGCGTACGCAGGGGTAGAGCTATTATTGAAATTACAATGGTGTGTTCACGAATGTTCATCCATCTCGACGTTGGAATGGGCGTGGAATAAGATAGCTTGGGGAGAGAAAAGTCAAAGTGGAAGAGTGATGGATCAAGCCTGGTTTTGCAAGGAAGTTGCTGCAACGAACAAACTCGAGTTGCTCAAGTGGGCGAGAGAAGTGAAACATTGCGAGTGGAATGAATGGACGATTAATAAGGCCGCATATAAAGGTAATCTCGAGATGCTGAAATACTGCTTCTCTAATGGTTGCCCGTGTGATGTAGAAGAGTCGTGCGTTCAAGCTGCTATAGAAGGACACCTCGACTGTGTTCGATTTCTTTTCGACAAAGTGAAACCTTCGCGAGATACGGAAAAAGAAGCGGCACAACAGGCAGCATGCGGTGGTCACGTGGAGATCTTGAAATATTTCGTCGATACAAGAAAGATATCTGATGAGGTGAAGAGTGACTGCGTGGGAAACACTACAATGTATGGCCAACTCGATTGCCTCAAATACTTAGTCGAAGAGGCGAAAGTGCCTCTTCACGACTGGCGATACATCGCTTCGGCTCGGTACTACGAGCACCCCGAGTGCGTAAACTACTTACTCGAAAAAGGGTGCCCGGAACCAACGGAGGAAGAATACGCGCACGTTGTCGCGTTTTTTAAGGGACATAGGAGGCAAAGCACATAGGAGGCAAAGCTCACAGCGCACCGCGTAGGAGCTCCTCCGCGTTGTAAGTGAGTGCGCGTTAATACATACACACATATTTTTCGTCTCTCGTTTAAAACTCACCACAACAAGAATATCTCTCATAATAAATGCGCGTTTTTACGCGCGAGAAGCACACACAACACAGGAAATAAAATATAAAGATGGCAGATTTTGTGGGGACCGGTGGTGGTGACGATGGTCGCGACTCGTTTTCTGTATTCGAGGCAGAAGAGAGGGAGGAGAACGCACCACTCTTCGTCGTCGAAGATGACGACGGTGATGATGACTCAGATTTTACATCTTCCCGAGAAGGAGGAGGAAGTGAAGAGGAGGAGCGGATGAACGGACACGAAAACCGAAAGACGGGCGGCAAAACGACGACGTCGTCGTCCTCGTCGTCGTACTACGCGGAGCGACGGAAAGTTTTCGCGCAGCAACTGAAGGAGACGGAGCCGAAAAAACTTGTCCTCGGGACGCTTTCGGTGTTGTGTTTTATCAAATTGCTGCAAAAGGTGTCGCAGAACGCGTTCGGGGTGAATCAACCGGGGAGAGGCTTGAAGCATCGATGCAATCGGTGCGCGAAGAAAGACGCGAGAGTGAAGTGTAATCGGTGTAAAAAAGCATGGTATTGCTCGAAGGAGTGTTGGAAAGCTGCGATTAAGTTGGAGATTTGTGAGTGTTGTTGACGAGTCAAAACTTCCCTCTCCGAGCGCTCTCGCGGAGCACTTTGTAGATGATTTTCAATCAAATAATACGAAACACTTTCAAACTATATCCTCATCGACACCTTATCACACGGTGCACAGATTAATGGTATCGGACAAGTGCAACAAACGCAGCATGGCCGTGTCTACTCCCCAGGCGTGCGATGCGCTCACCCTCGGGGACGTCGTGTCTTTCCTCGACTCTAACATTTTCATGTCGTAGGAAAACCCAAACAAGTTGACGACGTCGCACATCATCGTCGCTAACATAATTGCGTGTAATCCAGTCGGTAAGTTCGTCGGACACGCGTAATTCTTCCCTAAACCTAATTCGACGACGTCTTTACGTATGGCAAAGTACGAATCAATCTCGTGATTGATCGCCGGGACGGATAAAAAATAGACGTTTTGCGGATTGGCGGCGTTGGCGGCTTTGTAATACATGGCGCTACCGTAGTGCCAAAATAACCACGTCTCACCCTCTGGCGCTGGTTTTAACCCCCAAATTTCCGGGATTATCGATCGTTTTTTGTTAAACATGCGAAACGTTTGTTTTGTCCCGGCGAAATGCGTGTTATTGTCTTGCATTTTACCTTCCCTCTGTCCTAAGTTGTACGCGTTGAAACGAAAGACGGCTTCGTGTCGATCGATGGCGTCAGCGACGCCGTCCGCACGTAAACCCGGTCCATTCCCGACCAAAGCGCACGTTTTGTAATCTCTTCTCACGTCTTCGTTCATGGTTTCAATTTTCCCGGTTATGTGCATCCCGGTCTCTTTGTTATCTCCCAGCTTCATCGCTCTCGGGTTGCACTTTTTCGAGACGGTTAAACACGCGATTTTGTTCTTTACGTTTTGCGTCAACAGTTTCACCCCTGGCATTAATTTCGCCGTTTTTCTCGCATCCTCCGCGTTCGCACAATCTTCTAATCGGTTCATGCAATCCTTCAAATGTTTATGCGCCGTCGATCGACCGTATTTCGACGCCCGATACCGGCGCTCTCCTCGACATTTTTGCTCCAACGGATGCGACTTCGCGTACGCCAACAAATTTCGGCTTCTCCTCCTCCCAGTCTTCGCAATCTCTTTCCCGGGCGACCCTTCCGCTCTCCATCGCTTCTTATTCTCCGAAACCATATCTTTCACGTTCCCGTGTCTCATCTCGAACTCTTTCATGTTCGTTTGCGCGCGTTTCAAAGTCTCGCCGTTGTCGCCTAAAACTTGCGGATACGGCGCTCGGAGACATTTTTCCGAGGCTGAGGCCAGTCGCGTTTGGAACATCATCTCTTCGCTTTCGCTCATTCTCGTCGTCGTCGTTCTACTTTCTGCATCGTATTCTCTTCTTCTATCTCGCGCGTTCGTCTCGATGGCGTCGTCGTCTTCGTCGTCCTCTCCTTCTTCGTCTTCTCCTTTCCAACCCCTATTTTTCTCATCACTCCTTTTGTACACCATCTGTTGTTGTGCGCTCGATTCACCCAAACTCGCAGAAGAAGACATCGTCGTCATCCCGCGAACAATCTCGAACGCGCCAAACAGAAAGAAAATTCCACCGAATAGGATACAAAAGAAGACCAACAGGACAACTTTCTTCCTCTTTGAATACGACGACGGCGTTGAAGGTGATGAAAACGATGGAAAAGAAGAATTCATCTCATCCGCACCGACACCTTTGGGAAAAGCCGTCGAAGTATTCCCCGTGGTGTTGATGCCACCACCACCACCACCACCACCACCACCGTCTTTAGTGCTTCTCCCACCATCACCACCGAAGAGCGCTTGAAGAAGGAACGACCTGAACATCATCATCGTCCCCTATCTGTTTGTTGTGTCGTCTCTCTTTTTTCTCTCTCTTTTTCTCTCAAGAAATTATTTAGGGTCTTAAACCCTATTCCGAGAGCTCTTTCCGATTTTGCGCGAAACACAAACCGCACATCGAAAGGTTTGAGAGAAGAAGAAGAAGAAGAAGAAGAAGAAGATACTACACACCATGTCAAAGTTTGAAAACGTGCTCAAAGCGCAAAAGGTACGCAATAATAATAACGAATAGTCTTCTCTTTCGCCGCTTTTGTTCGTGCCAGAGCTTTGTAAAGAGCTGCTTCTTTTCTCTCTCTTTATGCGTGCGCTTATTCCTTTTTCTTTTATCATCCGACGAACGATCCGATGTCTCTCTCGCATCTCTCGCTCGTTCGTGTGTCCTCCGTGCAAATACGCGTCGCGCGAAACAAAACAGTTTTACCAACAGCAACACAAACACGTGCACTTGAAAGGCACGACGGATATGATCTCGTCGGTTGGGATTCCATTGGCCATGGCTGCGGGCGCGATCGGGTTGTTGGCGATGGGGTTGAAAGACTTAGCGACGGGCTCGAATAAAAAAGATGGCTTTTAACAGAGCGAGAGGGGAAAACTTGTATTATACATAGAGTACGTATTCTACGCGTATTATCGTCACGGTTTACGAATATCTTATTTACGCGGCGCGCTCTGCTAAACTTTTAAATATTCTACTCGTCGAGTTTCTTCCGCCGCTGACTCTTGGCCCACGCCGGAACTTGCGCGGAGACCAACCATTGCGCTTCTTCGACCGTCGTTTCTCTTCCTAAGATTTCGTTCCGGTGAGGATATCTCCCGAACATTTCTAAAACCTCCTTGTGCCCTAATACATATTTCAACGTCCACTCCAGCGGCGTGTTCGCGCCGTTCTTTTCGATCATTCTCCTACAAAATTTCTCCGCCAACACGTGGTCCTCGACGAGCTCGGAGTGTAAAAACGGACTGACGATAAATCCTAGCGCGGCGGGTGGTAAATCGTCCCCTAACCGTTCGCGAACGATGAATTTCGAGTACCGCAACGCGCACTCGTCCCCTACGAACGCCTTTTCCGTCCCTCGAAACACGTTCCTGCTAATTTGGTCCAACAAAATAACTCTCGCCAATATCGCGTCCAACCGGTTGTCGCTCCTCGAAAACGCGTTCTTCGCCAGTTGCGCTTCGCTCAACTTTTCCTTCTGCGCGACGATAACTTCCGCGCGTAAAGCTGACGTGCACTTCTCGTCGGCCTCTTTCGATCCGGAATACCACAACTCTGCGCTCATCTTCGAGGAATACTCCCTCGTGCGCATCGTCTCCCGTTTCGGCCGTTCGGAGAAATACGCAACCTCCGTGAACCAAAACGAGAGCACTTTTTTCGAATCGATCGAATCTTTCCATCCGAAAACCTTCTTCGGTTTCAAAGTCGCAGGTTTTCGTGGTGATTCTTCTTTGCTCGAAAACGTTCTCGTTGGTTTCAGTATGCCTTTTACCGCCCCTGGAACGACCGATGACGACTGTTCTTCTTCCTCTTTCTTCTTCGAGCAGCAACATCCCATTTTTTTTCTCCCTCTCAACGAACCAACAACGAGAGAAGAAGAAGAAGAAGAAGAAGAAGAAAAGAAGAAGTTTCGTCGTCCGGGGATTCCTCCTCTTCTTCGGGAAAGGAGGAGGAAAAAAGAAGCCGTAATCGTCGTCGTCGTTTTAGCGTGTTGTTGTTATTATCTCTCGTCGTCGAAAGTCGCAAAAGGCCCGCGATTGATGTTCGTTACAAAGTGCACTAACGAATGGTGTTTCCAACTCCAACGTGTTTTTTTTGCCGGCTTTTAATTTAGGGTATTAAAACCTAATGCAATCCGTCTCGGGTCGTTTTTCAGGTTTTTGCGTGACTGTTTCTACCCGCATTGCGAGACACGCGCGGAAACGCAGAGACGATTTAGACGAGGACGACGAGCGAAGAAAATGGCGATGTTTGCGACGATTCAGACGACCAACACGACCACCACCAACGGGGCTTTGACAACTTCGGTGGTGGGGACGAATAATAGTACGAAGAACAGCAGCGGTAAATCTTTTTTATCATCATCCGTGCGTCGTCACCATCATCATCGGCGTCGTCACGACCAAGAAGCGCGACTCCAAACGACGAGGACGAGAGCGCATCGTCACCACCAAACGAGCGCGAGGAGCGAAACGGGCGGAGAGACGGACGTCGCGGTGGGGAGCTGCTGTTTGGAAATCGAGCGAATGAAAATAACCTCCTCCTCCTCCTCCTCTTCGAGGCTGATGGAGGTTGGAAAAGAAGGAGAAGAAATAAACGACGAGTCCATCCCTAGAAGAGAAATGAGAACAGAGGATACTACTCGAGGAGGAAGAAGAGGTCAGTTACAAGTCGTTCACGCCATGGGCCGAGGTGGGCGCGGGCGAGGCGGACGCGGGCGAGGCGGCGGTCGCGGGAGGCGTTCGGGCGGCGGGCGCGGGCGCAAGGGTCCGTGGCGAAACCCGAATCAAGGCCCGCTGAGGAACGAGCAACTTTTGGATTTCGAGGAGCTGCGCGTTTTAGGCCCGGAGAAAGAAATGCTCGGGGTTATGAGCACGGAAGAGGCGTTGGAGAAAGGCGAGGAGTTAGGTTTGGATTTGGTCATCGTCAGTCCGGAAGCCGACCCTCCCGTGGCGAAGTTTATGGACTATTCCAAGTACAAATACGAAAAAGAGAAGAAAGACCGCGAGAAGAAACGACAGGCGAAATTGACGCAAGTGGAGTTGAAAGAAGTGAAAATGCGATATAACATCGACACGCACGATTACGACGTTCGATTGCGATCCTCGCAGAAGTTTTTAAGCAACGGGGACAAAGTGAAAGTGATTTGCCAGTTTCGCGGGCGGGAGAATGATTTTCGACACATCGGGAGAGAGATGTTCGACCGATTTATGGAAGATATCGAAGAGTATGGAACTTTAGAGAAGCAACCCGGTATGGAAGGGAACGCGATGACAATGTATATTGTGCCGAGAGTGACTAAAGAGCAGGTGAATAAGAAGTACGAACAGGAGAAGAAGATGAAGAATAAACGCGACAGAGCGGAGGAAGAAGAAGAAGAAGAAGAAGAAGAAGAAGAAGAAGAAGAGTACGAAGAAGAGTACGAAGAAGAAGAAGTCGAAGTGTAGAAAGTGCTAAAACTTTGTTTTTCAGTCGTGTGCGTGCGTGCGTGTGTGTGTGTGTGTGTGTGTGTGTGTGTGTATGTCGTGACTGTCTTTTTCTATTTTATACTCTATTTTATACATCGTTTATCTGTTTTAGTGTATCTCATCAGGTTCTTCTTGTTCTTCTTCTTGTTCTACTACTTTTTAGGCGCTCCCAAGAGCCGCTTTTGCACCATCAGCCGCACTTTTCATATCATCTTTCTTCTCTGGCACGACCGCTTCGGCGTGTACTTCGACTAAAAACTTTGGATCTTTCAACACCGCCTGCGTCGTTAATCGGACGGGTAAGTCTTCTTCCTTCATGCCGTTTCTTTTTATGAAAAACTCTTTCCACGCGCTCGCCGTCTTCTCCATGACTCGAATGTCGCTCACGTGTAACGTGACTCTTAACAAATGTTTCAAGTCAGTCCCGGCTTGCGTGAGCATAAATTTCATATTCTGCAAAGCAGAGAGCGTTTGTTCTCCCGCGTCGTTGGACAGTTCTCGAGAGACGATACCAGTGAGCCACAACAAACGTCCGAATTGAATGATCGGGTTGTATCCCGGGTTCGCGCCAGGAGCTTTAATCCGCTTTATTTCCGCCGTAGGGTCAAATGGAGGTAGCCATCCAGTTTTGATATTCTGCGACATTAACAAGCACTGGTCGGCGAGCTTCTTAATCGCAATATCTTGCTGCTGAATGCGCGCGTTTTGCGTATTCACAACTTCAAGAAGTTTCGCAATTTCCGCCGAATCTGCCACCGCAGTAACAATACCTCCGCTAGACTTGTTGTTGGGTACAGTCAACGCTAAAGAGGAGCTGCGTTCGTTTCGTTTCGTGCTAACGACCGCGACGTCTTTTCTTGGAACCGACGGTGAGGCGACTCCAAAGTCCGAGGAAGGCGGTTCGTTGCGCCGCTGTCGCCTCGTTCCGACGGTGCCCACTGCTTCTTGTAATTTTGCCGCTGGGGCTATTGCAGGCGTATTCGCATTGAACGCAGCGTTAGCTCCTTTGCAAACTCTCACGTGACCCACAAACCCAGCCTTATTCCTCAAAACTTTACCACATTTTTGGCACGTCAAGTCCGTCTCCGCGGGCGCCGCAGCCATGGCAGGTGCCTGCTGAAACAAAACTGGAGCGGATTTCGCAGCCGCGATACGAGCCGGAGGACGAGAATCCGGCAGAGTCAAAGGAGACGGAGACGGAGAAAGTATCCCTGGAGCGGCGTCGGGGTCGTATCTGGGCATTGTTGTCACCCCATCGACCGGAGAATTCGATACCACGACTTCCGTAATCCCGTGTCTCGTCTTCAAATGCGCCACCATATCTTCTCTGTTTTGGAACTTCTCGTGAGTGCAATACCCGCAGAACCTGGTTGTAGAACCAATTCGAACAGTCGTTTTCGCTTTCTTTGCTGCTGGTGGTTCTGTTCCCGGTACAACCTCGGCGGGTCTCTTCGCGACTCCTTTCTTTTTCGTATGCTTCTCACAAAACATATGTGTATCACCGGGAAGTTTAGCTCTGTTGCAGCACCAATTTCCTCCCCTGGCGCGGCACATCCAATCCGGCTTTCCGTCATTAGACTTGTATTGAATCGTCGGTGCTTCTGGCGGTGGCGGGGTCGGTTTTGGGAGTTTTTCTGGTACCATCGCAGTCACAGGCACATTTGAGGGAGGTCGACCGAGTGCGCCGACGACGAGGTCGTATTTGGGCATTGTTGTCACCCCATCGACCGGCAATTTCGATACCACGACTTCGGTAATCCCGTGACTCGTCTTCAAATGCGCCACCAAGTCTTCTCTGTCTTGGAACTTCTCGTGATTGCAATACCCGCAGAGCTTGGTTTGAAAAGCAATTCGAACAGTCGTTTTCGCTTTCTTTGCTGCTGGTAGTTCTGTTCCCGGTACAACCTCGGCGGGTCTCTTCGCGACTCCTTTCTTTTTTGTATGCTTCCCACAAAACACAGTATCACCGGGAAGTTTAGCTTCGTTGCAGCTCCAAGTTCCTCCGTTGGCGCGGCACATCCAATCCGGCTTTCCGTCATTAGACTTGTATTTTTTAATCGTCGGTGCTTTTGGCGGTGGCGGGGTCGGTTCTGGGAGTTTTTCTGGTACCATCGCAGTCACAGGCACATTTGAGGGAGGTCGACCGCGTTTCTTCATTGCAGGGGCGACTGGCGGCGCGGCGATACTCGAGCCGTTGCCTTTACACGATCGCACGTGCATCGTCAGAGGACCTTGACTTTTGCAAACCTTGCCGCATTTCTCGCACGTAAGCGCACTCGAAGCGGCAGCTTTTGCGGGCGGTGGTGGTGGGGCGACAGGAGCTGGAGCAGGCGCCGCCGCGACCTTTTTGACCACTGAGACCGATTTTACAGGCGAAGGTGTAAGTGAAACTGAATTTCGAATTTTCCCTCCCGCGTTTCGAGTTTTGGTTACGCACGCGCGAATGTGCGAAGATCTTCCCGGACTATTCTTCTCGAAACGTTTCCCACAATGCGGACAATCGAGCGTTTTCCCAGTGAGCGAGACCGGCTTCTTCACCGCATCACCAGACACGAGAAGGTGCGGCTTCCGACCTCGAAAGCTCGTATCTTTCTTATTCGGTACCGCTGTCTCATCCTCTTCCTCCTCTTCGTCATCGGTCAACAAATCTTCCTTCTCGGGTTCGATATCATCAACCGTCTGTTTCCCGCGCCCGGACTTTCCTTTTGCGACTATCGATTTCACATTCGCGGACTTTGGCAAATGTTTTTCGCAAAATATCGCGCCGGCAACCTTTTCTTTTGAACAGCGCCACACGCCGTTTGTTCGTGTGCACCTCAAAGCTTCTGGCACTTTATCATTCGATTTGTTCGCGAATTTTTGCGTTTGAAAAGCAGGTCGTTGCTCATCGTCGCTTTCGAAATCGTCCAATTTGTTGGTATTTTTCGCACCACCACCTCGACTTCTCGTTGAATTCGTCGCCGCTGGCGGGAAATTGACGTCGTCGCGAAGTAATCTCTCCGCGAGCGCGTCGTCGGGAGTAACTCGAACACTTGCACCGGCGCGTTGTTTTGAAGGCGTCTTTTTCTTTCGCGAGGCGACATCCGCCGCATGCGTTGCAAAATCTCGGTCGTCTGAATCGCTGTCTCCGTCACCGAGTAACGTTTCCTCGATGCCTTGCAAAGTGCTCTTCTCTTTACCCAACGTCGCGTTGTTCTTTTCATCACCGCTGTCTTTGCCTTTTTCATTCAATTGCTTTTTAGAAGGGTGAAAGATTTTCGGTTCTTCCGAATCGCTGTCGTCGTCCGTAGCTTCAGTCATCGCTTTCGATGGAGTCATTTCTGCAGACGCCGCGTCTTTTTTCCTTTGTTGCGCCGCGTCTTTACCAAGCTGTAGAGCTTCGCGATGCTTAGCCGCCACGTAGGCGTTGATTCTGTCGTCAGTAAGTAAAGCCATCTTGCTACCACCGGCGTGCGCGCCACGACATTTTATAACGTGCACGCGCAACTTGGACGAGCCTTCGAAATCTTTCGCACACGCGGGACAAGATATTTTACCTCGATACTCTTTCGCGGGCCCGGCTAGCGGCACCACCGCTGGTACCGCCACCGGCGGTGCTGCCGCGCTTTCTTTGACAGAGACCGCCGCCGCCGCTTTCGTCGTCGCGGTAATACTGCTCTTTTTCGCGTTGTTATTATTATTTTGCACTTCCGGTGGCCCCGGGGAGTCCGTAAGGAGCGACTCGTTCTCGGTGTAGATCGCGTCCGCCGGCGGCGAGGCTCGTCTTCTAGACAGCGGTTGCGTTGGAATCACTTTAGTGGTGTTCGTATTCGTCGTCGCAGTAGTAGTTGTTGTGGCATTCGTAGCGTTAGATCGACTACCGCCGGCAGCAGCACCACTAGATAATTTCGTAGGTACCGATTTGTTCGTCACAGAAGTCGTCGTCGTCGTTGTGTTCACCGGACCGGCGCTTGTGGGAGCATCCTTTGTCGTCGCCGTGCCCATAGGTTGAGGATCTTTCGGAAATTTTGCGACTTCAACGAGTGGCGATTTCGCTTTCTCTTTTTGTTGTTGTTGAGGTTGCTGAATTTGCTGTTTCGCCACGGGCGACGGTGTTCCCTTGCTCACATTACTTACTACCGTTCGTTGTTGTTGTTGTTGTTGTTTCTTCGTAATCATCGACGCGTTCGTTTGCGTCGCCACGGTCGATTTAATATTCGCAGTAGCTCCGGTGCTCTTGTTACTATTGTTGTTGTTGTTGTTCTTGTTGCTAGTAGTATTACCATTGCTCGCCGGCGGTGATGGCACCACTGCCGCCGTCGCTGGAGCCGCCGGAGCCGCCGGAGCCGCCGGAGCCGGCGAAGGCACTCCGTTCGGAGACGCGCCGCGAGCTCCTCCAGCCGGCGCCCATGGACTCGCCACCGGACGCGTCCACACGTTCGCCTTCTTCTGTCCAGTGCTCGCGGGAGGAGGATTACTCGCAACAGCAGCAGCAGGAGGAGGAGGAGGCGTGGGTGACTTCCCAAACGCCGGCTTATGCGTCGCTTGCGAACCAAACACGCCTTTCGCCTGTTGTTGTTGTTGTTGTTGTTGTTGTCGCTGTTGTTGCTCTTTTTGCTTCTGCTTCGCTAATAACACAAAATCCTCCGCGTTCATCGCACCTCCGGCGGGCAAAACGCTGTGTTCCCTCGACTTCGTGCCCGTCGACGTGGTGGGTATCATCGTCGTCGTCGCTGCTATTTTACCTTTATCGGAAGAAAAAGCCTCATCGGTGGTGGTGGTGGTGGTCAAAGGCGGCGACGGCGTGACGTAATTCGGAGGCGGAATAATCGAAGAAGGTTTCGACGACGACGACGGTTTCGTGATGTGCGCGAGCGAAATCTTCGTGTTATTATTATTCGTAGTAGTAGTCGCGGTAGCGTTGCTCTTCTCGTCGTTGATGTTGCTGTTGGTGTTGTTCGCCGCGGTGGTGGTGCTCGTGCCGTCGTTTTTCGGCGACGACGCGCCGTTCGCCGAAGACATTCTTCTTCTTAAAGAGAGATCTCTGCGTTTGAATTCTCTCTCGTCGTCGTCGTCGTCGGAAAAAAAAAGCGGTTTTTGTGTCTTCTCACTCCCTCTTCTTCTTCTTAATTCGAGGAAAATGAGACGCTTTCTTTAGCAGAGATGGAAGCCCTCTCTTTCGTTCTCTCTCTCTCTTTCTTTCCTCCAAAGGAGAGTTATAGTGTAGTGCAAGACGCAGAAGAGAGAAGAGAGAAAGGTGTGACGATGAATTCAATTCTGAAATTCTGTTTACGAGTTTTGATTGGTTTTTTTTTCTCACGTTTGAAGAAAAAAGCGAGAAAAGCAGAGAAAAGAGAAAAAGAAAAAGAGAATTCGAGAAGAAGAGCAACACAAACACAGACACGCGAGAGAAAGAAAATTTCTCACACGTTTTTGGTCGAAAAAAAAATGCCTCAAATTACACCAACCATTTCTCTCAAAACATCAGAGAGTACTTACTTCTTAGGTAAGTTTTCTCTCACAACAAATGACGCATTACTAAAGGAGACTTATTAAAAGAGAATACGAAGAAGGAAAAATAATGTCGGCATCGTGCGCGCGATGTGGATATACCATTTACTTGCGCGAAGCGTCCGAGCTGATTTCGTGTCAGAGCTGCAACTTGACGCACGCGACGGAGACGTTGTTTAATGATGCCGATGATGATGATGAAAACGAAGATGCGCTCGTTACGACGGGTGGAGGAAAAAAGATGATGAAAACAATCTCCAACGCCGCCAGTTTCTTGTACAAGTTCAACATCGAACCGAAAAACCCGGACGGGACGAAGATTGGGAGCGAACGAGACGACGAAAATGTGAGCAGAGAACGAAGAGCGACGGTGGACGAACCGTGTCCGAAGTGCGACAATCACGTGTTGAGGTTTTATACCATGCAGTTGAGGAGCGCGGACGAAGGGCAGACGGTGTTTTACGAATGCGAGAAGTGCAAACACACGTTTTCGCAGAACAATTGATTCTTTTTCTCTCGTCGGAAGTGTTGCTCTCGTCAGAAGTGCAAACACACGTTTTCGCGGAAGAGTTGATTCTTTTATTCACGATGACGATGGGCAAAGAAGAAGAAAAACAACAACAACAACAACAACACATTCCGTGGCGTCCGAGAGATTTCTCGAGCGTGAAGAATCATCCTTTGAGCGGGATAACTTTCGCGCAGTGGTATCGGTTGGTGAGGAAGTATCGCGGGGACATCGAGTACTTTCGGTATTTCCCTCGACTGGTTTTTCTGACCGTGATGTCGATGTTCAACGCGCTCTTTGCGTGCGTTGAGATGGTGTGTTACGGTAGCGCGATTTCTAAAACGATCGTTGACGATGATCCGGTCATCATCGTCGGTCATCCGAGAACTGGGACGACGCATTTGCACAATCTTTTAACTCTAGACGAGGATTCGTTTTACACGTGCACGACGTTTGACGTCGGGTTTCCGAGTTCGTTTCTGTTGTTTCCAAAACGAGTGAGGGAAATGTTAAAAACAATCATGGACGACACGAGACCTATGGATAACATGAGATTGGCCCACGATTCGCCGCAAGAGGACGAAGTGGCGACGAACCAGTTATCCAGTTGTCTCGCGTCGCCGTACGCGCCTTTGATGTTTCCAAAATTGGAAGAAAAGTTTCGACCGTTTTATCGCTTGGACGGAGAAGACGAAGAGTATCCGTGCAAACTGGAAGACGCTCGAATTTGGCGCGATAATTTTTGGTATTTCGTGCAAAAAGTCACGTATGCCGCAGAAAACAGTCGAAAGAAAGACGATGCTCCGAAGAAGAAAAGACGAAGATTGGTGTTGAAATCGCCCGTGCATATGGCTCGGATCAAACTTTTAGCGCGCATGTTCCCGAAGGCCCAGTTTTTAGTGTGCCATCGTCACCCGTACGAAACCTTTCAAAGCGCGGCAAATATGGCCGATAAGTATTACTGGTCCTGTTTCTTGCAAGCACCCAGAAATCGAGAAGAAATCGAGGAGTTTATATTTCGACAAGGTGAGATTTTACACGACGCGTACGAGAAGGATTTGAAAGATATCGATGATCTAACACCCCGCGTGATGGAAATTCCTTTCAAAGAGTTGGACGAAAAACCGCTTCAAACTTTAGAGAAGATTTACAACAAGTTTGAGTTTAAACCCAGAAAAGAAAAGTACAAAGGGAGCGACGCAGAAACGAAAGCGAAAGCATACATCGAATCCGCGGCGTTAAAAAACTTCAAGAAGAACGCGTTCTCGGCGGATTTGAGCCGAGCGACGAAAAGAGAAATCAACCGGCGCTGGAGAACGTGGTTTCGCTTGTTCGATTATACCAAGTTTTAGGACACAAAGTAAAACACGACGATTTTAGTAGGTAGATAGATAATATGTTTAGATATAGATATAGATATATTTAGTATATAATTTAAAGTTAGATATACAACGCGCGTTATCCTCATCATAACAGAGCCACATTCGTTCGTTTTCGTCGTTTTCTTCTTCTTCTTCTTCTTCTTTGACTTCTTCTTCTCTCTCTCTTTTCATACCGAAAGCGCGCATTCACAAAACTTTCTTCCTCTTGAAGAACGCCTTCAAGTAGAAAATCTGCCAAAATGCCAGCCCAACGCAAACGACCAAACTAATCAATCCCATCCAAACGACTCTGGAATTCGTCGCCTCGTTCTTATCTCGCATGTCTGCCTCCAATTTCCTCAACTCCAACATCGTCTCGTGCACTTCGATCAAATCCGCCTCCAACCTTCGCAACGACTTCGTAAACACGTCCACGTCTGTCTCCTTTGCAATCTTCCCCCACGTTGTCGCCGCGACTCCAGACTTCCACTCCAAACTCACTCGGTGCTTCGCGCGATCTTCCGCCGGTATTTGCGCCGCAAAAAAGCACGCCTTGTAATCGCCGCCAACCTCCGCGGTGAAGCCGTAATCACCCTCCGAAACGTCCTCAAACTGCTTTACCACTTTCTCGTTCGGATCGAACAGTTTAATCGACAACTTCACGTTATCTATAGATTTAAACGAAAATAATACTATCGCGCGCTCGTTGTGTTCTTCCGAGACGCACTTCATGTCGTCGTACTCCGAGTCTCCGCGGTGCACGAGATCGAATTCCAACGCCTCCGCGACAAAGAATCCATCGTAAACGTCGTTTTTTCTCCACGTAATCATCATCGCTAAAGAAGAGAAAAGGAAGAAGAAAAACGACGACGAAAATAACGGTTGTTTAAACCTCCTCGTTCTTCTTTTTAAACCTTTCGTCGTCGTCGTCATTTTCGTCGTCCCAGGTGAATTCAATCAGTGAGAGTGATTGATGTGTGATGATGATGATGATGATGATGAGAGCAGTGAGTCGTCTTTTTTTATGAATTGTGGTGTACTTTTGAAGCAGTTTTGGTGAAAAAAGGAAGCTTGCAGAGAATTTTTCATTATCGCGAGCGAGAAAAAAAAAATACCACAAGTTTATTATTCAACGCGTGAGTGCATGGAAGTTCTTCGTTTACAGTAGTAGTGTTATTATTAATCCGCTTTCTTAGTATTACGAGTCACTGCTGCGTTCTTTTTTTCGCCGGTGGCGTCGTTGGCCAAACCGCCGACGGAGAACACCTCTCTCGCTTTCTGCGTGCGTATTTGATACGGATGCGCCATCCATACGCCTTTCCAAGCGCGTTTTTGCGTCCAAAACATGGGAACGGTAAGTATGCCCTGGATGGAGACGACCAATACGATCATCACGATCGTTTCGCCCGTGGTGCATTGCCAGCACACCGCGGTGGCGACTTGTAAGGCGGTGTGTAAAATTTTCACGGTGACGTCCCACGTCGGTCGCGCGCTGTGCATCAAGCTAATGATTGCAGCCGTGACGACGACGACGATGAATCCAGAGAAGCGTTCTAACTGCGGACAACGGAAGTTTTCAACAAGTTTTAAATGTTTCGTGTCCGAATCTACTGTTGCGTTGGCACTTTCGAAAACCACCGATGTGGCGGCGTGAATCGAGAACCAGCCATAGAACATTGCGTGGATGCGCATCGCCAATAAAAAGCGCTCACGCATTTTCGAGTATAACGACGTCCTCGTGACGCTAGAATAGTACATGAGAAACATAAGCGCGACAAAGAAGATGTTCGGTGCGTGCGAGAGGAACAGCTTTTTCCTTAACTTGGCGCAGGCTTCCGGACTCGCAATTTTTCTAACTTTTCGGTAAAACTTATGTGCCGAGGCGAATAGAAAGCCCGAAAGTAAAATTTCGGCGTACGGGTCGCATACGTTCGCTAACGCTTTTTGTATAGAGACGTAGAAACGCTCTCTGTCGAGCCGCCGAAGCTCATTCGCCAAAGCGCGCAAGTTCAACGCGTCCATGGCGGCGATCGTGCACTTCGTCACTACGCCGGTGGCGACGCGTTCGTCTTCGCAGTTCTTCGCGCACGAGAGGAATGCTCGTCGCGTGATTGTGCCCATCACTTGCGGATCTTCCCGACTGCAAAAATTTGCATGAATCTCTCGATGAATGCGCTTTGAAGTTGTTACAACGATCGGTTCCGCTTCGGAAGCGTTGCAATCTCGAACGATTTGGAGCGTGGCTAATTTCACCTTACTCGACGACGCTTGGAAGAGCGAGGCAACGGACGAGAGAAGTGCGGTGTCTACGCCACCATTGCTTGTATTTTTCTTGTTGCGAGATGAAAACGCTGACTTATTGAAGCGAACGTACGTTCGAATCATCACCGGTGTCACGTTCATGTGCTGGTCTCGCTCCAAAATCGAATATTCCAACGTCGTGTTCACCTCCGGATCCAAGCACACTTCTTGGACTTCATCGTTAAACTTAATGTTCAAATAGGAATTTTCGCCCAATAAGTTCGCGCCGATGATAGCAATAGATGCGACGTAACCCGACAAAACCGAGCGCGCGCTCACGTGGAATACTTGTGGTTTTGTAGCATCTCCGATCATTTTTTCAACTTTCGTCATTATCTCAATGTTTCGATGTCGTACAGAGACTGAATTTCTTCCGCGTTCAACGACGACCGTCGCTTTCGTTTTTTCGTCTTGAACGCTATTCCGGACGCCCTTGACGAAGGCTGCGCGCAGCCGATTGAAAAGAGAGTTGTCTCCGGAGTGAAATATCGACTGAGCAAATTCGGTTTCAAGAACTTGAGGGTCGCTTACCCAGAAGGAAAAAGAAACGCAACCAGGTCTGACTGTTCCCAATAAATCATTGCTGTTATTATCGTGCGGAAAATCTTTTCCATCGGTAGTTCTTGCTCTCGGCGACTGCGCTGCTTCTTCGCCGCCGTCGCCGATGGCGAGCGGTTCCATGTGTAAAGCGTCGCGAACAAAATGCACGAGATCCGGATGTAAATCTGGCGGCGACGCGTTTTGCACTTTGACGTGCACCCCATCTTCCGAGGCTTGATTCAGCTCCCACGAACGTCTCACTTCCATTTCGGCTTCGTAGGCCGTTTTACGCATGGCATGGAATACCAAGCGATCACTTTTTGTCAGTGCCGGAGGAGATACGGAGAAGATGTCTGGAGAAATATCCGGGATGACCAATTTTGCCACCGGATTATACGTCGAACCTCCAACAAGCGCTTTATCAAACGCAGCTTGTTCGAGACCATATTTACCAATTTCTTGTGTATATTGATCGCGTTCGTTTCTGAAGGCGTTTCCGATAGATTTTACGTGCTCCTTATCCAAATTTTGTTGTTGTTTCCTGATATCTTCCAAAGACTCTTCACTCGCATCTCTCGAACTATCACAAACGAACGATCCTCCTTCTTCCTTTTTCCTCGTCGTCGCGACACATCCTCTCGCGCTTCTTTCCCCGGCGTTACTACTGCGTTCCGCCGTCGCTTTTTCGTCCCCGTTCGACGTCCTCCGACCTTCGATCAAATCGTACTTTCCCGCCCGTTTCAACCTCGCAATCCGATGCACGTTCAAACTCTCTCGACAACTCTTCATCCCGTACTCAAACTCATCCTTCAAGTGCGGTTTCCTGCACTGCTGACAGAACAAAACCGAAGCGCCGATACTCGGCACGAACGTGCTCGACGTCCTCAGCACGCACGCGTCGCAACAGAAGTATTTGCGAAACTTCGACCCTTTTTCATTCTTCTGCTCGTTCTCGCACATTTTACACAAAATCGCGCCGTTTCTTTCCATCTCGCCTTTCCTCGGCCTCCCTTTTCTGCCTCGATTGATCGATGCGTTGTACGCCTTTCGTTGTTCCTCAAGCTTGAACCGTTTTTGCTCTCGCGGCGATAACGTTTGTTGCTCGTGCGACGGGATTATGCGCGACTCCTCCTCACCGTTCCTCTCTTTCCTCCTCGCGACACCTTTCGATTGGCTCTCTTTTTCTTCTTCTTTTTCGAGTGGGAGGATTTCCTCTTTCTCCTTCTTCCCTTTTTTCTCGTCGATCTCTTTTCGCATGCTCTCGTTCGCCACTCGAAATGTCCTCCCGTCGAACGCGATCGAATCTTTCGTCCATCTCTTGAACAACGGCTTTCGCACTAAAACCGTCATCGAATTCGATGCATCATCCTTATTAAACTTCTTTAACCCCGCGACTTCTTGTTGGACGACGAGAACGTTGTTTTCGCCTTCGATGTCCTCTTCTTCTTCGACTCTTTCTCCGCTCTTATTCTTCTTCATCTTCTTCGATAAGCGATGTCGATGATGACGATGAGGATGTGTTCTTTCACGCGATGATCTTTGCCCGAAACCATCCTTTACCGTTGTCCTCTCGTTGTTCTTCTTGTCGTCGTCGTCTGAATCGTTGGTGGTGGTGTTCTTCCTGAAGCGGTTCGACGATCGAGTCTTCGAGGACATGTTCACTTTTTTACCTCCTCCTCGCGAGAACTTCTTCTTTCTTTATCTGTTTGAGACGGAATGAAGTTTCAATGTGTTTGTTGACAGAAGGGGTTATCTTGCTGCTGAGTCCTTTGTTTGTGAGGGAAACAGTTCCGGAAACTGTGGCGTGAGGAAAGAAAAAGAAAATACTATTCAGGTTGGTTCTGAATGTAATGCAAATGTATGTGGTACCAGGTACAACAGGACTATGTTAATGAGCTAATGAACGTTACGCATGTGCCTTTTCAAGCTACTAGATGTACGAAAAGCTTTATCGCACACATCGCATTCGTACGGCTTCTCATTCGTGTGAATACGCATGTGGGTATTCAAACTACCAGATTGAGTAAAACGCTTCTCGCACACATCACATTCGTACGGTTTCTCCTTCGTGTGAATACGCATGTGGAGTTTCAAATTACCAGAATAACGAAAACGCTTCTCGCACATATCACACTCGTACGGTTTCTCGTTCGTGTGAATTCGCATGTGCTTTGTCAAATTACCAGAATCACTAAAACGCTTCTCGCACACATCACATTCATGTTGTTGCGTTCTCTTTCTCTTCACTCCTTTAGTCGTAGTCATCTCTTCTTCTCGTATCTGTTCGTTCATCTCATCATCATCATCATCATCATCATAATCAGGTATTCTCAAACACAACACCTTTGGTTCTTCTTTCTCTCCCTTCAAAACCGTCCTCGCGTTCACCGCTCTTTTCGGATGTGGATTCTTTCTTCGTCCTCCCATTATTACTTTTATTAGTATTAGTAGTATCTCGAGAAGAGTTAAAACGAAGAGTTGATGATGCGAGAGACGAATGAAGTAAAAATGTCTGAAAAAATGTTCTTAAACTATTGTCAGAAAAGCTCTCACTCGCGTCTTCTTCTCTCTCTTCTACTTTTTCTTTTCGACACGAGAAATCGACCGATATCGACGTCGTCTCCACGCATAGCATCATTCCCGTCGTTCCGTTGTCGTTTTGATGAATCTGCAGTGATGGGGTGGTTGTTGGTCGTCGTAAAAAAATTCGATCGCTCTCGAATGTTCTCCGCCGGGTCCGCGAATTCGAGCGCTTTCAAATAGAGTTTCGTCAGCGCCGCGATGCAGCACAACAGCGGGCCGAAGACGACGCCTTGCGAGGTACATTTTTCTATCACGCGGTTCGCAAAATCATCGTCATCCCTTTCGTCTTCGACTGTTTTTTTTCGTTTCTTCTTTCTCTTTTCCTTTTCGAGAAGCACGTCTAGGTACAAGTTTTCGGTGGTTTTCGCCACGGCGGACCAGGAATACTTTTGCAAAATCTGATCGCCGAGAGCTTCGCGCTCGCGATCTCCAATTTCACCGTTTGCGACGAGCGCTATGGCTTTTTCGAGCTGCTCGAACAAACCAGAAACCGTCGGCGGGGCTAAAAAAGAGGACGTTATTTCTTTTGGTTTTCCCGCTTTCAGTTTTCTTCTTCTTCCTCCCGTTCCAGTTTCCATCGTTGATTTCTTCTCCGACGCCGCCGGAGAAGTGACCATCGTGACTCCCGGTAACACTTCTGGAACGCCACCGACGCCTGTCGCCACCACCACCAACCCGCAACTCGCGGCTTCGACAATAGCCGTACAAAATGCCTCTGTCAACGAACAATTCAAAAAAATATCCCCTCGACGTAAAATATTCGGCACGTTCTCGTGCTTCGCATCGCCTAAGAACTCTACTTTTCCTTTGCACTCTTTTTCGTGCGTTTTTTCGCACACTTCGCGTAAATGCGGTTCCATCGGCCCCGATCCTGCGATTATGAAACGCACGTTTTTATTCCGTTTCAACGTCAACGGAATGAGTTTCGCGAGAAGGTGAATACCTTTCCGGTACGTCAAACGCGAACAGACGACGATCGTAACCTCCTTCTTGCCACTTCTTTTAGCGCTGCCGCTATTACTGCTATTATTGCTACTTTCACTACCACTACTTCTGTTGCTCGATTTACCTTCGCTTCTCTTCTCCGTCGCGCGAGAAGGAGGATAAAACGCCTCCCCGTCCACGGCGTTTGGAATCACTTCAATCTTCCTCGGATCAAACCCGCGCAACTCGTACACGACCTCTTCCTCTTCCTCATCATCTCTTCCTTTCCTCTTCTTCGTTTTCTTCCTCCTCACCGGCACAACGTTCATACCACCTCTCAAACACGTGTTCTCCTTCGCCGCGTTGGTCACGCACACCGCCCGATCCGCCTCCCCGAGCGTCATCCGCAACACCTTATTGCTATGAATGCTCGCCACGTCGTCGTTCATCCCAAACAAAGAGTGGTCCGTAAAAACCACGCACGGTATCTGTAACGTCTTCGCGTGTAACACGCACTCGTGCGATAAAGTCCCGCCTTGGTGCGCGTGCACCACGTTCACGTTTTCTCGTACGCACGCGATTCGGAAAATTTTCAAAACACCAAAAATCGTCGGAAAACAGCAGTTGGTACCTCTGATGGTCACTCTCGGGACGTAATACACTTTGACGCCGGATTTTAAGTACCGGACGCCAGAGTACGTTTCGTTGGTGTTCGAATCAGTGTTGTTGTTATCATCGTCGTCGTCGTCGTTGTACGAGTGCGTGAACACGCACACGTTGTGGCCTCTTTCCGCGAGTTTACCGGCGAGATGCGCGATGTGTAATTCGACGCCCCCGACGTGCGGGAGGAAGAAATCGGAGACGAAACAGATGGAGAGTTTTCTTTGATGATGAGTATCGCGAGACATGATCACGATAATAACGATAACGAAGGAGGAGGTGGTGGTAGCACTCGTTCGACGAGCAACGGCCGCAAACCGCGATGTATGTCGCGTCTTGTGGCCGCTTTATGCGGTGCTTTTGTGCGCGTAAAAAGAGTGCGGATTTAGGTGAAAATACTCTTTGTGTGATGTCTCTCTCTATTACATATGAAAGTATAACGCACTCTCTCTTAGCAGCTACCTCTACATGGTGTGCGGCGAAAGCTGATTGTGGAATTTCGGGCTACCCCCGCTAAGACTATTATTTATTCCACCAGCACCGCTGTTACTATGACTCCGTCTCGAGGGAAGAAGACTTTTGCCGCCGCGCGAAACGCTCCAGAAGCGCATGCGCTTTTTGAACTTTCTCGTAAACGCTTTCAAAATTTCCTCGCAGACGATGACCGGGAAGGAGAGCCATAAGACCGCTTTCCACTCTTTCCAGGAGAGATAGCTCACGCTGAAGGTGATGTTCATCCACGGGACGTATAAGATCATCACGTGTAAAGCCATGGAGATGAAGATGGCGCCTAAGAGCCATTTGTTGGACCACGGCGGGTGTTTCAATAAACTCGAATTCTCCGATAAAGCGTTCAAGGCGTTGAACATTTCCACGGTGACGAGGACAGTCATGGACATGGTAGAAGGACGGCGGTCTTTGAATATTTGACACGAGTAATCGTGGGCACCTTCGACGCACTGCTCGAACGAGGTCAAATCGTTCCAGGAGAGGAGAGGACCATTTTCAAAGTACATGAACCACCACGCAAAGGCGACGACGGTGACGATGCCGACGTACACGCCGACAATCAAGTATCGAATGAAGAGCCACGAGTCAACGATAGGTTCCGTGGGTGATCGCGGGCGTTGTCGCATGATGTCTCGATCAGGCTTGTTGAACCCGAGCGCGGTGGCGGGTAAACCGTCGGTGACTAAGTTTACCCACAGGAGTTGCACGGGGCACAAAGTCTCCGGCATGCCCAACGCCGCGGCGATGAAGATGCACACGACTTCGCCAATGTTCGAGGAAACCATGTATCGAATGAATGCTTTGGTGTTGTCGTAAATAGCGCGACCTTCAGCGACGGCAGAAACGATGGAGGCAAAGTTATCGTCGGCGAGAACCATATCGCTCGCGTGTTTCGCCACCGCCGTGCCGGAACCCATGGAGATGCCGATGTCGGCTCTTTTCAAAGCCGGGGCGTCGTTGACGCCATCGCCAGTCATAGCGACGACGTGCTTTTGCATCTTTAACAGCTCCACTAACTTTGCCTTGTGCGCGGGTTCGACGCGACTGAAAATAGTCAAACGCGTCGCAGCTTCCGATTTTTCGCGATCGGATTTCAACTCGTCAAAGTCCACGCCTTGTAAACTCGCGCCGTCTGGAACGATTGGTTCGCCAAACGCATTCGCTTCAATGAGACCAATTTGCGAGCCTATAGACTCCGCGGTCGTTTTGTTATCTCCGGTGACCATGACAACTCGAATGCCCGCGCCTCTGCACGTGGCAATCGCACGGGCGACTTCTGCTCTCGGCGGGTCCGCGATGCCGACGAAACCGAGAAAAGTCAAATCGTTCTCATCTTCCGCGGTGATTTGCGTTTGTTTCGCCGGCATTGGACGCATGGCTAATGCTAAAACGCGCAAACTAGTTTTCGCGTATTTCGAGAGAACGTCGTTTAAGTCTTTGCGAACTTGATCGTTCATCGGTTCCGCCGCGCCTTTGCCGTTTGTGAGAGCGTTGGAGCATTTTTCCAACACCGCCTCGGGAGCGCCTTTGGCAAACAAAATGTTCGTCCCTTTTCGAGAACACAAGGTACTCATCATTTTTCGATCTCGAGTGAAATCCATTTGCGCGACACGTTTAAATTGCCCGGCCCAGTACGCGGCGCAATACGACGCGCGCTCTTGCTCAGAAAGTTTTGTCAACGCCGTCGGCATGGCGTCGAAACCGGGGAGACCAACCTTTTCGGAAAGAACTCGCAAAGCGACTTCGGTCGATTCGCCAATTTTCGCGTACTCTCTCTTATTCAAATCAAACGTCAACGTCGAGTCGTTACATAAGGAAGCGCATATGGATAAGTGCAACACCGACGGTAAATCTGCCGGGTGCTTCACCACGTCTCTGTCGATGGAGTTGAAGCGTTGTTGTCTCGGTGAGATTACGCCGTTGGACGCTTCCAGAATCAATCCGTTCGGCGCATACGAGTTACCTTCTACGTCAAACTCTCTCAATAAAGGCGCGTGACTACTTCCACTCGCGCCATTACCACCCTTACTACCAGTGCTACTGCTCCTTTGCTTCGTGCGATCTACCACGCACATCTTTTGCACGCACATCGCGTTCGTCGTCAAAGTCCCCGTCTTGTCCGAACACACCACCGTCGTGCACCCTAAAGTCTCCACCGACGGAAGTGATCTCACAATCGCGTGTCTTTTCGCCATCTTTCTCGTCCCTAACGCCAAGCACGTCGTCACTACGGCCGGTAATCCTTCCGGAATAGCCGCCACCGCCAACGCCACCGCGATTTTCAAATAATACACCATCCCTCGAAACCAACCGCCGTATAAAGGGTCGCCGAAATGTCCGATGTTCACCACCCAGACCAAAATGCACACCACTGCGATCACTTTACTCAATAATCTACCAAACTCGTCCAACTTTTTCTTCAAAGGCGTCAACTCTTCCTCGTCGTCTGCGCCTCCGTGATTTTTCATCGCGTCTCGAATCTTCCCAATGGCCGTGTTCAACCCGGTTCCGACGACAACCGCTCTCGCTCTCCCAACGCTCACGACCGTCCCACTAAACAACAAGCACGTTTTATCTTGAACCACCGCTCTCCTCGCCCGTTCGCTATCGTCTATGTGCCCCGCCTCCTTCTCCACGCTTCCGCTCTCGCCAGTCAAAATTGCCTGATCCACTCTCAGCGTCGAACTCAAAATCCCAATAATCCTGCAATCCGCCGGCACTTTCGCTCCAACTGCGACTTCAACGATATCCCCCGGCACTAGCTCGCTCGCTTTCACCACTCTCAATCTTCCGTCTCTCAAAACCGTCGCTAAATCCGCCTGGTACGCCTTCAATTCCTCAATCGCCTTCTCCGCGTTCGTCTCCGTGACCACCCCGACGGTCGCGTTGGCGATTAAAATCAAAACAATCACCGTCGGCTCGACGAACGCCAACTCCCCGTCCCCATCCACCGCGGCTAATATAAAACTCACAATCGCGGCGACGATTAATATCTTCACCAGTAAATCGTCGAACTGTTTCAAAATTAACTTTATGAAATTTTGCCCTTTCTCCTCGGGCATTTCGTTCGCCCCGAATCGCAGGCGAAGTTTATCGATGGCGTTCGTCTTTTCGGACAAACCTCTGTTCGCATCCACTTGGTGGTGCTCCAAGACCTGTATATTTTCATCGTTTTCATCGTCGTCGCGAAAGAAAGAGAAAGGATATATTGTGTCAGTAAAACTTTGTTCTCGGGGAAGAAGAAACGAACTAAAGATGGATCCGAAACCCGACGAAGTTTGAAAACGCTCTCCTCCTCGTCTCCGCACGCAGAATAATAATAAGAAGAAGAGTGGTATTAAAAAAGTCACCACGCATAAACGCTCACCTCGCCGATCGAACGCGCGAACGCGTCTTCCATTTTTTTTTGTGCTTCACGCGTGCCCCGACGTTTGCGCGCGCGCTTTTCATCTCTCTTTTGTCTCTCACGTCCGTCTTCTCGGAGACTTGATTTAGGGTTTTTTTAAAGGAAAACCCTAAATACAAATTGCATCAAACTTTCCCGTGTGACTCGTCTCTCTCTCTCTCGTCGTCATTTCCGCAAAAGAAAGACGACGGCAGGGACGCGATGGCGGCGGAGGAGACGACGAGGAAGAGCCACGACGACGAGAAGGACGCCGCCGACGTTGTTGTTGCGAGAGAAACAACAACAACAAACGACGATGATGATGCGCAACAAATAAATTCGTCGGCATCATCGACGGGCAGTTCTTTTTCATCGAAGTTGTTCCTGCTTGCGTTTATCGGACTCTCCGTGGCGCTTGGCTTGCGCGAAGACGTCGGCGAACTCGTGAAAGGTAGTGGTGGTATTGAAAACGAGACGACCCGCGGAGAGACGATGCAACAAAAGGAAGACGCGATTTCCGTGGGAGATAGAATCCACATCTCCTTTTGTCAATCCTGACAATACCGAGGCGGGTTTGAACACGTTCGTCAGATTTGTTCGCACCATTTTGGTCGAGACGTGGATATCGTCCCGACGAATTACCCGCCGAAACCTGCGATGAGAGTATTGACGCGATTGACGAGTTACGCGCAAATAGGGATGCTTGGGGTGACTTTTCGAGGGTCGCAATTTATTCGAGAGTTGTTTCCAGCCGGGACGCAAATCCCGGACTGGGTGTCGTCCATGGAAACGAATAAGATGCACTCGATGTTAACGATTCACTTCCTCGGGAACTTGTTGAAACAGAATTTTGGGAACACCGGGGCGTTCGAGATTTATTACGACGGGGACGTCGTGTTTAGCAAGTTGAAGGAGAAGAGAATGCCGAGGTTGGAGGAGATCGTGGACGGGATACGCGAGAGACGAGAGGAGAGAGGATTCAAGTACACGAAGCCGAAGGAGATGTTGCCGGAAAGGATGAGGATGCAAGGAGGAGGACAATAACAACAACAACAATAAAGGTAAACGCGATCTTATTGGAACACACTCAAACACATGCACTCACAAAGTGATGGCGAAGAAGTAAAAAAGGAACGCACAGAACGTGCGTGCGCTTCTTTTGCCGGATAGAAGAGTTTTTGGGAAGAGTGTGCGAGAAGAAGAAAAGAGGAAGAAATACATCCACTTTATTTATCATTAGCAATGTATCAATACTTTCTATAAATTACACACGACATTCTCATAAACGCTAAACTACTACCTTTCCGTGCTTTCCTGCTAAATACACTTCTTCTATACGGTGTGGCTTGTGCGTCTTTCATCCGTCGATGGCGTTTTGGACATTTTCTAATTCTTCGTCTATTTTCTGACTCGTCAACTCGTACAAAGCCACCGCCATTTGGACGTCTCTGCATAATCTCGGCTCGTCGATATTGCGTCCGGTTTCATCTGCAAAAACCTCCACGTCAACAACCGTGCCCTGTCGCTCTTTATTATCACCAGCGGACGTTTCGGATACGCTATCGTTTAACGAGATGTCGCCTTCGCCGTCGCCTTTGTCTCCGGCTGTCGCATCAGTATTCGCGGGATTTTCTTTCGATTCTTTTTGCTTCTTTCGGTGCTTTTTACTATCATCGCGCTTCATCGCCAGATGCTTATCGTACAACCCGTCGTAATATTCCAACAACTGTTCTGCGACTGCGGCCCAATCGCCGCCTTCTAACGAGTTTTGCAACGCTTTTTGCTTCTCGCCGCCGATTCTTTTTGTCATTTTCTCGCACGCCTCTCGCATGCCGTCCATCCACCCTTCCTGCGCTCGTAACTCGTCTGTCGCGTAATCGCTCACTAAAGTTTGCACCCTTAGCTCTAGTGGACAAATCAATCGTAAAATCAAAGGTGCTTTTCGCATCCTTTGAAACAGTTTAGGATCCACCGAACACTTGCCGACGTGCGGTCCTTCGTCTTCGATGTATACCCATCGTTTAGGATCTAACGCGTCCCAAGCGAACGCGACTTCGTTACCGTAATGTTCCGAGGTTGGTTGCGCGGTTTTTCCGACCCAACCGAACGCAGATCCCGAGTGATTCGCCAAACCTTCTAAATCGATGATTTGTTCGTTTTGTAATTTTTCCAACGCTAAAAGACATCGAGTCTTCCCTACGCCGGTTCGTCCACCGATTATGCACACCCTCGGCGCGGGCACGTCCGTCAACACCTGCGGTGCGGACGGATCGTCGTTTGGATGTTTCACAGGACTGCTACCACTGTTTGCATTATTTTTTAGAATATTTTTGGGATGGTTTTTATTATTATCGGCGATATTCGAAACGTCGACTAAATCGTCCTCGTCCAATCCAAAATCGTCCCCTCCTCCTCCTCCTCCTCCTCCTCCTAATTCTCCTCCATTTCCTAGTCCTTTCCCACCATTCAACAACCTCTCGTCCACTTTCAGAGGATCTCCGCACCGACTCAATATCCACGTCCGAAACGCTTTATACCCACCATTCACCACGCGCACAAACTCCACGTCCTCCTTCCCCAACCGCTCGCCGAACAACCATCCGAGCGAGAGCGATCGCATCCCGCCTCTCCAGCAGTGCACGTACACCCGTATCTTTTTCCTCTCCTTATTCATTTTCCTCTTTAAATCCACTTCCGTTTGCGCGTTTACAATCAACTGCTCCCACTTCTCTCTCACAAACTCCATGCCTCTCGCCATCGCCGCTTTCCTCCCTCTTTTGGCGAACAAAGTCCCAACGACTTTCCTCTCTTCGTCTTCAAACAACGCCACGTTCACCGCGTTCGGGATGTGCCCTTTCCGAAACTCGCTCGGCGACCTCGCGTCGATGAGTACCGTTTCCATCGGGAACTCTCGGCAGTCTCGAGCGGCAGAGACGACGTCGGTTCTCGAGTGTTGGTTCTCTCGCGAGATGGAGGCTATGAAGGTTTCCATCACAATCGTCTTCTCGTCATCGTTAGGATTCTCCTTTTTGCCGTTCGTGATTAAGTTCACGAATAACTCGCCCGCTTTGGACGACGATGATTTTTTGGACGACGATAACATAACCGACGGAGCAGTGGTGGTCGTAGTAGCAGCGGTGCGCTCCTCCTCCTCCTCCTCCTCCTCTTTCTCGCTCGTCATGTCTTCTCAGATAAAATAAAGAACGAGAGAAAAGAATCAAAGAGAGAGACGAGAGAGAGAGGAAAAGAGTGATGAACAAAAAAAAAGCAAAATTGTGTCCCTCGAAAAAAATTTTCAAGCTTCTTTGTTGAAAATCAATCGATAAATTCGATAAATCAACAACAACACACTTGAAAGAAACGCAATTTACTGAAAATTACACACACACACACACACAGACAATTACACGGTAAAAGAAGAAGAACTTTATAATAATAATAAACTCTTTGAAAGCGAGGGCCTCCGAGAAAGAAAGAGCGCGAATAACGAAGAAGAAGAAGAAGAGTAATGCCGCCACGCAAGAAAGCCGCCGCCAAGAAGAAAACGCCGCCACCTCGAGCGGCGGAGGAGGAGGAAGAAAAAGAAGACGATTCGAAAATGATGGACGAGGAGGAGAATGCGATCGATGATGCGATTGCGAACGATGCCGATCCGCCGCCGCGTCAAACGCAACTGGAGTTGTGGGAGAAAGAGAACGAGCAAAACTTGTTGCACTTATCATCGATGAGTAGTGGTGAAGAAGATGCATTGATGAGTGCGAGTTTAGGGCATCCGCAACACGGTTCGGAGCTGTTTTTAGGCGGCGTTCCGAAATCCGCGAGCGACCAAGACGTTGAGAATTTGTTTAAAGGATCTACTAAAGGACGAGGGAAAGGTAACACGAAGTGTCCGTCGCAACCGGTGGATATTCAAGTGGTGAAAGATCCGAACGATTCCATGAGGAACCGAGGGTACGCGTTCGCGAGATTCGGGAACAGAGGCGAGTGCGAAGACGCGTTTCAGTTTCTCAGCGAGAACGACGGCGCGAACGCGGTTATGATCGACGCGGAGAATAACAACGAGGAAAAGAAAATCAGGGCGACGATTAAACCGACGAAGCACGTTTTATTCATGAGCGGGTTTCCGCCGTTTGCGACGAGAGAAGACATCGTGACGGAGCTTTTGAGAGTTGGCGGCGCGGGCATCGAGACGGTGTCGTTACCGAGAGCGAGCGGAACGGGAACGAACGGGATTGCCTGTCGACACAAAGGGTACGGATTTATCGATTATTTTAATCAAGAATGCGCTGAAAGAGCCATGAAGAACATAAACGACAAGACGACGAGAATGTTCAACGGCAACGCGAATAAACCAGTCGTCGCGAAATGGGCGGACGTGAGTAAAGAAAAGCCGCCGAGCAAAGAAGATTTATTGGCGCAGAGTAAATCGGTGTACGTCGGGCAAATTCCAACCGAAGGCGTGGCATTGGACGAGAAAGATTTGGAAGGGAAGTTGAGAGAAGTGTTTGGTCAGTTTGGCGAAGTCGAATCGGTCAAGTTGCCGAGGGGCGACGCGACGAAAGGGTACGCGTTTGTCCACTTTACGGAAAGAAGCTCGGCTGAGAAAGCGGTTGAAGCGGCAGCAGCGAGCGCATCTGGTGCACGTGGCGATGAATCGGCGATGGATGGTGTCGTAGCGGCAGGGGCGGTGCAGTTGCAAGGATGTAATTTGACCGTGGAAATCGCGCGTCCAGAGAGAGAGAGAAACAACGAGCATCGAGACAGAGGCGGACCGAGAGGAGGCAGAGGAGGTCGACGACCTATGCACAGAGGAGGACGTGGTGAACCACCGGGATCGCGCAGAGGCGGTGATTATAATAACTACATGAGCCCGCACGGGGGCGGTATTGCGCCTCGACAGTTTGGCGGCGGGAATTCGATGACCCCGGTATATTTACCGAACGGACAAACAGCGTACGTTATGGGTCAAGGCAATATGCCGGCACCAAACGCCGGTTGGGGGAGACAATCCGTTACCGATCGATTGGATAGAGGCGATCGTGGTCGAGGAGGTGGAGGAGGAAGAAGAGGACGCGATAGAGGTCCTCGCGATTACGACGATCACTATCAAAACAGAGGCGGTGGCGGGAGAAGACGAGACGACTCTCGAGACGCGCCAATGCACCGCGCCCGACCATATTGATGAACTTTAGAGATGGAAAAGTAATAAAAGGTTCTAACGGTATATTTTAATATAAAAATCACGAATTGTTTTGTAGAAATATCACCATCATCACCATCATTCATATTATAAACGAGAACGATCGACCGGGATGTTTTTTCACGTCGTCGATTTTGATTTCGACAAAATCTCGTCGCTAAAACATCTCTGTTTCAATTTCTCTCTCACATCTGCGTACAAAATGTCGTTCGCATTCGCGTGATACGGATTATGGAAGTACAGCCTGCATAACTGCACCGCTGAGCTCGATGGTATTTCCTTCCCCGATCGATGCGCAATCGCCCACACCGCGTGATGATACGCCCCATTGTGCACTAGAAAAGTGTCCTTCTCCGATAGTGTATCTCGAAAGTTACCACCGCTCCATGCGAATGCTTCGTGGACGACGCGCAAGTTCTTCACCATATTCGAATGCGTCCCGCTTTGCACCGTCTTGTCTAAAATTTCAGGAACACGTTTGAGATCTTGACTCCCGTTTGGAATAAATACGGTGAACGTGTCGTAATCGAGGAGGAAATCATACGGGTGCGAAGTGTTCAATTGCGTCATGAGCGGAACACACCCTCTGTGAATGGCATCGAAAAATCGTTGATCCCATCCGTTTCCGCCCGCGGCGAGGCAAAAGTACGAACGCAGGCGAATATTTTCGCTGCGTGCTAATTCGCCGACGCCTCCATACTTGCTAAATTCAGGCGACATCACGTTTTTGTTCAAGAAAAATCTCGGCTCATTTTTATACCAATCCAACATGAATGTCCGAATACCTTGCGAGTACAAGTACATGCACTCCTTGACGTTCGTAAAGATATTCTCTCCTGTACACTGCTTGAAATTTTTTGCCCTTCCGCGAAAGAATAACAGCATACCATCTTTCGTATTCGGGTCGAACCTCGTGTGCTTTGGGTCTTTGTCCCCGCCGTATCCAGGCGACACGGATAGAGACGATGGAATGACAATATCTCGATTGGGATAGAAACACTCATGATTTCCCTCTTTCGTTCGCCACATGCCATACTGCGAAACGACAATTGCTCCCGGAGGAAGTTCCGAATGCACGTCTGTTTGCAATGTACACAAGGATCTATCCATAGCGTTAATCCACACGGTTGGATGCACTGCTTCTTTTAGTGAATACTTTTTATCAACGTACTCAATGACTCGTTCCATCACAGTCGTAAATGATCCAACGTTTCCGACTAAATCTCCCGGGAAAAACGGGATGACCATCGTGCTTCGCAAAGATTCCGCGCCGTTCGGGTCAACGACGCCCGCATCCGCGATCATGGTCTCAAAGAAATAGTGCACTCCTCGGTAACTTCCGTTATTTTTATACTTGTGGCCTCGATAGAACCGTTTAATACCCCCGGGCAAATCTGCCGCGGCGAGCGATAATTCGTTCTTCGCGTACCGTTCTTCGCTGTTTTTCTTCGCCTGAAGTATCTCCTCTTCCGACAATGCGCATTCGTATCCAAATCTTCCTTTATTACACGCGCATTCAAACCATTCGCACTTTCCGTTCTTTTCGCATAACGGTGAACATATTCCTTCATTTTGCACGTACGAGTTCGCGAATTGGTCACCGTGGTCCTCCATGGTGATTATTTTTGAGCGCACACGGTCGAACACGACTTTATCAACGTTCCTATCCGCGTTTACGTTGCCGGATTTTTCACGCAACGCCTGTCTTGTTGGTTTGTCATATTCAAAGATGTACGATCTCCTGTACTCCTCATCCTGGGGTTGTTTATGAAGCAAACCGATACTGCTAATACTACTATCGCTATCGATATTTCCATCGTCTACGTCTCCTACTTTACAAAAATGTTCCGTTCGCAAATTCATTTGAAACGGTCGCTTCCCCCCACCTCCCTCTCGCGTCATCACCTCGTACGTCTCCTTCCCAAACGCTTTTAGCGTATACTCGATGCACTCATCCACACATTTACACGAAGGAAATTCTTTAATCTCCGGCGCTGATCTCGGTCGCACGGTTATTTGTCTAGTTAACACATCGCCGCACGAACCAAACGTAAACCGGTCGCACGACGGCGCCGGGTTTTCATCGCACTTCGCTCCGGTCCAATCCGTGTTGCAGATGCACTCGTGCCCGTCCTTGGAAGACGGGTATCCGTGCACGCACCGATCGTTGTCCGGGTTGAGCACTGGATATTCTTTTACTACTGCTACTTCTTCTTTCATCTCTCGAGGAGGAGGAGAAGGAAGAGGAGGAGAAGGAGAAGGAGAAGGAGAAGGAGGAGGAGGAGGAGGAAACGAAGACGGAGCAGCCGCAGCGCTCCTCTCGCGGCGAACGGCGTGCCACCTCTCCTTCCCTTTTTCCATTCCTCGATAACGAAGCAATTGCTCTTGATGACGACGACGATGACGTTCGAGACGTAGATGCGGATCCGTGCCATCTCCTTTTTTTCCCTCTTCGTCGCCGCCGCGGGGGCGCTCCGCCGTTGTTGTTTCCAGACGGTTTCCTTCTTCGCGTCGCACCGCTCTCTCTCTTCTTTCTCTCCTCATTCGGTCGTGTCGATTTTCCGCATCTCCATCTCCGCTCGCCTTCCCCGCGAGAAGGTCAAACGTGCCTCCTCGATCTTCTTCTTCTTCTTTTTGTTGTTGTTGTTGGAGCATCCTTCTCGTCGTCGTCGTCGTCGTCGCCTTTACGAAGACTCCTCCCCCGTTCACGCCGATGGGTGTGTGTTTCCCATCATCGTCTCCGCCAACGTCTCGCGCGAAAACAACCACCACCACTAAAACCGGGAGGAAGAAAAAGAAGAAGAGAAAGAAAAAGAGAGAAGAGAGAGGAAAGAAAGAGCACGCTCTCTGTTTTCTTCTTCTTTTACTTCTTCTTCTTCGCGCTTTTTCCTCTTCTTTTCCTCCTCTGGACGCCATTTTTGGGCGTCTTTTTCCTTTCTCGTCTAATTTTAAGCTCTCGAAACCGTTATTATAATTTAGGGTTTTTGATTTTTTCGCTCTTTCGAAAGAAGAAGAAAGGCGCCTGCGAGTGGTACTTTCGCCATTCTCGCACACATCATCATCGAACGGTTGTTCTTTGTTTTACAATATAAAAATGTTTGCCTTATCATCGACTGTTGCGACTCGCGCGGTACGTTTATATTGTATCGCGCGATTCTTTCCTACGTTTTTGATTTTCTAATTCGCATCGTTGTCGTCGTCGTCGTCTTCTCTCTCTGTTGCGCGTAAATCTTTTTTTTTCTGATTAAAATATTTGCCCGAGAAAGATACGCTTTTCGCGGTGTGTGAGAGGGGCCGATGTCCGGGAATGTGATGGTTCGAAATTTGTGTGTCCTTTCAACGCGCCGATGGCCGGTACATCGATCTCTCGTCGAGCGCTTTGTTCCATCATGCGTCACTTTTGTTGTTTCGACTCTACTTACTGACGATATCTCCTTCCACTCTTTTTTTCTTATGCGCACACCAAACACAGTTCGCGCAAAAAGTCTCCTCCTCCAGATCCGTCAACAAAACTCGATCCGCGTCCGTTATCGTCAAAGCGGAGAGAGAAATGTGGTACCCGGGGGCGACGGCGCCGGATTACTTGGACGGCTCCATGGCGGGTGACTACGGCTTCGACCCGTTAAGATTGGGTGCGAACAAAGAGTCTTTGCCGTACTTGCAAGAAGCGGAATTGATGAACGGCCGATGGGCGATGTACGCGACTATCGGCGTCTTGGCGACGGATTCGAACCCGAGCTTGCCGAAATTTTGGGAAGCGGGCGCGGCGGATTACGACATTGACTTTAAGACGTTGGTCGTCACGCAAGTTATCGTTATGGGCATTTTGGAAGCGTTGAGAATTCGCGGTTTCATGAAGACTGGCGAGAGTGGATTGGGGGCGAACTTTCCGTTTGACCCGGCGGGAATGGACTCTCCGGCGGCGAGAGTGAAGGAGGTCAAGAACGGCCGCTTGGCGATGGTTGCGTTTTTGGGCATGGTTTCGCAGTGGGCGGTAACTGGTATGGGACCGATCGAAGGTTTCAAGGCGCACTTGGCGGACCCGACGGCCGTGAACATCTACACGTCCGCCGTTGGTGGTGAGACTGTTGCGTTCATCGCGTTTTTGTCGTGCGCGCCGGTGTGGTTGATCGCGCAAAGGCAGTTAACCGATGGTTCGGAAGAGGAGTTCAAGCCGATTCCGTGGTAAGAAGCTAGATTTGTCGCGTGACTAAGATAGAATTTGCGAATATATAAACACTTCATATCTACGCCATGTATTTCTTTTACATTATTATTATTACATTCTATGAATTTTATTACTCTAAAGTGTTCCTTGACTCACATCCCAAGCGATACGATTTTTATTCGTCCTTTACTGTTTGCGGAAATGAGCGTGGACTCGTCCGACCAACAAACTGCGCTCACGAAGTGGTTCCCAGAGTTGTGATCTCTCGAGGAACTTTTCATATCATTCCCTGGAGTATCGAACGATACCGTGGCTACAGGCGCGGAGAAGTTCTTATTGTACACGAATAACTCGTTCGTCTCTGAGCCGCAAGCGACGGATTTTCCGTCGGACGACGCCGCCAATCCAACAAAGTTCTTCCTGTTCACGTGACCGGTCAAGGTGCGAATCAGCCGAGTGCTGCTGACGAGATCGGATTCTCCATCCGCGCCGTTGTTGGTTTCCATTTTGGGAAGAGGAACGCCATTATCATCACCTTGGAATTGTTGTTGGTTATGATAGATGTTGTAAGGATCAAAAGTCGCGTTGTGATCGTGTGTTTTCTTCACGTCCCATATGCACACGCTAGAATCCGTCGACGCCGAACACAACTCGCTACTGCTGATATATTTCACGTAGGAAACCGCTTTTTTATGCGAGCTGAGCGTATATAACGGCTCGTGCGGACGTCGTAAATCGTACACGCGTACTTTATGATCGGCACAGCCGATGGCGATATCGTGTGCGGTCGTCGGCGACCACGCGATGCAACACACGTTTGCGCGCATCTGTATTTCCATGACGCTTCTATTTCCGCCTCCCATACTTATACCACTCTCACTCCATATCTTCACCGCGCCGTCGTCGCTTCCAGAGGCGATTAAGTGCATGTTATCTACACATCTGCAATACTCAACCGTCCAACATCTCTTGTCGTGCTCTTCAAATTTTAAAATACTTTGAGAGGTTTCCGCGTCCCAAATGGTCACCACACCTTCGTAATCCGACGCGGCGATGTGCGAGACGTGTTTCCTAGAGAAAGACAAGCACGATATTTTCGATTTAACTTTGATTTGCGCCCTCGTAATCCGCGGACGTTCTTCGTTTTGATTCGCCGCCGTTCGGTCGCATATATCCGTGAAGGTATAAAACTCGATGCGTTTAGAAACGCCCGCGGTGGCAAACATAGTTTGGTCCATGGAGACGTCAATGGAAGAGACAATATCGCTTACCGGTGGAATCGGTGAAGTGTTGATGATATCGATATTGTTGATATTTTCGTTGTTGATGTTGTTGTTGTTATTGGTGTCGATAGTGTTGTTGTTGTTGTTATTGTTGATGATGTTGACGATGTTGTTGTTATTGTTATTACTGTTGTTGTTCATCACCGCTCCAAACTGGGTCATCAAAGAATTGTTGTTAAACGACAAGGACGACATTGATAAGGACGGTTTGACTATTTCTGCGACGATGCGCACGCGTCCATACTTTTGTTTCGCGTCCGTCAGCGCTTGCGCGAAATCTTCTAACCGTTCTTCGTTCATTTTCTCGTCGATACTCGCCGGTTCGATGCGGTGATTTCCACCGCCATCTTCTTCGTCGTCGTCGTTGTCGTTGTCGTCGTCTTCCTCTCTTCCTCTCATGCTACTGTTTACGCCATCAATTTCTTTGATACCTTTGGTATACAGCGAACTTAATCCAGCGTGATATTTCCTTTCGAACTCTTCATCCTCATCGCACGCATCTCCCTCGTACCCGGGCAGTTGCGGTACAAATCGAAGCATATCCGCCACGTCTTCACCGTCATCTTCTTCTTCTTCTTCTTCTTCTTCTTCTCCTCCTCCTGTTCTCCCTTCCGCCTCCGTGTAGCTCCTCTTTAACACCTTCAACTCTTCTCTCAACAACTTCTCCACCCTCTCTATGTCCGTGCGTAAAAACTTCATCTCCATCTCCCCTTCCGCCATCTTCATCCTCTTTCTCCTCGTCGCCTCGTCGAAGAAATCCCTCAAAATCTCTAACCTCTTCTCCTCGCCTTCGGCGACAGCTCTCGCGTGCTTCTCCACCAGCGCTTTCACGATCGGCGCCAACTGTTCTTCGTCCATGTGCTGCAACGCGGAGACGACTTTCTCCGCTCGCGCAATTTTCGAATGCTGCGGTTCCATCGGCGAGTGTTCCTCCGTGATTTGCATCGTCATCGCGTCCACCCGTGCCAACGCGTCGACAACTTTCGTCAGCGCCACGTTCGGCGTTAACGAAGTAATCGACGCGTTGCAAATCGGACACGGCGCTGGGTTGGAAAAGTCCACCAGTTTCCCAAAATCTTTCGTCGTCTGAATCATCGTCGTCGTTTTTGTCCCATTTTTTTCTACTTCGTCTTCCTCCTTTTCCTCCTTTTCCTCCTCGTTCGTCTGAGTCGTCGTCGTCGTCGTCGTCGTCGTCTTCTTCTTCTCTCCAACGGCGGGGCCAACAGCATTAGTACCAACCGCACTTTGTTGTTGATGATGATGATGATGATGATGATGAAGCTCCCAAAATTTCCCGCAGTGTTCCACCACGCAGTCGTGGCAAAACGTGTGCCCGCACGTGGCGTTAAACGGCGCTTTGTAAATCTCTCGGCATATCGGGCACGTTCGAGAGTCGTCCAGGTTTTTGCGCGCGGCCACGATCGGCATTGTCTGTGTGTGTGTGTACCAAAAGCTCGGGCAAAGTTGTTCGTTTTGAGGGAACCCCTCCTCGCTGTCGTCATCTGCATCATTTTTTGTCCATCGCAGACCATTTTTGGTCCATTTTGTGGTCCATTTTGTGGGTCCGTGAGAGGCGACGAAATACAACAAAATGCAACAAAACTCACACACACACGCGTGCACACGAGCGGGCGCTTTTGACGATCTGACGCGATCGTTCTCGTCTAAACATAAGCTGTGCAAATTGTAGAAAGTTTCAGCGTCA
>ENA-OWPI01000154-OWPI01000154.1-marine-metagenome-genome-assembly--contig:-NODE-154-length-102289-cov-4.651029_pt1 | contig 102289 bp, 102 predicted proteins | sample MGYA00238138_ERZ651775 | MGnify/ENA primary metagenome ERZ651775 (study PRJEB26906, sample SAMN06265043) | marine metagenome | isolation source: Helgoland LTER site | place: Germany:Helgoland, sampling... | reverse complement strand
AAGAACTCGATCCCACCTGTGAGATCTTCGACAACCTTGTCCTTACGACCAATCATCGTTTTTAGATCAAGTGATACTTGAGCCTTGATACCGTGGCTTGCAAATTCATGCTCAGCCATTTCGTAATGATGAGACGACTGCAGCAAAGCTTTTGAGGGGATACATCCAACGTTGAGGCAAGTGCCACCCAAACGACCGCGCTTTTCAACGACAGCCGTCTTCAAGCCAAGCTGAGCCGCACGAATAGCAGCCACATAGCCGCCGGGGCCACCACCAACAATTACAACATCATAAGTATCACTCATAAATTTACTCCCCGATCCTCAATTTTAAAACCGCCCGCCACGCTGACCTTCTTCCCAACTGCTAGTCTTTGCAGCCTTCATAAGATCAATATCAGCGCCAGCATGCGGGCTGCGAGGTCGCCACCTCAAAAAAAGTTTCACAACCTGAACCATTCCGAAAACAAAGCCTACAAATACAAACAGAACAATGATTTCAAATGTCGACATGAAAGTTTGCTGCTACACATCCAACATAATGCGTTGTGGATCCTCAATTAGATCCTTCATCCGGACGAGGAACGAAACTGCTTCACGACCATCGACAATCCGGTGATCATAGCTCAGTGCCAAGTACATCATGGGACGAATTTCAACTTTATCACCAACAGCCATAGGACGTTTCTGAATTTTGTGCATACCAAGAATAGCTGATTGCGGGACATTCAAAATCGGCATTGAATTCAATGAACCAAAGACACCACCGTTTGAGATCGTAAATGTGCCACCCATCATGTCATCCATGCCGAGCTTACCGTCACGGGCACGGCGACCAAAGTCAAATATTGCGCCTTCAATCTCAGCAAACCGCATCTCATCGGCATCTTTCAGAACCGGCACAACAAGACCATTTGGCGTACCAACAGCAACACCGACATTATAGAAGTTCTTGTAGATTAGCTCTTCGCCATAGATTTCAGCGTTGATCGCAGGCCATTCTTTAAGTGCAATCACAGCTGCACGTACGAAGAAGGACATAAAGCCCAGACGTACGCCGTGCTTCTTCTCAAAGTTATCTTTGTATTCGGACCGAAGTTCCATAGCCGCGCCCATATCAACCTCATTCCAGGTTGTGAGCATTGCAGCTGTATTTTGTGCCTGCTTAAGACGCCCAGCGATAACTTTACGAAGCTTCGTCATTTTGACGCGTTCTTCGCGCGGATCTTCTGGGCGAGGTGGTAATTCAGCCGACGGTGTAAAGCCACGCGAACTCTGTGCCGATTGCGCAGGTGCAGTTACAGCACGCCTTTTCGCCGAACCATCTTCCATTGCTTTTAGAACATCGCCCTTGATTACACGATCATCAGGCCCGGTCCCTTTAATAAGAGATGCATCCAGATCGTTGTCATCGACAAGCTTTCGAACAGCCGGTGACAGTGGTGGACGATTGGCCGTTACAGGAGCTGGTTGTGCTGCTGCAGGTTGAGCCGCAGATGCTGGTGGCGGCGGAGGCGAGGCTTTTGGCTCTTCTTTTGCCGCAGCAGGTGCTGGCGCTTCAGCCTTTTCTTCTGCAGGAGGCGGCGCAGATGCCGCAGCGCCTTCGGCACCTTCATCCAATGTTGCTAAAAGTGCACCAACGCCGACGTCTGATCCTTCAGCTGCAACGATGTCTTTTAATGCACCCGCAGTTGGCGAATTCACTTCTATTGTAACTTTGTCAGTTTCTAGTTCACAGACAGCTTCATCCAGCGCGACAGCGTCGCCTGGTAGCTTAAACCACTTGGCAACTGTTGCTTCGGTAACAGATTCCCCAAGTGTCGGGACTTTGATTTCAATAGCCATGTTATCGTTCCTCGATCTATATCTGGGTCATCAATTATTTACGCGCAGCTTTTTTACTTGCAGGCTTCTTGGCCGCAGGTTTCTTCGCTGCAGCTTTTTTAGGAGCCGCTTTCTTTGCTGGCGCTTTTTTCGTTGTAGTTTTTTTTGCCACGGCCTTTTTAGCTGTGGCTTTCTTCGCCGCAGGTTTAGCCGATGACTTTACGGCACGACCTGATGTTTTAGCACCACGGCTGTGAACAGTTAGAGCATCATCAACAAGCGCCGCCTGCTGGGCAGCATGTTTACTCGCAAGACCCGTAGCAGGTGCTGCAGCTGCATCACGACCAGCATATCGGACAACAATCTCCGAATGCCCCATATTACGCAGATGGTCTTCAAGCGGCTCGCGAATATATGTCCAACTTCCCATATTCCGAGGCTCTTCCTGACACCAAACAACCCGTGCATTGGGGAAGCGTGAGAGTTCATTCTCAAGAGCTTTTTCTGGATATGGATAAAGCTGTTCAACGCGTAGGATATATACATCTTTGATCCCACACTTATCTCGTTCTTCTGCAAGATCGTAATAAACTTTACCTGAACACAACACGACTTGCTTGATCTTATTGTCAGCAACAAACTCACCTTCATCCCAAAGAACGCGATGGAAGCTTGTTCCTTCAGCCATCTCTTCAATCTTAGAAACCGCCCGCTTGTGACGGAGAAGTGATTTTGGCGTCATCAAGATCAAAGGTTTTCTGAATTCACGATGAATTTGCCTGCGAAGGACATGGAAATAGTTAGCCGGTGTCGTGCAATTGCAAACCTGCATATTGTCTTCGGCACACGATTGTAAGTATCTCTCCATACGTGCTGATGAGTGCTCAGGTCCCTGACCTTCGTAGCCGTGCGGCAACAGCATAACCAATCCACACATGCGCAACCACTTCGCTTCACCAGACGTAATGAATTGATCAATAATAACCTGTGCACCATTTGCGAAATCACCGAATTGTGCTTCCCAAAGAACCAACATCCCTGGCTCTGCAAGCGAATAGCCATACTCAAAGCCAAGAACACCAGCCTCTGAAAGTGGGCTGTTCAGCACCTCGTATGGCGCCTGGCCAAACCTAAGGTTATTCAATGGGGTATGACGATTTTCGTTCGCTTGATCGACTAAAACCGAATGACGCTGAGAGAACGTTCCACGCTCAGAATCTTGTCCCGATAGACGAACAGGGTGCCCTTCAAGTAATAGCGTCCCAAAGGCAAGGGCTTCGCCGGTCGCCCAATCAATACCTTCACCCGTTTCGATCATCTTCCGTTTGTTATCTAACTGGCGAACAATCTTAGGGTTGGCATTAAAGTTATCAGGTGTGCTTGTTAAGCCCGCCCCAACTTCGAGCAATCGCTCCAGAGGGACACCCGTTAAACCGCGGCGATCTTCACCTGAAGCGACAGACATTCCAGCCCACGCACCGTCCAGCCAATCTGCTTTATTGGCTTTGTAGCCACCCGCTGCTTCAAAGGCTTCTTCAAGGTAGGTTTGAAAAGCTGCATTTTCGCTATCAACCTCGTCTTGAGTCATGACGCCTTCATGCACCAACTTCTGGGAATAGATTTCCCGTGTTGTTGGGTGTGCGCCAATTTTCTTATACATCAGTGGCTGTGTGAACATAGGCTCGTCACCTTCATTATGGCCGTGGCGGCGATAACAAATCATGTCAATGACAACATCCTTTTTGAATTTCTGACGATATTCCGTCGCAATTCTTGATACGTGAACAACAGCTTCAACATCATCAGCGTTCACGTGAAAAATTGGAGCGGCCACCGTCTTTGCGACATCCGAGCAATACGGTGATGAACGTGAATGCTTCGGATTTGTCGTAAAGCCAATCTGGTTGTTGATGATGATATGGATTGTACCACCCGTCTGATACCCCTTTAGACCAGATAGATCCAAAGCTTCAGGCACCAGGCCTTGGCCAGCAAATGCTGCGTCACCGTGCAGCAATAACGCCATAACTTTTTCGCGGTCACCGTCGTTTTTCTGGCGCTGCTTTGCACGCACCTTGCCTAAGCAAACTGTATTCACACATTCCAAATGCGATGGGTTCGCTGTCAGCGACAAATGAACCGAGCGACCATCAAACACGCGATCAGAAGACGATCCCAAATGATACTTCACATCTCCTGAACCACCAACATCTTCTGGCTTAGAAGAGCCGCCTTTAAATTCATGGAAGATCGCCTGGAAAGGCTTCGACATTACGTTGGCGAGCACGTTGAGGCGACCACGGTGTGCCATCCCCAAAACAATTTCTTCAACGCCAATCTGCGACCCACGCTTAAATATCTGCTCCATCGCTGGAACAAGGCTTTCGCCACCATCAAGGCCAAATCGCTTTGTGCCCGTAAACTTCTTATCCAGAAACTTCTCAAAACCTTCGGTTTCAACAAGACGGTTTAATATTGCTTTCTTACCCATTGTCGTGAAATCAGGCTGATTTCTAATGCGTTCGATACGCTCTTGAATCCAAGACTTCTCATCTGGGTCCTGAATATGCATGAACTCAACACCGATTGAGCCACAGTATGTTTTCTCGAGGACACGCATAATATCGCGCAACGTCGCCTGCTCGAGACCCAATACATAATTGATAAAGATTGGACGATCCAAATCTTTATCTTGGAAACCGTATGATAGAGGGTCGAGTTCAGGGTTTTCTGATTGTTCCTGCAGACCAAGCGGGTCCAACTTCGCTCGCAAATGCCCGCGCACTCGGTAAGCGCGGATCAGCATCAGAGCGCGGATACTATCGAGTGTCGCCTCACGAACTTGGCGTCCATTTGTCATTGGCTGCGCATACTGGTTTTGAGCGCTAGCTGGCTGCTGTCCCGCAGTCATTTGTTCAGACAAGGTCTCGAGCGACCCTTGGCCTAAGACACTCGCATCCGAAGGTGCCCAAGATGCACCACGAATTTCTGCAGATAACTCTGTCGCATCATCTGCGAGCTCAGCAAAGAACTCTTGCCAGCGCTGATCAACAGAATGTGGATCATCAAGATACCGTTCATAAAGCTCAGCAACGTAAACCTGGTTACCTGAAAACAGAAACTGTGTCGGGTCCATTCCGTCCATATGCATCGCGCCTGCTCGGCGCCTCCCTACTCTTTGTTTTGCTGATCCTTTATATGCTGCCTGGATCAGCTCGTTTTTCAATGACCCTGCTTGAGCAAGATCTTATTGCCTCAACCTGTTTTCGCCAAAATATCTTCAGATGAATGATCTGTTGGTTGGGGCGTCATCGTTAATACGGTCACGCCGGTTGGTGCGTTGAATTGATGCCAACACCCGCGTGGTACAACAGTGACCATACCAGCCTTCATTTCAAGGACTACAGGCACTTGCTCTTGAATAATTGTTAATTGAGTTTCACCGCCAATAACCTGCACGAGCTCATCCCCGTTTGGGTGACGCTCCCATGCACTCTGACCTTCAAAACTACCGGTGAACACAGCACCATTTTCAGTCGTTGCAATCGTTGCAAATGCCGCCGCCGCTTCCGCGCCTTCAGTTTCAGGGGTTCGCCCCTTTAACAAAGGCAAGGACGCGACGGTTGCATTGATATCAAAAGCCTTAAGCGTCATTCCGAAGCTTATCCCTTAAGGGCTTTCAACATTGTTTCACCTATACCAGCGGGGCTGTCAGTTACAAAGATACCCGCTGATTTCATCACTTCAATTTTATCTTCGGCGCCACCTTTGCCACCCGAGATAATGGCACCAGCGTGACCCATACGACGGCCAGGAGGCGCTGTTAATCCAGCGATAAAGCCAACAACCGGCTTCTTGGTCTTGCTGTCTTTAAGTAATTGAGCACCATCTTCTTCAGCTGATCCGCCAATTTCGCCAATCATGACAATGCTTTCTGTTTCGTCGTCGCCCAAGAACAACTCAAGGCAATCGATAAAGTTGGTTCCATTAACAGGATCACCTCCGATACCGATACATGTCGTTTGGCCCAAACCAACAGCCGTTGTTTGTGCAACTGCCTCATACGTCAATGTACCCGAACGCGAAACAATACCAACAGAGCCTTTACGGTGGATATGGCCTGGCATAATACCAATTTTGCATTCACCTGGCGTAATCACACCTGGGCAGTTTGGCCCAATAAGGCGGGTCTTTGATGTTTCCAGCGCACGTTTGACGCGGACCATATCAAGGACAGGAATACCCTCGGTAATACAGACAGCCAATTCAACTTCGGCATCAATAGCTTCAAGGATTGCGTCAGCTGCGAACGGAGGCGGCACGTATATAACCGAAACGATGGCGCCCGTTGTGTCGACAGCTTCAGCGACGGTGTTATAAACAGGCAAATCCAAGTGAGTTGTTCCACCTTTACCTGGCGTCACACCACCAACCATCTTTGTGCCATATGCAATGGCTTGCTCTGAATGAAACGTGCCTTGCGCGCCAGTGAAACCCTGACAGATGACCTTCGTCTCTTTATTTACAAGTACGGACATCAGGAGGCCTCCTTCACGGCTTTGACAATTTTCTCGGCGGCATCACTAAGATTGTCAGCTGAAATAATAGGAAGACCACTATCTGCCATGATCTGCTTCCCTTTCTCGACGTTCGTGCCTTCGAGACGAACCACTAACGGTACAGAGATATTCACCTCTTTAGCCGCAGCAACAACACCCTCAGCGATCACATCGCATCGCATGATACCACCAAAGATATTCACAAGAATACCTTCGACATTGGGATCAGCTAGAATGATTTTGAAGGCTTCAGTGACACGCTCTTTTGTTGCGCCACCACCGACATCAAGGAAGTTCGCTGGTGAACTGCCGTACAACTGGATGATATCCATTGTTGCCATCGCCAGTCCTGCACCATTGACCATGCAGCCAATTGAACCATCAAGCTTGATGTAATTTAGTTCATGCTTGGCTGCTTCAAGTTCAGCTGGTTCTTCTTCGTCTTCGTCACGCATTTCTTCAACGTCTGGGTGGCGATAAAGCGCGTTGTCGTCGAAGTTAACTTTTGCATCCAGTGCGATCACATCACCTGATCCCGTAACCACCAATGGATTAATTTCAACCATCGAACAGTCGAGGTCATTGAACGCCTTGTAGAGCGCCATGATAAACTTTGATGCTGACTTAACCTGAGCACCCTCAAGGCCAAGTGCAAAAGCAATCTGACGTGTATGGAAAGGCATGATCCCTGTCACTGGGTCAACGGCAACCTTTATGATCTTCTCAGGCGTTGCATGGGCAACTTCTTCGATCTCCATGCCACCTTCTGTCGAAGCCATAATCGTCAAGCGCGAGGTTTCGCGGTCCAACAGCATTCCAAGGTACAGTTCACGGGCGATATCGCAGCCTTCTTCGATATAAAGGCGCTTTACTTCTTTGCCCGCTGGTCCCGTCTGTTTAGTAATCAGCGTATGACCAAGCATTTCTTCGGCATTCGTGCGAACTTCGTCAACAGACTTAGAAACGCGAACGCCGCCTTTGCCGTCAGGCTTACCTTCAAAACGCCCAGCACCCCGGCCACCAGCGTGAATTTGCGACTTAACAACGCAAATGCCTCCGCCTAATTCTTCGGCAGCTTTCGCAGCCTCATCAGCTGTATACGCAACATGCCCTTTCGGAACCGCAACGCCATATTTTGAGAGCAACTGCTTGCCCTGATATTCGTGAATATTCATGACCTGTCCCCGTTTTATCCGCCCCCAGTTTACCCGGGAGCGGTGTTTATCTTGGCCTACCTTTAAGTCTTACTTTTTTTGCAGCTTTTTTCGCAGGCGACTTCTTAGCCGTAGTCTTTTTAGCAGGAGCTTTTTTTGCTGATGCTTTTTTCGCTGGAGTGTTTTCTGCTGCTTTCTTGAGGTTGTTTGTTGTCGTCATCAAATCCTGAACAGCCTTTATAGATTTTTTAAACATGGCACGCTCAGTTGCATCAAGCTTGATCTCAACAATACGCTCGACACCCTTGGCACCAATCACCGTTGGCACACCAACGTACATACCTTTAACGCCGTATTCGCCGTTCAAATAAGCTGCACATGGAAGCACACGTTTTTTATCTTTAAGATAACTATCAGCCATCGCAACAGCAGAAGATGCTGGGGCGTAGAATGCAGAACCAGTTTTCAAAAGTGAGACAATTTCGCCGCCGCCCATCCGGGTGCGTTGAACGATATCATCCACCTGCTTTTGAGTGATCCATTTCATCTTGATTAAATCTGGAAGTGGGATACCTGCAACTGTTGAGTAACGCACAGAAGGCACCATTGAGTCGCCATGGCCACCCAACACAAACGCCGTTACGTCTTCGACAGATACGTTCATGGCATCAGCCAAGAAATACTGGAACCGCGCGCTATCAAGAACGCCTGCCATACCAACGACTTTATTGTGCGGCAATCCAGAAGCATTGCGCAAAATCATAACCATCACATCAAGCGGGTTCGTGATACAGATAACAAATGCTTTAGGGGCATACTTTTTAATGCCTGCACCTACTTGCTCCATCACACTTGTATTAATGCCAATCAAATCATCACGGCTCATACCTGGTTTACGAGCAACGCCAGCCGTCACGATAATGACATCAGCACCTTTGATTGCACTGTAGCTTTTTGCACCGGACATGGCGCTATCAAAACCTTCAACAGGTGAGCTCTGAGCGATATCAAGAGCCTTACCTTGTGGGATGCCGTCAGCGATATCGAATAATACGACGTCACCAAGTTCTTTTAGTCCAATGAGATGCGCGAGCGTGCCGCCAATATTTCCTGCACCAATCAGCGCAATTTTATTTCTTGCCATTAATCCGTTCCTGTAGCGTTTCTATGAATGTCATTGAGCTCTTATTAAGCCCGTATTATTGATTCGTAACGCCTTTACTAAATCAGAGCAAGGATTCCCACGTTTATTGGACCATTAAGTCCATAATTTTTACGCGTCAATTATCAACACGTATGTATAAGCGTGATGCTGATGCTTAAACGCTCTCTCGGAGAGCAAACGTAAACAGTGCTGAGATGCAAATGAATGCAGCAGCAACGCCCAAGCATCCCGTCAATCCTGCTGCCTGATATGAAAGACCTGAGAGCAATGTACCAAGCAATCGACCAGCCGCATTGGCCATGTAATAGAAGCCTACATTTACACTCACACCATCGTGCTTAGAGAACGCAAGAATAAGGTAAGAATGAATCGCCGAATTTACGGCGAACACGATACCAAACAATGCCAAATTGCCGACCAGCAACATGCCTGGGTCCACTTCCAGATGAAGCCCCACCACAATCACGATGGGGACAACAAAAAGTAATACGATCCAGAATTTCGCTGAACGTATTTCAGCACTTTGACCGTCCAAGGATCGTAGAGTAAATTTCGGCGCGATGGCTTGCACGAAACCATAGCCGATAACCCAGCATGCCATGAAGGCGCCGACCTCGTGGAAACTCCAACCAAGCTGGTCATACAAAAAAACAGGAACGCCCACGACAAACCAAACATCACGCGCCCCGAAAAGAAAGACGCGCGCTGCAGACAATAGATTAATGGCCCTGGATTTAGTGAACACTTGCGAGAATTTCGACTTCTTACTGGCCCTGCCAATCGTAGGATTAACCGTAATACTTGAGACCACTAGAATCGCAAGAAGGAACCCAGCCATAATCCACAAGGATGGCTGAAATCCAAAGATCGACAGCAACAATGCGCCTACAAAAAAACCTACGCCTTTGACTGCATTCTTAGACCCAGTCAGCAACGCTACCCATTTGTACAACGCGCCAGGCGTATCTTTTGGCACAATCAGTTTTATCGCACTTTTGGAGCTTATCTTCGTAAGATCTTTGGCTATACCAGAAAGCCCCTGCACACCAAGGACGAAAATCACTGACTGAGTGGTTGGCCAACTCTGATCTAATCCGCTGAGCACGCATAAGGCTATAATTTGAAATGTAAGACCTGAGGTCAGGGTGAGTTTTAGCCCGTAGCGACTTGCAATCCATCCACCATAAGTATTTGTGACAATCCCCATGAACTCGTAGATCAAAAACAACATCGCCAGTTGAAACGGCGTGTAACCAAGCGCGTGAAAATGTAGCAGCACCAACATTCGCAGGGCACCATCGGTGAGCATAAACCCCCAATATGCAGCAGTGACACTAGCGTAATTACGAATATCGATCATAAAGCTTGGTTACCATTAGATAGATCACATTATCTTTGAATAGAGAGAGCGACCTTTTCACTTAATTCATACAGGCGATGCGCATAACCCATCTCTTTGTCATACCATGCCAGAATCTTTACCTGCGTTTTGTCCGTCACCATTGTTGAGGCGCTATCGATAATTGATGAATGCGTATCACCTTTAAAATCACTTGAAACCAAAAGGCGATCTTCAAAATTCAAAATTCCTGCCAATGCCCCCTGAGCGGCAACACTGAGCAAACCGTTCACTTCTTCAACAGAAGTCTCTCGATTAACTTCAAAAACACAATCCGTAATCGACGCATTCAGCAAAGGAACACGAACTGCAACGCCGTCTAATTTTCCTTTAAGCTCAGGAAATATCATCGTGATCGCCGTCGCAGACCCAGTTGATGTTGGAATCAAAGTCAATAAGGCTGAACGTGAACGGCGGATATCCTTCATTGGTTTGTCGAGCACCGTTTGCGTGTTCGTCACATCATGAATAGTTGTAATCATGCCGTGCTTAATACCAATCGACTCATGAATAACCTTAACCACAGGCGCCAAGCAATTGGTCGTGCAGGAAGCCGCCGTGACAAGATTATGGATTTCAGGATCATACAAGTCATCGTTAACGCCCATAACGATATTTAATGCATTATTTTTGACCGGTGCCGATACGACAACCGCTTTAACGCCAGCGTCATAGTATGGCTGCAACGCGTCTCTGCTTTTAAATTTACCAGAACATTCAATGACGATATCAACGCCAAAAGCATTCCAATCCACATCTGTTAAATTTGATAATTGAGAATAACTTATACGTTTGTTGCCCAATAGCTTCATCATCGGCACGCGCATGAACAGGCCATCTGCCATGAACACTATCAAACGCCAACAAGTGCGCAGATATTTCTGATGTCCCGTTAGGTTCATTAATATGGACAACTTCGATGCCACCATCACCCCAGATACCGTTTGGAGTTGCCAGTGTCGCTGGCTTGGTTGGCTCGAAGCCCCATGCCGCCCGCATCCATAATCGCCCCATTCGACCGAAACCATTGATCGCTATTTTAACTGTCATAGGACGCTCTTTTTAAAGTCATCGCATTAAAATGACGAACATCGCGCCACATTCCAAATGAAGTTTTAATGACACAGCTTCATTTTCCGATGCCGTAAAGCTAACTTTCCAGTCGTCATCCGTACGGTTACTTCTGATGTGGAAGAGCTATATATTCTGGAGATTGCATCTCCATAAGTCGCGAGACTGTACGCTCGAATTCGAAGGCTCCGTCGCCTTCATTATAAAGTTCCATTGGGGGTACTGCTGCTGAGCAAATAAAATTCACTTTGGCTTCATACAACGCATCAACCAATGTCACAAAGCGTTTTGCCTCGTTTCTATTTTCAGGCCCAAGATGAGGGATGTTACGCAAGATAACCGTATGAAAACGGCCTGCGATAGCCAAATAATCACCCGGCCCCAAAGGCTTTGCGCATAACTCTTCAAAATCAACAAAAGCAACGCCCTCCGCTGTTTTTGTAATATCAACAATGCGCCCATTAACTTCAAACGTCGACGCCGCCGCAGTTACACCAACGGTTAGTGAGGCAAAGATATCTTCAAGTTTTGCGTCAGCCTCAGGCCCTGACGGCGTGATATACGCATCCATCCCTTGAAGTCGCTCAAGTCGATAATCACGCTTAGCCTCGACTTCCATAATATCCATGCGACTGATGAGAATATCGATAAAGGGCAAAAACAGATCTCGCTGCAAACCATCCTTATACAAGTCCTTTGGATGCCGGTTTGACGTCGCGACAACGACGACCCCTTGCTCAAACAAACATTCAAACAAGCGTCCAAGTATCATCGCATCAGCAATATCATTAACATGGAATTCATCGAAACAAAGCAACCAGGCTTTCTCAGAAATAACCCGCGCCAACGCTGGGACTGGATCTTTTTCGCCCGAGACTTTTCCTGCTTTCTGCGCTTCACGGAAAGCATGAAGTCGTCGATGGACCTCTTGCATGAATGCATGGAAATGAACGCGTTGTTTACGTTGTATGGGCACATGTTTGTAGAACAAATCCATAATCATGGATTTACCGCGACCTACCCCTCCCCAAAGATAGAGACCCTTTGGAAGAGCTTGCTTTCTTTTGCCAATCCCAAGGCGTGCAGCCCAACCTTTCTTACCCATCTGATCATCATATTCATAAAGATCATCGCCGAGGCGGCTGAGAGCTGCCATTGCGCGGGATTGCGCGTGGTCCGCGTTTATCGCTCCACTGGCAACAAGCTCTACGTATTTAGTTTGAGGTGACGACATTTCTAAATAATTGACCTATAGCCTATGCCGCATCGCGGGCTGATGAAGGGATGAGAGTTGATGCTAATCGGGAAGTGCCGCATGGGGGGAACGCTAATCCACCTGCCGGTACATTTAAATCGCAGGCATTCGCGACAGCAGCTATCTCTATAGCTGATTTGGTGCCATCCAAAAATGAGTTAAAGATCTTTGCGTTCATGCCACTTGCAGCAGCACGTTCTGCCGTCAGACCGTTGTAGTCCCAAATCGTATCCGGGGTCGATGCATGAAACTCAGGCACATACAGAGTGCCTTTACCCGCCGCGACAACCTCCAACCCGATTGCACGCGCCCAATCAACTTGTTCTACAATAAGTGACGGCTGGTCGCCGTATGCCAAGGAATAGACGACACCTGCCGCATCCGCTTTCTGTTTAAGGTATGGGCCACAAAGGACATCCGCCTCGACATTGACCATTACAACGTGACGACCACGCTCAAATGCCGCTAACGCATGAATGATCCCTGCTTCGGGCACACCTGTTGCTTCAATAACGACATCCAAACCACCAGCGTTGATTAATGCATCGCTATCCTCAGTGACCCATGTCGTTCCTTGAGACAATGCTTTCGCAGCTGAAGTCGCCAAAACTTGTTCTGGCGTCCAACCCGTCTCAATAAGCAAAGCATGTGCACCAACAACATCAAGATCAGCAACCGCTAATAGGTGCATCCCAGGTGTTAGACGAACCTGCGACAAAAACATGGGTCCAAACTTACCTGCACCAATAAGTCCAACGCGCAAAGGACGATCTTGCGCGGCACGCTCGTTCAGTAAATGGCTTAGATTCATAAAACCTCCCCCGTCAACGAGAAGACTTTATCATTCAGTGCCAGCGCATGAAACACCGGCGATAACGGATAGATTAGACCTCGGCCACAGTTTAATTATACGGATCTTGATCCATTTAACCGGTGCTAAGCTGTTGCATCATTTCAGCTGTTGCCTGATCGCTTTGATGGTCGCTCTGCTTGAGAGCTGAAACAATACCAGCAACATCATCAGCACCGCGGTTTTGGCTCATCTTCACCTTAATTTCGTAACCCGTAATGGGCATATCGAACGCGACAATACCTTTGAGTTTGCGGCTAAGGTGACCGTCAGGCAATTGATCCATGGACCAATTGCCCGTTCCGTCATGTTCAAATGCCGCAATCAACTGGCGTAAAATTTCCTCAGCACGAACATCGTCATGTATAGCTTGCGGTGCCCCATACACATGAACAGCAGCATAATTCCATGTAGGGACCATTGCTTTGCTTACATACCAATTTGGTGAAACATAGGCATGTGGACCTGAAAAAACTGCGAAGGCAGGCGCCTTACTATCAAAAGATTTCCAATGTGGGTTAGCCTTGGCGACATGGCCAATAATGCAGCCATATTCAGTGCCATCATCTACAATAATCATCGGAATGTGGCTAAATTCGGGCGCACCATCTTGATTGCCTACGGGGGACATCAGCAGGCCAAACGCATTCTCGGCGATCAAATTATGTACGAAGGCCAGGTCTTGGTTAGAAAAGTGCTTAGGTATATACATTTCGATATCCACTTATCCGTTATTGTCGGCAGGGCAACGCGCTCTTATATATATGGGACATCCATGTAAATATGGAATGAATGGCCTTTTAAACAGTGCTGTTACCACGCCAATCGACAGAACCATTTACTTTACTCTAGGAGACATCAAATGGATGAAGACGTTTTTAACATGCAGGTGCGGAAATTTCTCAAGAACGTCGGCGTCACATCGCAACGTGAAATTGAGAGCGCTGTGCGAGCTGCCGTCGAAAGTGGAAAATTAACTGGCGACGAAACCATTGAGGCAAAAGTTACCCTTAGCATCGAAAGCTTGGGCCTTGCCGCTGATATCAATGGATCTATTGATCTAAAATAACAATCTGTTGCTGGCATACATTTGAAAATGCCGCAGATCACTGGGCACTCATTCAGCGTCGCTGAACAAGTGCCTTTTTGATTTCTGCGATTGCGCGGCCAGGGTTAAGCCCCTTAGGACACGTATTCGTGCAATTCATGATCGTATGGCAACGGAACAAACGATAAGGATCATCAAGATCGTCCAGTCGTTTACCTGTTGCTTCATCACGGCTGTCCGCAATCCAGCGATATGCTTGAAGTAAGACTGCAGGACCTAAGTACCGGTCACCATTCCACCAGTAACTGGGGCATGATGTCTGACAGCAGAAGCACAGAATGCATTCCCACAGACCATCAAGCTTGTCGCGTTCTTCGGGGCTTTGTAGGCGCTCAGTTGTTGGCGCTTGGGTATCTGCCTGAAGCCACGGCTCAATCGAGCGATACTGTGCATAAGGCACATTCAAATCAGGCACGAGGTCTTTGATCACCGGCATATGCGGCAATGGATAAACTTTAACATCGCCTTTGATTTCATCAATCGCCTTTGTGCATGCAAGGGTATTGGTGCCATCGATGTTAAATGAGCATGAGCCACACACGCCTTCGCGGCATGAGCGACGGAACGTTAGTGTCGGATCAATCTCATTCTTAATCTTGATCAACGCATCTAGGACCATAGGCCCACATTTATCAAGATCGACCTCGAAGGTATCAATGCGAGGTGTTTCCCCACTATCAGGATCCCAACGATATACTCTGAACGATTTAATATTGCCGCCACCCGTCGCCTTAAAGGTCTTCCCTTCGGTGATTTTCGAGTTGGCCGGCAGTGTGAATTCAACCATGTCTCAAACCTTCCTCAGTAGACCCGCGCTTTGGGTACAATATATTCAACTTCATCCGTCAGCGTGTATTCATGGACGGGGCGATAGGTCATCTTGCAGCCACCGTTCTCATCAATCCATGCAAGTGAATGCTTCATCCATTCCTTATCATCACGATCCGGATAATCCTCATGCGCATGCGCGCCACGGCTCTCATGGCGTGCTTCGCCAGAGTACATGGTCGCAACAGCATTCGGCACCAGGTTCGTTAATTCCAATGTCTCAACCAGATCGGAATTCCAAATCAGTGAACGATCATGGACTTTGACGTCGGTCATTTTTGCCGTCACATCATCAAGCTTCTCAACGCCTTCCTTCAGGACTTCTGAAGTCCGGAAAACTGCCGCATTGTTCTGCATGACACGTTGTAGTTCATCGCGAATGACCGCCGTTGGTATTTCGCCACTGGAATGACGCACCTTATCAAAGCGAGCGAGGGCTTTATCAGCAGACGCCATATTCAATGGTGGAAATGTCGCACCTGGTTTTACGAGCTCAGCTGCACGAATAGCCGCAGCGCGCCCAAACACGACCAAATCTAATAATGAGTTTGTACCGAGTCGATTAGCACCATGGACAGAAGCCGACGCACATTCACCAATCGCCATAAGGCCTGGATTAACACGATCAGACTCATCTGCAGTTGGTGCAATCACCTCACCACGATAGTTTGTTGGCACTCCGCCCATATTATAATGCACAGTTGGAAGCACTCGGAGAGGTTCTTTCGTCGCATCAATACCAGAGAAAATACGCGCCGTTTCGGTAATACCCGGAAGACGTTTATTCAACACTTCACCACCAAGATGCTCAAGATGCAGGAAGATATGATCATCGTGATCGCCAACACCGCGGCCTTCACGAATTTCAAGCGTCATTGCGCGTGATACAACATCTCTACTGGCCAGATCTTTGGCCGTTGGTGCATAACGCTCCATGAAGCGTTCACCTTTCGAGTTAGTAAGATAACCACCTTCTCCACGTGCACCTTCAGTGATCAGACAACCTGCACCATAAATACCCGTAGGATGGAACTGAACGAATTCTTGATCCTGAAGTGGAATGCCTGCCCGAGCAGCCATTGCATTTCCATCACCTGTACACGTGTGTGCAGAAGTGGCTGAGAAGTACGCACGACCATAACCACCCGTTGCAAGCACAGTCATATGCGCCTGGAATCGATGCATCTTGCCGTCATCCAAATTCCAAGCAAGCACACCTTGGCATGTCCCATCATCATCCATGATAAGGTCAAAAGCGAAGTATTCGATAAAAAACTCAGCGTCGTTCTTCAATGACTGTTGATACAGTGTATGCAGGATAGCATGGCCAGTCCGATCCGCAGCTGCACAGGCTCGCTGAACAGGCTTCTCACCAAAGTTTGCCATGTGCCCACCAAATGGACGCTGGTAAATTTTACCTTCGTCCGTACGCGAGAAAGGCACACCAAAGTGCTCAAGCTCATAAATGGCAGGTACTGCCTCACGGCACATATATTCAATAGCATCTTGGTCACCCAACCAGTCGGCACCCTTGACGGTGTCGTACATGTGCCATTTCCAGTTGTCTTCCTCCATGTTGCCGAGAGAAGCACCGATACCGCCTTGAGCCGCAACCGTATGTGAACGTGTTGGAAATACTTTGCTGATACATGCTGTTTTCAAACCTGCGGAGGCCATACCTAAGGTCGCACGGAGACCAGCACCCCCTGCTCCAACAACAATAACATCATATTTATGATCAACGATCTCGTAAGACTGAGGCATTATTAAATCAACTCCCAAAGGTCATGCGAATGACTGCAAAAATAGCGCATACACCAATAAGTACGACCGCAAACTTAGTAAGGATCAACGATGTAATTTTTATCGCTTCACTGTGAACATAATCTTCAATGATGACTTGAAGGCCAAGCTGGGCATGATGGAACATCGCGAGAATCAATAAGATAAGCAAAACCGGATTGTAATGTGTGCCAACCCAGGTTTTGAACGTTTCTAAATCTGCACCGACCATACTCGTCGCTGCAAAAACAAACCAAAGAAGAAGTGGGACGAGGGCAACACCTGTAACCCGTTGCACCCAGAAATGATGCGCGCCTTCATGCGACGCACCTAAGCCACGAACACGGCCAAGCTGTGAGCGAAATTCCATGATCAGCCTCCCACCGAGTAAGCTGCGAAGAACGTTACCAGCGTCAACACAACAGAAACTGCAACAACCGCCAATCCACTCAACCGAAGCTGTTCCATCTCAAGTCCACGACCGGTATCCCAGACCAGATGACGGATACCATTGGCGAGGTGGAACCAAAGCGAGAAGACCACGCCAAAAAGGACGAGACGTCCAAACCATGAACCTAATATTGCTTGAGCATTGGCATATGATTCTGCGCCATAAGTAGCTGACATCAACCAGTAGGTGAGTAAAACGGCGCCACCACATAGAGCAACACCCGTAATACGGTGTGTAATCGACAATATCGACGTGATTTGCGGTCGGTAGACCTGCAAATGCGGAGAGACGGGGCGATTTCGCATCGTCATCTGAAATGCCTTTCCTTCGGAAGCGCTCAATCAGCGCCAAAATCTAAGCTCCAATTTTTACCTGCCACTTTCATGCAAGTCAACGCCTTGGGTGCGATGCAATAAAGGGGCGTGCTATCGACCATTTAATTATATCTACATTGACGATTTATCGTGTTTTAGGCCGAGAATCCATGACAAATCTGCAAAACCAGATAACCAATTGATATTGCTACACTTCCTTTGGAAACACATTAAAACTTGTGGACAACCTGTGGATAGTTTGGGGGAAACTCTTATGGTTGTGCACAGAAAACAGCTCTTACCCCCACTATTCGAGATAGTGCTCTCCTTCATAAAGTCGCATCCTCTTCTTGTACGTAAATACGTCGTAGCAAAGTTAATCAGCTCGCTGGTTTACTTTGGTCGTATTGCCGGGCGTTGGAACATCTGGACCTTCCTCGACAATTTGGCACCGCTTACATGTACTGACCTATCTTTGATAGATCAGGCTCTTCGGCTTACCGCCCAGGGAAGATGAAGAGAATGTATCGGTGATGTCGTGCTTTTTTGAATGCTCGCATTCAGATGTACTTCGCGAGGGTCGATCTCTGCCCAGGGTGCGTCCTCGCAGGTATAAATAGCATGGCGTTTTGCGTGCGAACGGAGCCTGGCCGGCTCCAAGAGGCGTCAGGTGCATCGAACCAGCGATGTGTGGTTGAAGTTTCCCAGGACCGATACCACTGACGCCTCTTTTATAACTTAAAGCATCGGCGCGTCAGCGTGGCATGAGCACCCAATAGTCGAAATCAAGGACAACGTCGGACAAATACTTACCGACATCATCTTTGTATGGGAATGCCGCACATAGGAGATCTTTGGACCCTATTGTCCGCACTCGCAACGCGCCTAAATCATCCCGACCTGAGCAGGGCGCTTTATCCAAAACCTCAGACCATGCGTGAACGGTATCTCCTGCGAAAATTAGGCTGGTGTGCGATCCGCCATTAATCGCGGCAACATGGAAAGCATTCGCAAGACCATTGAACGATAGTGCGCGGACAATGGATATTACATGTCCCCCATAAACCAATCGACGCCCAAATCGGCCTTGAGCTTGCACGTGCTGATTAAAATGTACTTTGGCCGTATTTTGATAGAGACGCGTTGCCATCATGTGTTCAGCTTCTTCGACCGATAATCCGTCAACATGATCGATTTTTTCACCGACTTCGTATGCGCCCCAAAGATCAGTGCTCCCCGCCAAGACTGCATCATAATCGTCGAAGCGTAATCCATCAGGAATATGCATGTCATCTGGTGCCAGGGCTTTTTTAAAATCGGGAACTGTGGCGTCTGGCGCAAGCGCAAGCGCATCACGTTTATGGGCCATTACCCAGCGCTTATAATCCACAATCATTTCATCGTGTTGATTTGTCGCAATCGAGCGAACATACACGACACCCGTTTTGCCGTTTGAATTCTCTTTCAGCCCAATCACTTCCGAACGAGCGCTAATGGTGTCACCAGCAAACACCGGCGCACCAAATACCCCCTCAGCGTATCCAAGGTTCGCAACAGCATTTAACGAGACGTCCGAGACTGTTTTACCAAACGCAATATGGAACGCCAGAATATCGTCGACGGGCTGCTTCTAATAACCCAGTGACGTGGCAAAGGCTAAAGAGGATTAGACAGCAAAACGACCCCCATAAAGTGCCGTATACAGTGCAATATCCCCATCACTTAGTGTTCGAGGTGTCGCATGCCTTAGTTCCTGGCCAATAGAAAAGTCTTCAAAGAAATTTCCAGCGTTAGTTTTATTCCCCATTTGAAGCATCATTTTTCGCGATAGCATCCGAGAGACTCAGCAATTGCTTCGCTTCTTCGACATGAAGGTTCTCAATAAGCTTCCCATCGACGACGACAAGACCTTTGCCTGCCGCTGCTGCTTCGGCATGCGCATCAATGATTTTTTGCGCCCAAGCGACTTCATTCACTGACGGGGCGAAAACCTCGTTTGCGGCTCCAATCGTTTTAGGATGAATAAGTGTTTTACCGTCCATGCCAAGGTCACGTCCCTGCTCGCATGAAGCACGGAAACCTTCATCATCTGTCAGATCAAGGTGTACGCCATCCAGGATCGAAATTCCGGCAGCACGGGCAGCAAGGATACAAGCCTCCAGCGAATACAGGAATGGCAATCGATCGGGAGTATGGCGGCACTTCAAATCCTTCGCGAGATCAGACGTCCCCATAACAAAACACCCCACGCGAGGATGCGCGAATGCGATCTCTTTTGCGTTTAGGATAGCAAGCGGTGTTTCCATCATGCACCATATGGCCATCGTATCTGGCGCTCCTGCCTTCTCAATTAGATCGACTGCATGCAATACCATTTCCTTGGTTTCAACTTTTGGTAAAACCACGGCATGACAAGCCATGCTGGCAACAGCAGTAACGTCGTCATCTCCCCACTCGGTATCAAACGCGTTTGTTCGAACACCAATTTCTCGCGCTCCATAACCGCCCTGATCTAGAGCCGCTTTAATTTCTGCGCGCGCTTCAGCTTTTGCCTCAGGCGCAACAGAGTCTTCCATATCAAGTATAAGTCCATCTGCTGGCAATGAGCGCCCCTTCTCAAGCGCACGAGCATTCGAGCCTGGCATATAAAGGACGGACCGACGTGGGCGGGTAGAAATATTGGAAGTCAAAAGCGTTCTCCTAAAAAAACATCATGGTGCAGCGCAATAAACTACAATTCGAGCACGGACTGTGGCAAGCTTGAGACATGGACGTTCTTTCGTTTCAATCTCGAGTCGCTTGGGGATATGTCGGCAATGCAGTTGCCGTGCCTATGATCCAACATTTTGGCCTCAATGCCTGGCCAATAGATACTGTTGTTCTAAGTCATCACCCGGGATATGGCCCAGTTGTTAGGCATACGCCCACAGCGAATGAAATTTTGAACCTATCTTCTCAGGTCCTTAGGCGGCTTCAGTTCCCAATGGCTGCCTTGATTGGATACCTTGGTAATGCTGAGCAAGGCGCGGCAATCAAAAAGGTATTAGATCAAAACCAAAAATCAGATAATATCATAACTGTCTATCTAGACCCTGTCTTTGGTGACGATGCCGAAGGTATATATGTCGACAATGCCATTCTGACTTTTTTCCTCGACGTCGCCCTACCAATGGCGGATATTGTTATGCCCAATTGCTTTGAACTTGCGCATCTCGCGGACTTACCAATTCACAACATTTCGGATGCTGTTAATGCGGCACGTATTATTATCGCACGCGGACCAAATCTTATTTTAGCCTCTTCTATTCCGTCAGAAGGTCAATCAGTTTTAAATATACTCGTGACCCAAACACAAGCTTGGGCAATTAAAGTGCCACAAGTTCCACTTAAAGCGAAAGGGACTGGTGATATGCTCAGCGCAACATTCACGGCGTTGCATGCGGGTGGCACCCCTGCTATCGATGCTTTTCGGATTGCAGTATCGACAGTTCATCATGCAGTTATTGACGCATCTAAGCGAGGTCTCATAGAATTAGACATTCCGCGTATACTTGCTCAAAATATGCAAAAGATAGATGATATGCGCATAGATGAAATATATGTTTAGGGCCTTCTTTTGAGTGATTATCTAAAAGAACTTACGATCATGGTAGTGGACGATCAGTCGTTCATCACGTCCATGCTTCGCCAAATCTTAAAAGTTCTGGGTGCTGAGAACATCTATACGTTTGCCAACGGGGAGAGTGCTTGGGAGTTTTTTCTCGATAAGTAAGTTGATTTGATTTTTACAGACTGGCAGATGCAGCCTCTAACTGGTATTGAATTGACCAAGCGAATAAGGACAAGTCCCGACAGCACAAATGTGTTTGTACCTATCATCATGATCACCGCATTCCGTGAACGTGAACATGTATTTAAAGCACGAGATGCTGGTGTTACTGAATACGTTGTAAAACCCGTATCGCCAAAATCACTTTTTAGCCGAATAGACGCTGTGATTGAGAGGCCAAGGCAGTTCGTCCGCGTTGGCGAATTCTTTGGTCCTGACCGCAGGCGACAAAATAAAGGCTACTCCGGCGACGAACGTCGGGGCCAAGACAAACCTGATGAGAAAAGCCCTAGCGCAGACACTGCGGGAAAGCCGCGTGAAATGGGCCAGGACAAAATTAATACGACATTTAATCCCGACGACAAACCTGAACCATCATCGTCGGGATCAAAAGATACTTCCGCAGATTAAGCAGCGTTTCCCATATATTGGCCAATAAGAGTTTCGGCTATTTGCACCGTGTTGAGCGCGGCACCTTTGCGCAGGTTGTCAGAAACAACCCACAGGCTCAGGCCGTTATCAACTGTCGGGTCAGAACGAATACGGCTGACGTATACATCATCTTCACCAACACATTCTTTTGGTGTCACATAGCCGCCATCTTCGCGCTCATCGACCACGATAATACCTGGCGCTTTTTGAAGGGCAAGACGCGCCTGCTTTTCATCAATCGAATTTGCGAACTCAAGTGTGATAGATTCGCCATGACCAACGAACACAGGAACACGGACACAGGTCGCATGAACTTTGATGGAAGGGTCAAGAATTTTCTTGGTTTCCACAACCATCTTCCACTCTTCTTTCGTTGAACCATCATCCATGAATGAGTCAATATGCGGAATACAATTGAATGCAATCTGCTTCGTAAAGCTTTGGCGATGCTGCTCGGTTGGTTGATTGACGTAAATACCCTTCGTCTGATTAAACAACTCGTCCATAGCATCTTTGCCAAACCCTGAAACAGACTGGTAAGTCGAGACAATGCAACGGGTAATTTTTGCAAGATCATGCAGTGGCTTCATTGCAACGACCATCTGAATAGTCGAGCAATTTGGGTTGGCAATAATACCTTTCTTGGAGTACCCCGCGATGGCGCCTGGATTAACTTCCGGCACGACCAAAGGCACATCAGGGTCCATCCGCCAAAAGGATGTATTGTCGATGACAACAGCGCCAGCAGCCGCAGCCTTTGGGCTGAACTCTGCAGAGACGGATGCACCAGGTGACGACAAGACAATGTCAGTACCTTTAAAATCGAAGGTCGCTAGATCTTGCACCGCAATGACTTCATCATCACCATAACTAATCTCACGGCCGACAGAACGGTGTGATGCCAGTGGCACAACCTCGTTTACTGGGAAGTGGCGTTCCGCCATGATCGATAGCAGCTCGCGACCGACATTACCCGTAGCACCTACAACAGCAACTTTGTAACCCATTTTTTCTTCTCCATTTCGGGCCTTTAAAAACCCGCAGCACCAACCAGAAACAACTTCGGCCCGCGAGCATTTCAGCGGGCCGTTTCATCAAAACACGAAAAAGCCGCCCGCTAGTGCAGGGTTTTGGTCTTTTTCGTAATGGTCAGCGCAAAAAACATTGGTATTTCCTCAAGGGTTCGGATTATTTCGACCGAATTCGCGCGGACCATACCTCAATGTATTTTTTTTCGCAAGTATGATCAGCGCGTGATTATAAAACGAGATTGTTTTGATGAGCATTACCGGGGCTATACTCAGACCGCTGGTTTCAATCTAGCCCGGTTTAAAGGCTAGCACGATGAGGCTTTCGCAGGATCGCCATGGGCCTCAATAGATTGGCCATGGCGATCCTAATTCCTATTATTTTTGCATTGATCTTCTAAACAGATGCCAAAAATTAAGCTGCGAGCTTATTCAACTCTTCGCAAACTTTCTCACCCATTTGCTGCGTTGAGACTAAAGTCATGCCATCCTGCATGATATCGCCTGTGCGATAGCCTACATCCAGAACATTCGCACACGCCTTTTCGACCATCGCTGCGTCGTCGCTCATATCAAAGGAATAGCGCAGGCACATCGCGAACGATAATAATGTCGCAAGCGGGTTGGCTTTGCTCTCACCGGCGATGTCAGGTGCGGACCCATGCACGGGCTCATAAAGTGCACGGCGGCGGCCGCTTTCATCTGCAGCACCCAAAGAGGCTGATGGCAGCATCCCGAGAGAACCCGTGAGCATGGCAGCACAATCTGAAAGCACATCACCAAAAAGATTATCCGTAACAATCACATCGAATTGCTTTGGCGCACGAACAAGCTGCATGGCGCAGTTGTCAGCGTACATATGCTCAAGCTCAACTTCGGGATAATCTTTACCAACTTCGGTCGCAATCTTACGCCAGAATACGCCCGTTTCCATGACGTTGGCTTTTTCAACTGAATGAAGTTTTTTGCCACGCTTAATTGCGAGATCGAATGCTGCCCGGACCACACGCTCAATTTCATCATGCGTATAAGCCGTAGTATCAACACAACGCTCTTGGCCTTCATAGGTTTGCATACCTTTAGGCTGACCAAAATATGTGCCTGATGTCAGTTCGCGAACAATCATAATATCAAGGCCCGACACCAACTCATTCTTCAGTGAAGAGGCTTCGGCAAGTGCAGGCATGCATGTCGCTGGACGTAAGTTCGCAAACAAGTCCATTTCTTTGCGAAGACGAAGCAGGCCTGCTTCTGGACGTGCATCACGGGCAACGTTGTCCCATTGCGGCCCACCAACGGCACCAAGCATGACCGCATCAACGTTCATTGCCTTGTCCATGGTTTCATCAGCCAACGATGTTTTATGCACTTCATAAGCAGCGCCACCAACGAGATCGTCTTCTATGTCAAAAGACACGTGACGACGTGCGTCCATCCATTCAACGACTCTCCGGACTTCGCCCATGACCTCTGGACCAATACCGTCACCCGGTAACATAAGTAGTTTTTTGTTGGCGGCCATTTTCTTCCCTCTTCTTTCTTCTTAACATTTAATCGTTACTGCGCAGCGTTGATTTTGTGCCAAGGTTGATCGCGGTCAAGATCACCTTCAAATTTTTCAATCTTGTCATCGTTCATCATGGTCAGACCAATATCGTCCAAACCTTCAAGCAGACATTTCTTTTTGAATGGATCAATTTCGAAGCTCACTTTGCCACCATCTGGTCCCGTAATCGTCTGGCTCTCAAGATCAACAGTAAGGCGTGCATTTGCACCACGCTGAGCATCGTCCATGATTTTTTCCCAATCTTCTTTAGGAAGCGTGATTGGTAAAATACCATTCTTGAAGCAGTTGTTATAAAAGATGTCGGCGAAACTTGGCGCAATCACACATTTAATGCCGAAATCCAGGAGAGCCCAAGGTGCGTGCTCGCGCGATGAGCCGCAACCAAAGTTCTCATCTGCAACCATAATTTCTGCATCACGGTAAGCAGGCTGGTTGAGAACGAAATCTTCAACTTCGTTACCATCATCATCGAAACGCATTTCAAAAAACAGATTCTTTCCTAAGCCCGTGCGCGCAATTGTTTTAAGGAATTGCTTTGGGATGATCATGTCTGTGTCGACGTTGATCATATTAAGCGGCGCAGCGGCGCTGGTCAATTTATCGAATTTATCCATAGTCTCTTTCCCTCTCTAAACGTTCTCTCGAGTGTGTTTTTCGCCCGCCAAGACAGCCATTGGCAATCGATTTTTCTCAGTAGCTAACGGGCAAGACCTGCGTGGCGAATAGGCACACGACGGGTTGTAAGTAAAATTAAAATCTAAAATCAGGCGACCATCTTCTGTATTTCCATGGTCTGCACCTTTAATACTATCGATCAAATATCGGCCGCCAGCGTATGTTTCAATTTGATTGGTTGGATCCGCAAACGGCAAGAACAGTCCACCACCATATCCAGCGACCCAATAAATGGTCAGTTCACCACCTAGCGTCGATTTCAAACCACTTGTGACAAGTGCAGGCTCAATGACAAATTTATAATCATCAACCAACGAAATAACGACGGGCGAACGGTCATCAGGCTTTGTTGTATCAACGAGGAATCTCAAAGCTGGATCGTAGTCAAAATAATCAAGCTCAATAAATGTTGCTTGCTGATCACCACTCAAAGGAGACGCCGCATGGGTCTTCATCAAATCATCGCGGATCGCGCGCCAACCTTGCCAAGCCTGCATGCCATGATTTGGAACCGACCGAACACCTGCGTACATCTCAGCAACACGTCGTCGCCAATCGGCGACGGCGCTCACATCAAATACATTGGCGGTCTGTCGGTCCATCAAATGGCGCGAATTTAAGTTAAATCACGGACATCCGAGAGATGACCTGTGACCGCAGCCGCAGCTGCCATTGCTGGGCTAACCAAATGTGTACGACCTTTTGGTCCTTGTCGGCCCTTAAAGTTACGGTTCGATGTGGATGCACAGCGCTCACCTGGCTCAAGACGGTCCGCATTCATCGCAAGACACATGGAACAACCTGGCTCACGCCATTCCCAACCTGCTTCGATGAGGATTTTGTCGAGGCCCTCTTCTTCAGCTTGATCTTTAACCAGGCCAGAACCTGGCACCATCAATGCCTGAACGCCTTCGGCAACTTTGCGGCCTTTAGAGACCGCTGCAGCAGCGCGAATATCTTCAATCCGGCCGTTTGTGCATGAACCAACAAAGACTTTATCAATTTTGATATCGGTAATTTTCATACCAGGTGTCAGGCCCATGTATTCAAGCGCTAACTTTGCTGATTCTTTTTTCGCCGGGCTATCGTAATCTTCAACCATTGGCACAGTACCATTGATCGACGCAACGTCTTCTGGACTTGTCCCCCAAGTAACCTGAGGAACGATCTCAGAAATATCCAACTCGACTTCTTTGTCGTACTTTGCGCCTTCGTCTGACGGCAACATCTTCCAATAGTTTACAGCAGCTTCCCATGCAGCACCCTTTGGCGACATTGGACGGCCTTTCAGGTATTCGAATGTCGTCTCATCTGGTGCAATAAGACCAGCACGAGCGCCGCCTTCAATCGTCATGTTACAGACCGTCATTCGGCCTTCCATAGACAAGTCACGGATTGCTTCACCTGCAAATTCGACCACGTGGCCCGTGCCCCCGGCTGTGCCGATTTTGCCAATGATTGCCAGGATTAAATCTTTGGCTGTACATCCCAACGGCAATTTGCCGTTGACCGTAACCCGCATATTTTTAAGTGGGCTCTGCAACAATGTTTGTGTTGCCATGACGTGCTCGACTTCGGATGTACCGATACCAAACGCTAAGGCACCGAATGCACCATGGGTCGCTGTATGGCTATCACCACAAACAATTGTGGCGCCTGGCAATGTGAAGCCCTGCTCAGGGCCGATGATATGCACAATGCCCTGGCGAACATCGGTCACATCAAATAATGGCACACCGAATTCTGCACAGTTCTTCTGCAACGTTTCGATCTGAATACGACTCTCATCGTCAGCGATGTATCCGCCGCGTTCATTTGTGGAGACGTTATGATCTGGCACAGCCAATGTCAGATCAGCACGGCGAAGCTTACGCCCAGCGAGACGAAGACCTTCAAAAGCCTGTGGGCTCGTGACTTCGTGCACAAGGTGCCGGTCGATATAGATCAGGCACGTACCATCATCTTGCACGTTAACTAAGTGACTATCCCAAACCTTATCAAAAAGCGTTTTCGCCATAGTATCCTCCACAATCGTTACTGCCACCGGGCAATACCCGGCGGCTATCTTACATTCGGCCTAAGGGCCTAACTGTTTTAACTCAATCTGATTTCTCAGCCTTAGCTTTCTTCGCGTCACGTGTTTGCGCGTCACGAGCTTTCTTAGCTTCTTGTGCAACACGTTTTTCTTCCGCAGTAACCTTTGCAGAATAACCAGTCGTTTTCTCAGCAATACGTGCTGACTTACCTTGGCGTCCACGAAGATAATATAGTTTCGCACGACGAACATCGCCACGGCGAATTACGTCAATGCTATCGATGCTCGGTGAGAAAATTGGGAAAACCCGCTCAACACCTTCGCCATATGAAATCTTACGTACAGTGAAAGCTTCATTGAGGCCTGCACCATTCCGAGAAATACATACACCTTCGAAAGCCTGTACACGCTCACGCGTACCTTCGACTACCTTCACGTTCACACGCAGTGTATCACCAGGTGCAAATGCAGGAAGTGGACGTTCCGCGCTGAGGCGATCCATCTGTTCCTTATCGAGTTGTTCAATAATATTCATAGCTTGTTTTCCTTCTTGGCTTAAATATTGCCGCACCTATAACGTTCCCACAAGTCAGGACGTCGTTGACGCGTAATTTCCTCGGCCTGTGCAACACGCCAGGCACGAACATTTTCATGATGACCAGAGAGCAAAACATCCGGCACACTTTGACCACGCCATTCGCGGGGACGGGTGTAATGCGGATATTCCAACAATCCAGTCTCGAAGCTTTCTTCATCTAATGACGCTTCGGCACCGATGACGCCCGGCAAAAGCCGAACGCATGCATCGATAAGCGTCATTGCAGGCAACTCGCCTCCTGAGAGGACAAAATCACCAAGCGATATCTCTTCACCAGGGCAGACATCCATCACGCGTTGATCAACGCCTTCAAAACGGCCGCAAAGCGCAATCAAACCTGGTCCATCGGCAAGCTCTCGAACTTTCTTTTGGCTTAAAGGGGCGCCACGGGGCGTCAAATAAACCAACGGCAGTTCTGGAGCATCAGCACGCGCACTTTCAATTGCACGGCCAATAACATCAGGGCGCATCACCATGCCAGGACCACCGCCGAACGGTACATCATCAACACTGGAATGCTTGTCTTCAGCAAAGTCGCGAATATTAACGGCATCGAGAGACCAAAGGCCACGCTCCAGCGCTTGCCTCAAAAGGGACACGCCAAGCGGCCCCGGAAACATGTCCGGGAAGATCGTGAGCACACGCGCGCGCCACATCTTATTTACCTCAGTCTCCGTCACGTCGTCTCATCCTTCGCTTCTTCATTTTGCTCCGAGGGAACAACGAATTCCTCCGGCGGATTTATAACCACTTTCCCACCCTTGATATCAACCACCGGCACGGCGGCATTTGTAAATGGCACTAAAATATTGCCACTAATTTCAAGTATAGGTCCGGCGCCAAAATCAAAGACACCCTTTATCTTACCTAAGACCTCACCATCCGTATTCACTGCCTCTAAGCCTTCAAGGTCCGCATTATAAAACTCGTCCTCATCTGGTGGCGGAAGTTGTGATCGCTCAATGAACAATTCCGTTCGTTTGAGCGCTTCCGCCGCATTGCGATCTTTCACCCCATCAACCCACGCCAGGACCGCGCCTTTTTGCATTCCATTTGCGCGAATACCGAATTGCCTATTACCCGTTTGATCATAAAGCGGGCCATAACTGGCAATATCCATTGGGTCATCCGTGAAGCTCTTAATTCGAACTTCGCCTTTGATACCCCTAACCCCAACAATAATGCCGAGACGGACGGGTTCTATTAATCGCTGGCTCATCATCAATAATTACGCAAACAGCGTGATCAGGCCTCCTTCTTCTCTTCTTCAGCTGGTGCTTCTTCCGCAGCAGCTTCTTCGGCAGGTGCTTCTTCTGCAGCAGGCTTTTCAGCAGCAGCTTCAGCTTCTGTAGGTGCAGCAGCAGCAGCTTCAGCTTCAGCAGCGGCTTCAGCCATTGCCTTCTTTTTCTCTTCAGCTTCAGCCAGACGCTCTTGCGCTTTGGCTTTAGGCAAATGCTTCTTTGTCTGCTCGTGGATCACAGGCATTTCACCCATGTCCGCCTTAGCTAAGAAACGTGCAACACGATCGGATGGTGTCGCACCGACACTAAGCCAATACTTGATCCGCTCTTGGTCAAGCTTCACACGATCTTCGTGGTCTTTTGCGAGCATTGGGTTGTATGAACCCACGCGCTCAATAAAACGGCCATCACGTGAACGACGTGAGTCTGCAATAACGATGCGGTAGTAAGGACGTTTTTTCGCCCCACCGCGGGACAATCTGATTTTAAGTGACATATTCTGTTCTAAGTCCTTCTTAAGTGTAGTATTTTAGTCGGTTAAAATTTCTCAACGATATATGAACTCAAATTTCGTCTGAGCTCTCACCGCTATCTCATGCCGGGAGGCAATCCGCCTCCCATTCCCGGAAAGCCAGCAGTAAGACCAGGCATCCTGCCCGATTTCCCCATTTTCCCAGCTTTCTTCATAAACTGTGACATTTGCTTGTGTTGCTTGAGCACTCGATTCACTTCCTGCACTGTCGTGCCTGAACCCGTTGCAATACGTCGACGACGCGAACCATTTAACAGCTTTGGATTACGTCGTTCTTTAGGTGTCATTGCCAAAATGATGGCTTCCTGATGCGACAGCATCTTGTCGTCCACGTTCGCACCAGCCATCTGCTGCTTAATATTCTTTGCACCCGGCAACATCCCTAAGATGCCTTCTAAGCTACCCATCTGGCGAATTTTACGAAACTGATCGACCATATCTTCAAGGGTGAATTCACCCTTCATCATTTTCTTAGCAAGCTTCTCAGCGTCTTCTTCTTCGACGACTTGCTGGGCGCGTTCAACCAAGCCAACGACATCGCCCATTCCAAGGATTGAGCCAGCGATACGGCTAGCATCGAACGCATCAAGTGCGTCCATTTTCTCGCCTGTACCTAAAAGCTTGATCGGCTTACCCGTTACCGAACGCATCGAAAGCGCAGCACCACCACGTGCATCGCCATCAACACGGGTGAGTACAATGCCGGTAATACCAACTTTCTCGTCGAACTCTCTGGCCAGATTAACAGCATCTTGACCGGTCATTGCATCGACAACGAGCAATGTCTCGGTTGGGTTGGCAACGTCACGAACCTGCTTAACTTCACCCATCAGTTCCTGATCGATGTGCAAGCGACCCGCGGTATCCAGGATAACCACGTCATAGCCTTCAATGCGGCCTGTGTGCATTGCGCGCTTAGCAATAGCTACGGGTTGCTCACCAAAGATCGGTGCTAATACTTGAACTTCGGTTTGCGTGCCGAGCTGTTGCAACTGCTGTTGAGCCGCTGGACGGTGAATATCGAGAGACGCCATCAGGACTTTTTTCTTTTCCCGAGTGGTCAGTCTGAGGGCGATCTTAGCAGATGTAGTCGTTTTACCAGAACCCTGGAGTCCAACCATCAAGATGGCAACCGGCAGATTGGTATCAATCCGAAGGGCTTCAGGTACGGTACCGCCCAGCATTTCGACCATATGGTCATGAACGATTTTGACGACTTGCTGGCCTGGCTGAATTGAGCGCAGAACTTCTTGCCCAACAGCTGTTTCTCGGACGCCATCGACGAATTCTTTAACAACATGCAACGCAACGTCAGCTTCAAGCAATGCCACACGAATATCGCGCAGCGCTTCATCAACGTCCGCTTCTTTCAACGCACCCCGTTTTTTGAGGCCATCGAAGATATCTGAGAGCTTGCTTTGCAGGCCGTCAAACATTGTAAAATCCTATGTCTAATGGGTCGCAAGCCATGCTCTCAACGGAAAACGCGCCAATGCACGATACTCGCGGATTGGCGGCGCCCCTCAAGGCGTGGGTTTTAGATGACCCGGAATAAAAGGCAAACTATGGAGCAACATACAATATGTCAAGTATTACACACCCGCCGACGTAGATCTGTGAAATCATAATTTGCTATTATTAATTGTGGTTTTTATTATAAACAACTTTATATTGTGTTTATGCAAAAGACTTTATCCCAACAGATTGATTATCACATCGCATGGCGGTTGACCCAGTTGCGAGAAGCTAGGGAAATATCTCGCGAGCAACTCGCCGCTTTGATCAATATTCCAGTGCACGACATCTATAGATTTGAAACTGCGCATACTGCAATGAACGCACGCGAGCTCGCAATATTCGCGAAAGGGCTAGAAGTAACACCGAACGAATTCTATGCACAATTTCCTGAAAATTTCTTGTGCAAAATCCCGCCAATCCTTTGGCTTAGCTGCACGACAGGCTGGGCGGCATTATTAGGTTTTGTTGACCTAACGCGCGGCACCAAGCATTTTTGTGCATGAACATTGATCAACTCATCACTGCACTCATCCCATCTGGCATGATCATCCGAGGAGGATTTCACCCACGGGATAAAGATAAAGCCCCACCAGATACGCAAACCATCATTATGATTGGGAATGCAGGCCCAGAGATATAGCGCGCATTTTCTAATGAGCCACACATTGGCCCGAATGCGCTTGATGCATGGACACGTAAGAACCTCACGCCTATCGCTGATGATGTTAAAGCACAAATAGTTTTTCCGTTCGATGGACCTCCCTACTATCCCTTTCAACACTCGGCGATACAGGCAGACGATGTTTATCCTTCGCCCATAGGGCCGCTTATCCATCCTGGATTTGGATTATGGCATGCATATCGTGCTGCCTTTTTGTTTACCGAAAACCTCGACATACCAACAAAAAATACAGACAGCGTCTCCTTGCGACATCTGCACAGAACAGCCGTGTATGAATACATGCCCCGTATGCGAAGTTCGTGGATCATGATCGTGATCTTTCGTCAATTGTGGGGGCCGATTTGGCCAAATAATGGATGACGAAAGTTTATCACTTAGAATATTTAAAGGCGACTTTTTAGGAAGCAGAAGGTTTCGCTAATTAGACGGCGATGTACTCAGTCGACTGGCAGGCCCATCAGTGAGTGCGCAAAGGCTTTTGATTCAAATGGTTTCAAGTCATCGATGCCTTCGCCGACACCGACCGCATGAACGGGCAACCCAAATTTCTCAGCGAGACCAATAACCACACCACCACGTGCTGATCCATCAAGTTTGGTCATTACGAGGCCAGAAATATTGACCATTTCTTTGAATGTCTCGACCTGGCTATGTGCATTTTGGCCAATAGTACTGTCCATGACCAACAAGGTCGTATGGGGGGCACTGTCATCGATCTTTTTGATGACGCGGATAATTTTCTCTAATTCTGCCATCAGGTCCTTGCGGTTTTGTAGCCGTCCTGCCGTATCAACCATCATGACATCAATACCTGCAGTTTTGGCTTCCTCGTAGGCACCATAAACCAGGCCAGCGGCATCGCAGACATGCTTGCCAGAAATAACTTCACATCCCGATCGCTCACCCCAAATTTGTAACTGTTCAACAGCGGCAGCCCTGAAGGTGTCACCTGCAACCAAAATGACGGACTTGCCCTCAGACTTGAATTGATTTGCAAGCTTGCCAATTGTCGTTGTTTTTCCTGATCCATTTACCCCGCACACAAGGACAACGTGTGGTTTGTTTGTCGGGTTAATTGTCAATGGTGCAACGACTGTATCCAGAATAGTGGTCATTTCATCGGCGAGCGCACGTTTGATCTCGTCCTCGGTGACTTCTTTGTCAAATTTTGTTTTTGCGATGGCACTTGCGAGTTTGGCTGCTGTCGTAACGCCAATATCCGCCATGATTAAAGCTTCTTCGAGTTCGTCCAATGCAGCCTGATCAAGTTTGCGTCCACGGAACAAAGCACCGATAGAGCCTGTAAGCTTTTCTGATGATTTGCCGAGCCCGGCACGAAGACGACCAAGCCAGCTTTTCTTAACGTCGTCACTCATGATACACGTTGAACCTCAAGATTGCCGTTCGTGACGCGAACAACGTGGCCCGTGATGATTTCTCCAGGCTCAGCGCCATCAATAATATATGCAGGAACATAATGCTGAGTAAGGCCGCGTCCGTTCTTTTCAACAAGTACGTTCACGGCGTTGCCGATTTCAGCAGACATGAAGTGATTGAGAGCGATGTCTCCTGCAGCGCGAATTTCCTGTGCGCGTGCCTTTCGCTCAGGCACATCAACCGTTGGCATCTTTGCAGCGGGCGTCCCTTCGCGTTCTGAATAGGGGAATACATGAAGGTGGGTCAGGCCAAGATCACTGACAGAGGATAGCGTGTTCTCAAACATCTCTCGGGTTTCAGTAGGAAAGCCGGTTATCAAATCGGCGCCAAAGACAACATCAGGGCGAACGGCGCGCGCGCGCTGGACCACGCGAAAGGCATCATCTCGAAGATGGCGACGTTTCATCCGTTTGAGAACCATATCGTCCATAGCCTGTAAGCTAAGGTGCAAATGTGGCATCAGTCTTGGCTCATTTGCCAGCGTATCAAATAAGGCGTCATCCATCGCTGCAGGATCGAGCGAGCTGAGGCGTAATCTCATGAGCTCTGGTACTTGCACCAAAAGCCGCTTAATTATTTCACCCAACTGTGGTTGTCCCGGAAGGTCTGTGCCATAGGAACAGATGTCGACGCCCGTTAGAACAATCTCGCAATAGCCTTCTTTAATCAGTGTGCGGGTTTGTTCAACAATTGCCCCCAAAGGCACGGAACGATTATTGCCGCGTGCGAAGGGGATTATGCAAAATGTACATCGATGGTCACAGCCTTGTTGTATCTGAACAAAGGCGCGCGAACGACCATCAAAACCTTTGACGAGATGACTCGCTGTTTCTTTAACCGTCATGATATCTGCGACTTGAATTTCTGCGTGGCCGTTCAAGCTTGCGAACGTTTCCGCACGCATCTTCTCTTCGTTGCCGATGACGTCGTCAACTTCAGGCATTGCAGCGAACGTTTCTGGATTTAATTGAGCGGCGCAACCGGTAACAATGATTCGTTTTTCTGGATTCTTTCGATGTGCTTTGCGAATAGTTTGACGCGCCTGACGTTCAGCCTCGGCGGTAACGGCACATGTATTAATGATGATTGCGTCATTAAGCCCGGCTTGAACGGCGTGGCCCCGGATAACTTCGCTCTCAAATGTATTGAGACGGCAACCCATGGTGATGATATCGGAAGCGCTCATGAGCTTGAACCCAAAAGTGATTCTGGGATGACACCTTCAAAGCTTGTCTCAAAAGGGCCTGTCTGGGTAACGCGTCCTTCGCTGATGTGCTCAACAGTCAAAAGCCCGCCGAGTAATTCGACATGCACACGTGGCCCTGTAAGGCCACGGCGATGTGCATTCACAGCCGTTGCACACGAACTGGAACCACTGGCAAGCGTAATGCCTGCGCCACGTTCCCATACACGAACCCGAATACGATCTTCGGACAAGACTTGAACGACTTGAACATTCGTGCGCTCTGGAAATAAATCATGGTGTTCAACGATGGGACCAATCTTATCAAGGTCTACAGCGTCCACATCATCGACAAAAAAGCTGACGTGTGGATTGCCGACATTAACGCATGCAGGATCGCTAAGGCCATCAACGCTCAGGTCGACGTGCAGTGTATCCATTTCATGAGCTAGCGGGATATCACGCCAATTCATCCAGACAGGGCCCATATCAACTGTGACCAACCCGCCCTCACCGCGCCATGCTTCTAAATTTCCGGCCAGCGTTTCAATAACGGTACGATCTGATTTCAGTTCCTTCATGAGCTGATCTGCGATGCAGCGCGTTGCATTGCCGCATGCACCTACCTCGCCACCATCATTGTTTCGAATGCGCATAAAAACGTCAGCGTCACTATTTTGCGATGGCTCAAGCACAATGAACTGGTCGCAGCCAACGCCTGTATGGCGGTTCGCAATGCGCCTTGCTGCTGCATCATCAAACGATACGGCATGCTCACGAGCATCGATGACAATAAAGTCGTTGCCGAGCCCATGCATCTTCTTAAAGGGTAATCTTGTACTCATAAGGCCTTACATAGTTCCGACAGACCCCTAAAGTCCATAGTGAAGGTGATTCTTTGCTTGGAAATTATTTTGATTTAAGGAAGCTCTGCATATGAAATTCGGCTTGCGAGGCTTCATAAATATGGTCTTGCCCGATGGGACACGCAAGGCGCGCGCGGCATCCAGTTCTTAAACAGTCACCGCCATCAGGCGTTGCGATGAAGGCGCGGCACTCAGCAACATCGTAATTCCCAGGCGTAAACGCATCTATACCATTGCGCACCAGGGCGTATGCCTGACCTTCTAAAGCGGTTTGAGACAATCACTCTCGAAATTTGGGCGAAACACGGCATCCGACAAGCAGGGTTTTGGACGACCGAGATCGGTGACAACAATCACAATCTTTATTATTTGCTGGAGTGGGAATCCCTCGCTGAACGGGAAGAACGCTGGACCCCATTTCATGCCGATCCAGAATAGATTTCAAAACGAGCTGAGACTGAAAAAGATGGACCGATTCTTACCCATCTAAGCAACTTGATCTTAAAGCCGACTTCGTTTTCATCCGTCAAATAAGTATCAGATTATCCGGTGGTCGACTGCTTAAATGTGGTCGTCACCGGCAACTGATGGATAGACGAACAACGCTGGCGTCCCGCCCGTGTGTAAAAAGATGACCGGCCCCGCATTATCAAATTTACCAATCTTCACATAGTCGACCAGACCCACCATTGCCTTACCCGTGTAAACTGGATCCAAGAAAATGCCTTCCGTTCGCGCCAGCAACTGAATAGCTGCAATCATCTCAGGCGTCTCAATGCCGTAGCCGGGACCGACGTAAGCACCATCACAAATCACATCTATAACACTTTTAAGATCAGGCCGTTTAACTAAGCTCGTCAGTGATTCAATAAGTGACGTGACTTTCTTTCTCTGTGCCTCACCAGCGCGGCTAACACACATCCCAATAACGGGGATTTCTAGCCCCGCAAGCGACAGGCCAATCAGTAAACCAGCTTGTGTACCAGCACTTCCCGATGCATGTACGATTGCGCTTGGATGAACATTGTTCTCACGAAACTGCTGAGCAAGCTCCATAGCACAGGCAACATATCCCATAGAACCAAGTGCGTTCGATCCACCGATAGGTACGATGTAAATGGTCTCGCCTTCTGCCGTCAGTTCAGCATCAACAGACGACATAGCCGCATCCATATCAGCGTCTTTCTCAACAAAATGCGGGATAGCACCAAACAAGTAATCTAAAAGCGCGTTGCCATTTGTCTCGTATAAGTCATCAGTGCGCACACGTTCTAATACTGCATGACACTTCATCCCAAGTCGCACCGCCGCAGCAGCGGTTTGCCGAACATGATTTGACTGAGTGCCACCCGCCGTAACAATTACTGTGGCGCCTTTGGCTTGCGCCTCTGCCATAAGAAACTCGAGCTTCCGAACTTTATTGCCACCAAGTGCAAACCCCGTGCAGTCGTCACGTTTTATCCAAATGTCAGGACCACCAAGTGCTTTGGTAAAATTTGGCAGCGCTTCTAGCGGTGTTGGCGTATGCGCCAAAGTAACGCGTGGTGTATTTGAAAAAATATCCACCATCAGGATGCAACTACTGGCATATCGATTGGTCCTTCAGCTCGACTATGGACAAATTGATCAACGAATTTGTTCTCACTTTTCGTCATCTTATCAGCAGGTCCATCCCAAATAACTTTTCCATCATGCAACATCGCAACCCGGTCACCCAACCGTTCTGCACCTGCCATATCGCTATCAATAGAAATCGCCGTGCAATCGAGTTCTCGAACCAAATCTAAAACCAAATCATTGATAACGTTCGACATGATAGGATCAAGTCCAGCTGTCGGTTCATCTAAAAGTAAAAACTCAGGGTTGCCAAAAATAGCACGTGCAATGCCCACACGTTTTTGCATGCCGCCCGACAATTCAGCGGGCGAAAGGTCAGCAACATGTGGATCTAGCCCCACCATCACCAGCTTATCTATCGCGGCACTTTTGAGTTTATCGATATCCGCATTGCCCGCTTGTAGCGTCCGAAAAGCAATATTTTCCCAAGTCGTCAAACTATCGAATAAGCCGGAACGCTGGAACAACATGCCCGTTCTGGCAATAAAAGCATCACGATCATCACCGCGAAGACGTGCCGTATCTTCGCCTTGAATAAGCACTTCACCCGCATCCATTGGCACAAGTCCCAATAGACATTTCAAGAGCAACGTCTTGCCTGAACCAGACGTCCCGATCAGGACCATCGACTGCCCTTCGGCGACACTAAGATTAATATCTGTCAGCACATGATTGTCGGCGAAACTTTTCTTTAAGCCTCGCACTTCCAGGAATGGCGTGTCTGTCATGATTGAAAATTCCATGAAGACAGGTCCGGCTGCATTTTATACCACGTTGTTTCACGCTCATATGCACGACCAACACGGTATAATGTTGATTCGTCAAACAGCCTTCCAATAAACTGGATCGAAGAGGGCAGACCCGACTTTGTAAATCCTGTCGGCACACTCAAACCCGGCAACCCCAAAAAATTCACTGGACGTGAGCAATGACCAACTTTGGATAAAAGCTCGCCCGCCCCTGGCCCGGCACGAACATCAGATTCTTTGATTGTCGGCACATCCATGATCATCATCGGCGTCATTAAAACGTCCACATGACCAAATACCATGTCGTTAAATGCAGCCAATAATTCAGTGCGTAAGTTCAAAGCTTGTATATAGCGCGTCGCGGGCGTTGATAATCCGCCTGCAAGTCGTCCAAACGTTTGCGCTCCATACTCGCCACGTCGCGTCTCTAGCCAGTTTTGATGTAATGCAGCACCTTCAGTTGCTGTAATTAAACTGGTGAGTGAATTTGTATGTTCTATCGCATCAGGCAAATTCACATCGATGATATCAGCACCAGATGCTTTCAAAACATCAACAGCTGCCTGGAATCGGTCTCCCAGTTCAGGCGTGATCCCATCCATAAAGTGACTGGTAGGAAGGCCGATTTTCAAGCCCTTCACACCTGCATCGATATGACCCAAATAATCTCCAACCGGGATATTTGCGGACGATGCGTCATCGCCGTCATGGCCGGCGAGAACAGATAGCATCAATGCGTTGTCGGTCACTGTTCGAGTTAGAGGACCAATAGTATCCAATGTATGCGATAGCGGCATGGCACCGTATCGACTGACCCGGCCCATTGTGACTTTCATACCAACGACACCACAGCATGCAGCCGGCAATCTCACAGAACCACCCGTATCCGAGCCAAGCGCACCAAACGTTGCGCGTGCAGCAACCATTGCACCCGACCCACTAGAAGACCCACCGGTCATATGATCAGGATTCCAGGGATTACGAACATCACCTGTAATTTCATTATGACCCGTCACACCAAAGGCAAACTCGGCCATATTCAGGCGCGCAACATCCAAAGCCCCAGCGTGGTCTAAATTCTTTAACGCGCCGGAAAGTGTTTTTGGTAAAAACCCTCTGCGTACCTTTGAGCCACATTCAGTCAAGCGGCCGGGACGATAAAACATATCCTTATGGGCAAGGGGCACGCCTGAAAGCGCACCTATGCCAATAGCGCCATCTGCGGCTAACGCCTGACGACGTGCGTCTTCTATATCTATACCTGCGAGTGCATTTAGCTTAGTGTCAGAATCTTGCAAACGAGCGCAAGACGCCTCAGTCACTTCAACCGAAGAAATTTCACGGGCGGCAAGTGCTGCTGTGATCTCTGTTAAAGATGCATCGCACGGGTTCGTTGGTAATTTCGTCACGACGTTTTATCCTCATGTGACAAATCACGAAGCATTTTATAATAGCGTGCAGGTTCAGTATCAAATACCTGACCACCACCAGCCGCTTTAATAATATCACCAATTGGCTTACTGGCCCGCGCTGGATTCAAGACATCTCTAGCGCCCAGGTTCGTCGCTTGAACGGCTTTAAGCCAATGAGCGAGCGCATCATCATCTGTAGTCATGGCTTTCTCATCCAATTCCCGTTTACATCTTGAATATATTCACCTGACTCAACACGTTGGACCGCTTTTTCAGCGGCAAGAGTTTCAACCGCATCCAGAGGTATCCCGTTCTTACGTGTGATATCACGATAGAGCTGTCGTCTTTTCAAATTCGTATCATCCACGAGTCTGGCAATGTCTGGCCCACTTGTGACGATACCAATATAGCCGTCAGTTCGCTCACCGACGAAACCTTGCGCCTGAGCTTGTTGTAGTGTCGTTGATTGCGCGAACGCCGGCATCGACATCGAAAAGCTAAAGATCGCTATGAGAAATATTAAACTTCTGAGACTTGTCTTCATCGCGCGTACACCCCTAGAAAAGGCCTGGATTGTTCGATAACGCTTGATCGATATCTTTCTCAACCTTTACGCGCACTCCATGCTCAACCTTAACACTAAGATTAATAACAATTGGCTTGTCTGGCGCTTGCATTTGAACCTGCGGTGTACAGGCAATGGTGAGGAAAGATATCATCACCGCGGTGAGTACAGCAGAATAATTACGGTACGACATTGGCCGTTCTCCGTCTGTTTGCTCCTCCTACGGCTTTCCGGAGGGACCCTGCACACGGTCCCGAATGGTTTCCGGAAGGTCTTTAAACACGCTAACGCTTTGCACCAAATCCCGCAAGGCACCATGAAGGTTAACATTCAATTCAATCTTCTTTCCATCGAATAAATCCGGGTTCGCCCCTTTGATTTTAGCCGTCGCTGTAATATTTCCTGATAAGGGCCCATCCAGTGACACGTCGTTATCAGAATATTGAAAATTGGCTAAAGCTTTTGCCACTAATTCTGCCATTTCACCACTTTGCTTTAACGACTTTACGGCTGCTCCAGAGCAAAATCTAAGCACACCCGGCGTATTCGTCCATATCCGCGCGTTATCAATCACGGGCCCTGTATCATCGATTCTAATGGGAACACTTCCTTCAAGTCGGCCTTCTGCCTCCAAATCTTCAATATCAATCGATCGGGCAATTTCCTTGGCATCTAATGATTTAATCGTCGCCACAAACGATGTTGGGATATTATCAAATGGGATATTTACATCTCGAAAACTAATAGTCCCACCTGCCAATGGCCAAGCTGCAGATAATATATTTAGAGAACCGATACCTGGTAAATCAAACCGCACATCACCAGACCAAAGTGGCAGACCTGCATCAACCAAACCTATCTTCAGTGTTTGTTCGCCCTTAGATTTTAATTCTAAAAGGTCATCGAAAATGATCGTTCCGTTAACGCCTGAGAATGCAGCTGGCGTGGTCCCAAAATCAAGATCAGCAAAACCAATAGATCCAGTTGACGTCATGCGTGCGCCAGACCAATTAACCCGAGTGCCAGCCGTAACCGCACCAGAGACATCTGCCACATGGCCACGAAGTAAAGGTATCAAATCTTGCGGTTGAGCTTTGCCAGGAAGGATTGCCCATCTCAGCAACTTGATTTCAAAATGACCTCGATCAATTTGGAACCGGTGGCGCGCGTCAATCTGAGCTTCTGGTCCGTCATCAAACCCAATATACCCTTCAAAATCGACCGAGCCCAATCGATGCCCAGCTAACCCGCACACCGCAATTGGCGTAAATCGCAGGGGCCGGCGATGATCAACCGACTTGCCTTTGGTCAGGTTGAGTTTTGCACCAAGTATTTTCTCCCAGCCCTCAACACTTAAAACACCGTCCAAGCCAGCGATAGCAATATCAGGTCCTTCAATTCGAATATCACCATCTTTTAGTAACGCCTTAGCCCACCAGGTCCCTCGCGTAACATCGAAACTTCCAGTCCCTGCAAAACTTGGCGATGTCCCAGACAATGGATATTCTCCAGCGCCTTTGAGCTCAAACTCGGTTGTCTTGAGGAGGCTTGCAATATCAATACGCTTAAGACCGTTAGGCCCCATGATTGCATGAACCAATGGAGCGCCGTTTTCATCGGGGCAAAGTGAGATCGGTCCTGGCCGCAAGATGGCATCATTGATTGTCAATTGTGTCGCACGAACATTTGCATAGCCTTGAGGATAAACTCGAATACCTTCCTTCCCGTATCCAATCTGACTTTCCAGAGATATAGAACCATCACTTGTTTTATAACCCAGTAGAACTTCACCAGACAGACTTGCATCCAGACCAACTATTAAAGAAGGATTGGATGCTGTCCCCGATAACCGCAACGTCACAGCTTCTGTTGCAAATTCAAACTTTTGCAATCGCATCTGCCAGGGATCAAACCGAATAGCGAAATCTTCAAATACAACGCCGTCAGTCGTTGATGGCCATATTATGCCTCCGGCATCACCAGAGAACGGTAACCAGTCGACAAACACCCCGTCATAACCCATAGCTATGCGTAATGGGTCCGTTCGATTTGGCCCTCCGGTCAGGAATAGTACGCCGTCGATCGTCTCAAACGTTGTTTCTACTCGTCTGTAAGCGCCCCCTGCGGCCATGCCAGCATCAAAATTGATGCCTGCAAATGGCTGGACCCGCCACCCTCACTGATCAATCAGCAAAGACGCTTTACCATTTATCGTCGCGTCGACCTCTTGCTCGGGGAGATTGATGCCGAGTTGAGACACATCAATCCATCCCGACACGTCACCCGTTGTCCTAACAGCGCCAGATTGCATGCGACCAGTTAAGACTTGCAAGTCTTCCCGTGCCCCTTTGATATCGAACGCGACGGCGCCAACCAAATCTATATTGCCTGGTAGCTTAAATGGCCCTTTCAGACCATCCGTCGCCATTTCGCCCATTAATCGCAAAAGCGATGTTGGATCGATCAAATCATCCGTCTCAGCACGCACCTGCAACGACAAGCCTGTACCAGCACCTCCTAATAGAAATTCAGCTTCTGCAGCGCGGCCTTTAATGTCTCCAACCAAATCAACATGACCAAAGTTCACACCTTCTATGATGACGTCTTTTAGACTTAATGATCCGCCTCCATTCAACGCTGCCGGAAAATGACCATTGATGTTAATGGCACCAGCCATTTCCGCGAATTGAATTTCGGCTTCACTTGCAGCGTCTTGAATATCGAGCGTCAATTGCAGCTGATCTGAAGCGTCTAAAATTCCTCGCAACCGCCCACTAATTCGGGCTTTTGGATGCTGTAATGCGAATACGATATGTGCTTGCGAGCCAAGGCCATCCGTCAAAAGCAGGTCACCATCAATTGCGGCTACGACCTCGCCCATAGGACTAGCAATCCTCAGCAGCCCCTCATTGATTTTGATTGGACCTCGTACTTGAAGACCCTTTCCCTCACCTTCATCATTCATAAAACAGAAAGTGGGCCCAGATCGACGCCAGAGATATTTAGACCGATTGGAACTTCCAACGCATCCACAACAAGTCCGTCAATCGTGCCTCCGAAAACGCGTTCGAGTGCATAATCAATCGTTACAGATTTTGTGCGAATATTTGAATTCGAGCCCAGATCAATATTATTAATAACAGCACGCGCAAACCCAACGGATTTCACATCAAGTGTGGCACCATGAAAGCCCATGTCTGCCAGGGCATGCTTGGCACCAATACCAACGAGCTACGGCAAGCTCATGTACGCTACGCCAAAATCTATCAGCAAAACAGCGAGAAAACCGGTCATCAGAACGGGTTTCTTCATACGGTGACGCGCTCTCAATTAGGGATTAAAATGGCTCAAACGTGATTAGATCATGCGTCTAAACATCGTCAATTTCAATATGGTCACGCGAACGTTATCCATGGTCAAGTACAGGCCTATTTCGAATTATGGTACAGTGGCGTAAATTCGTTACTGACTTTGGAGGATTCTAATGATCGATAAAATGAATGACGTCGTCGAATATTGGTTTGGTACGACAGAAGATGGGGCACACGTCGAACCCCAAGTCTTTTGGTTTAAATCCACACCTGAGCTTGATGAAGAGATTCGGTTAAAATTCCTTGATCTTCACGACGAAGCTCTATCTGGCACTTTCGACGGCATGGTCCAAACCTCGAATGATTATTTGGCGATAATCATTTTGTTCGATCAATTGCCCCGCAACATGTTCCGAAACACATCTCGCGCTTTTGCCACAGATGAGAATGCGAGAATTTGGACCCGTAAAGCGATTGAAAATGGCATAGACACGTCACAATCGTCAGTGCATCGCCAAAGCTTCTTTTATTTACCGCTGGAACATAGCGAAGATCTAAATGATCAGAATGAGAGTGTTCAATTATTTAAAACCCTCGGTTATGATAAATATACGAGATATGCTGTTGCGCACCGCGATGTCATTGCATCGTTTGGACGTTTCACGCATAGGAACAAGATACTTGGTCGGGAATCGACACCCGAAGAAATAGAATATCTTAGCAAACCAGGCGCTAGATTTTAATGATGAGAAGAAAGCAGATAACAATGTCACAATTGGTTATCAAAAACACGCTCCTAAGCGTCATGGTCTTAGCTGTCACGAGCGCATGTGTCACAACGAAAGATCGAACGGGCACTTTCCTTAAATTAAATGATGACCAAGGGAAGATCGAAACGAGTGCAGCCATGTATTCTGGCATTGAACCACTCCGCATCCAGTTTTCGGATACCCGCGAGATAGAAGAATATGCTCTATACCGTGGACCGAATGGCCAGTCAGAAATCTTGTTTGTATAAACAACGCCTTTCAACGCACACAATACGGCGTTGGATTTTGACAAACTCATCGCAGTATCTGCAAATATGTGGCGGTTCAATCAAGGCCAGAACCTCGTGTTTGGTGAGAGTGTCTCGGTCAAAACTGAAATCACTATGTTCTGGGCACAACCTTATAAACAATCAGCTAGCGGACGACACTGTGTTGGCTTTTCGAGTCAATGGGATACCTGTGACGAAGACCCCCAGTTTCGCCCCAGCAAGATTATGTTTGGCTATCACTGTTCTCCCAAGGGCCAGTCATTCAGCGCCAAAGATGGCATAGATTTCGTGAAATCAATTGATATCCGAGGCATTTCTGTCCCTGGCAACATTAGATCCGCTTACGATTTGCAAAAAAATGGCGCGCCCACCCCTACGCGTGAGCTCCAGATTTCTAACCTGGTACTTGCTCAAGATGGCGGCGGCGGAGTTGTAGGATTACCCGACTTTCCACTTCTCATCGCACGAACTTTCAATGATTTTGACGGGCCATGTACTGGATGTTGATGGCTTTTATGCTTTAGTCATTTGGGCGAATTGTAATTTTGGTTTTCGGCTCAAGAAGCTCAAAGGCTGCATCGTCAAAAGATGGCGGTCCAAAAAACACGCGTGCATCATTAGAAAATCCATAGTCCTCAAGCGGTATGCCAAAAATTCCCTGATCAAAATCATGGTTTCCATTGGCATCATGATAGACAGCGATAGCGTGCCGTCCTGGATTTAAATTCTTAAAGATCATCACAGCTCGATTTTCACTAATCGGGACATGCGTTTCAGTGATCATACCATCAGAGTCTGGGAACAGTTCTGATGTATCGTACACAGCAATATGCACATCACCTTCATTGCTGGATAATCCAATGACTTCAACCTCGAGGTCTGCAGCTATTCCAACGCCTGTTGTCAGGAAGATAATAGAGAATACCGTAAGGGCGATCCGTCTCATGACGGCATCAATCAAATACGAATATTAAGGTAATAGCCTCTGGGTGCACCTTGCTCTAGTGGCGTACCTTGATTGAGCAATCCATGTAGGCGCTTCAACCCTGCTTGCTCTTGCGGAGACTGGTTTTGCTCAAGGAATTGGGCGCGCGCTTGAACTTCGCGACCTTCCTCAGATTGATAGCGTGTTCGGGACGGCTTTGCCGCCTCCACCTTGCTACCTGCTATGTTAATTGCATCCGTCATAAAAAGAACGTAGCGGCTAAATGGTTAACGGTTGATGAATCAACGCGTTCAACAATGTGGATAACTCATCGGACGTGATTAAATATTTCAAACTTTGGGTGCACGCCTTCACGGAAACTGTTCAACGCCCACGTTACGCTTGGAAATGCCAGTTCATCCCAAGGTATTTCATCCCACGAGAATAAATCCGCTTCGAGGCTTTCTATGCCCGGTGCAAGTTCAGCATTTTGCATTTCCGCATGATAGACCATGTATATCTGGGAAATTCGTGGGATTTCGAACATGCCCAAAAAGGCCTTTATATCCACGTGAGCCCCAGACTCCTCTAACACTTCCCGCACAGCCCCTTCGCTTACCGCCTCACCCAGCTCCAAATAACCAGCGGGCATCGTCCAATAGCCAATGCGCGGTTCGATTGCCCGTTTGCACAAAAGAATTTTATCTTCCCAAGTACACACGGCACCCGCCACGATACGTGGATTGTCATAGTGTACAAACCCACAGTCAGTGCAAACCATGCGCTCACGGTCGTCACCATCTGGAATTTTGCGAACGATCGGTCCTTTTGGTGGTGTCATCAACAAGCCTAACCTATTTCATTCAATTAATTGTGTCAGGAACGTATATGCACTGCAAATGCGGCTGCAAACCTGATAACAAGTGCTATAATCTGTATGAACAACTTGAGGATGCCAATGGCAATCCACGCACAACGCCATGAAGATGCCGAATTTGACCTGTCTCCCGTAGGGGCTCGTGACCGGACTTTCTTGGGTGGACTTAGTCTAAGTGCACGGTCATGGCTATTTTTCCTAGCTTGCATCATCGCTGCTGCCGCACTTGGCGGCTTATATCATCACGTTGATCAGCGCCTTGATGATGCCATGCAGCAGATGCAGCGAGCATCACGTATCGACGAGCTCGCCAATGCTGTTGAGCGTGGCACCTACAGCTTGCAAGCACGACAACAAAAATTCCTGCTCACACGAGATACAACGATCGCCGACGGGTTTTCAGCCGATCTGACGGACACATCATCTGCCCTGGATGAATTGTTTTCTTATCCAGATGCTCAACCTCTCGCGCAACATGTAACAACCATTCGTGATGGCCTGGTACAATACGACCAGCAATTCCAAGCATTTCTGACTGCCGAACGTGAAATTGGCCTTCAGACAGAAACAGGGTTGAGTGCACAACTTCAGCATACATCCGCTGCATTACGTGCAGCGTTTCGAGGTACTGGAAATGCGAACTTAATCAATCAAGTCGAGCGCATCGATCAACAAGGTGAAGAGACGGTTCTATCGGGATCGAAAAAAGGCGTTGAGGAAATCCGCAAACGCTATGATGCACTCACTGCATTTGTGAATGTTGTCGAAATCTCCGCAGAAAAAAAATCAGAACTTGATGCGTTATTGAAAATGCACGAAACGCAAATGTTGTCGATTATTAACGCGCGGTTTGAGCTTTCAGGACAGACGCGCAACTTTGAAGAATTATTTGATTATTTTGTCCCAAGCCTGACGGGCCTTGCTGGATTTGCAGAACGGCTTCGTATTCAGGCGTCAGCAGAAGTTCGCAATATGCAGTTATTTGCGCGCTATACAATCCTCGGCGGGTCAATGGCGATTATCCTGTGGTTACTATTTTTTGGTCTATTGCTGATCAAAAGCCTCAGTAGCCCGGCACGTCAGATTGCCAGTGCTGTCGAACGAATTGCTCGTGGCTCAAACCACGTCACGGTGCCTGCGCAAGGGAACAAAGATGATTTCGGCCGAATTGCCCGCATGCTTGATGGCTGGGCAGATACAATCATCGAAGCAGATCAGCTACGTACAGATCTAGAGCGAACACGTGATCGAATGGACCAATCTGTACTCGATGCTGAGGCAGCGGCTGAACGCGCCGCGAATGCTGAAAGCCGAGCGATCCGCGCCGAAGAGGATGCTGAAACAGCTAAGCGAGACGCGATCAATTCAATTTCGGCGCCAGAACCAAAGGTTAGCCCCGAACCTTTGACCGCAGAGCCAGCGCCTCAAATTACTGCAGCTCGTGTGATGCCAGAACGCCGCCCTCGACCGAGCGCCTTCGAACATTATGATGATACATCACTTGACGTAAAAAGTGGCCCAATCTCAACCGTTTCACAGCAATTACAAAACTTCACACAGTATGTCACTGCTGCTGCCAACGATGTCGAACGAACTGAAGCTTTAATTAAAGGCATCGATCAAATGACACAGCTCGTTGATGACATCGGATCACTCGTTATAACAATTCGTGACCAAAGCAATCTTTTAGCATTCCGCTCACCCGCAAAAGATGCGTCACAAGGGGTAGATGAAAATCTCATTCCATTTGCTGATGACGGTCGCGGCAATGAAGCTGAGCGCGTCTATGCACAACGTTTTGATCAGCTTCGAGAAGCAACGGATCGCACAGAACGCACCGCTATTCGGATACAGAAAACACTTGAGCATATAAGCGAAATCGCCCACGAAATCGCTGAGACCGCATCACATCAAGCACTGGATGCCACTAATCGATTGTTGTCCCAATCAGAATATTTGCAAAATATGCTGGACGATATTTTGAGCCGCGTGCACCCAGCAAAACCAGGCGCACTATCAGTTCAACGTCCACAAAAGCGTTCTAACGACGACCCGTTCGCTTAAATTACTCGGTTATAATAACGGCAACGCCTGGCAATGTTTTGCCTTCAATCCACTCTAAGAATGCACCACCTGCTGAAGATACATACGAGAACCCATCTTTAGCACCTGCATTTACCAATGCAGAAATAGTATCACCACCCCCTGCAACTGAGAGTAGCTGGCCAGCGCGGGTCAACTCTGCAACGCTTTTTGCGACAGCATTTGTGCCACCGTCAAAAGGCGATACTTCAAACGCACCCAATGGCCCGTTCCACAAAACGGTTCTTGCTGACTTCAATCTGAGTTGCAGGTCAGCAATACTTTTAGGCCCGATATCTAAAATCATCATATCACTCGGCACATCGTTTAACCCAACGGTTTCAGAACGCGCCCCTTCTGCAAAAGTATCCGCCACAACGACATCCAGTGGCAGTACAATCTCACATCCTGATTTCGCTGCAATTTCGACAATGGCACGTGCGTCATCTGCCATCTCTTTTTCACATAATGACTTCCCGATATCGACACCGTTGGCATAAAGGAATGTATTTGCCATACCTCCACCGATGACAATCTGGTCGACCTTCTCGGTCAGGTGACCAAGAACAGCCATTTTCGTTGAAACCTTGGCGCCGCCGACAACAGCAATCACCGGGTGTTGAGGCGTTTCCAAAGCCCCTGACAGCGCTTTGATCTCAGTTTGCATCAATCGCCCCGCAACGGATGGAAGGATATGCGCAACACCCTCTGTTGACGCATGTGCACGATGTGCCGTTGAGAATGCATCACTGACAAAAATATCGCCGTTCGCTGCAAGATCAGCAGCAAAAGTATCAAGGTTCTTTTCCTCGCCCGGATGGAAGCGAACATTCTGAAGTACGATAAAACTTCCCCAAGCCGCAGCATCAATCGTTTGCTTAGCAACATCACCTATACAGTCGTCAGCAAAGGCAACAGATTTGCCTGAAATCTCAGCCAGTGCATCAGCAATTGGTTTGAGACTAAGATCAGCAACAACCTCACCTTTTGGTCGACCAAAATGTGATAAGATCACAACCTTAGCACCCTTGGATGAGAGCTCCTCCAACGTTTCCATTGCACGGTCAATCCGTGTTGTATCCGTGATTTTGCCATCTCGCATCGGCACGTTGAAATCAACGCGCACCAGAACGCGTTTGTTTGCTACATCAACATCATCCAAAGTTTTTAGGCGCATCGGTTTCCTCAATGTTTACTGAAATGGTTCTTTGATTGGCTTATAGCGAAGGCTAAGCATAGGAGCAACGAATGGCATTAGTTGGCAGGTAAGGCCTCAAGACGTGCTTTCGCAGCCTGTTCTTTTTCAGTATCCCCAAGAACTTCATATGCACGGATCAAGCGTTCCCAACCCGTTCGATCATTGGGATTTTCTTCTAGTTTCTCGGCAAGCCGATTAACCATTGATTGAATGAATGCCATCCGGTCTTCAGCCGACATTTCGCCCGCCGCCTTCATTTGTTCTTGTGTCGGGCCAGGTGCGGCTGGCGATGATGATGCAGAAGAGTTTTCTGGGAGCGATGACTTCATACCCAGTGCAATATTTTTTGCTGTTTCACTCGGCTTTAAGTCAGCAGCATCAAATCCACCTTGTTCGGCCGCGCGGGCAATTTGCTCACGGACAGCATCTGAGAACAATGCATTTTCCGGCACGATTGCCAACAAATCTGTCCAGATTTGAGCAGCACCCTCAAGGTCGTCTCCCATCGCTTTGTCCAGCCCTATATAGAACCAGGGTTTGGGAAGCGTCGGATCTTTCTCTCGGGCTTCGATAAAGCCAGCGAATATTTCAGTTGTGAACTCGCCACTTCTTGCCATGAGCCGCGCCTCAGCCCAATCAGCTAAGACTTCAGGATGACGATTAGAAAGTGGGACCGCTTTTTGAAATGCAGCGGCAGCTTTTCTGGGATCCCCGATTGTTGCATATGTTCGACCCAACAATACCCATCCACGCCGATCGTCTGGATTCTCAAGCAGACGCTCTTCCAGACTCCGCGCGAGTTCTGCCATTGGTGCCTGGCCCGTATCTTCGTTTGCGGTTTGAATATCGGTGCGTTCAGCCAATGGGAAATTAGGAATCTCTGGCGAACCCGTTTCATTGTAAAAAGCAAAGGCGAGGACAGGGACAGTGACGGCCGTCATGATAATTGGCAAACTACCGCCTTTAGATCTCTTAGGTATTAATCTCGATGCTTCTTCATCTGCAGCAAGTAATCTGCGTTGAATTTCAAGTCTGGCCGCAGCCAATTCAGATTGGCCAATACGGCCATCAGCAGCATCTTTTTCAAGTTCAACCAGCTGATCTTTATACACATTAATATCGTATTCAGCGCGGCTTACACTCGAGCGTGCGCCGGAAAGCAAGGGGAGCAACAAAACCAGAAAAATAGCCAGAGCCAGTAGACCTGCAAACAACCAAAACATCATGGTTTATCCTCTTCCATGAGTTTCTTCAGACGTGTCGCTTCTTTTTCATTTAACGAATTCACTGTCACATTACCTTCTGAGACAGACGCATGGCGCCGCCGATAAAATAGCCAAATCACACCTATACCAAACATCAAGATGACCCAAGGACCAAACCAAAGGGCATATGTTTTGAGCTTAAATGGTGGGTTAAGAAGCACGAAGTCACCGTACCGAGACACGACATAATCAATGACTTCTTCATTACTATCGCCTTGCGTAATCCGTTCACGTACAAGAACACGTAGATCGCGGGCAAGATCAGCATCAGAATCATCAATCGATTGATTTTGGCAGACGAGGCATCGCAATTCTTTACCCACGACACGTGCACGTGCTTCTAACGCCGGGTCTTCGAGTATCTCATCCGGATTAACAGCATGCGCCGGGCTCATCATGGTTATGGAAATCAAAGCGATTGCGAGAACACGATAAATCATCCCCCACTCCCTTGGCGTAACTGATCAATTAATGGCTTCAATGTCTCATCCCAAGATTGTTCTGTGATCGGGCCGACGAATTTGTATCTAACAATGCCCGCTTTATCGACGATGAATGTTTCTGGCGCGCCGGTAACGCCAAATGCAATGGCCGCTTTAGATTTAGGATCATCACCAACCAACGTATACGGATCGCCAAAGCGACGTAACCAAGCAGGGCCTGCCTCGCGGTCAGTTTCACGCCAATCGATACCATATATAGGCACCCAATCGTTCTTTTTAATTTTCATGAGAAAAGGATGCTCTACCCGGCAAGCGACGCACCATGAGCCAAACACATTCACCATCGACACTTCGCTTTTAAGGTCGTCGCTTGAAAAACCCACATCATCTCGACCTGCGAGAGGCGGCAAGTCAAACTCAGGCACGGGCTTACCTTCAATCAAGCTAGGTAATCTTTGCGGATCCAAAGTAAGGCCAACCGCAAGGTAGCCCCCGATCAACAAAAAACCAAGCAACGGCAGAATGAATATCAGTCGCTTCATGATATCTGTATCATTCTGCCGCTTGTGGTTGCTGCGTTGATGACGATGTTCGCGTAGGCGCACCAACACGATAGCGTCGATCAGACAGGCTAAGCCCACTACCAATCATCATCGAAATAGCGCCAATCCACATCCAAACCACGAGTGGATTGAAGTAGATGCGTGTTACGTAGGAGCCATCACTTTTGGAATCCCCAATGACCCCATAGAGGTCACCAGAAATCAGCGTATGAATGCCAGCCTCTGTGGTTGCCATTTGACGAACGGTATAGGTTCGCTTCTCAGGATAAAGAACCGTCACGAAATTACCGTTCTTTGTAACCGTGAACTTACCTTCGGTTGCGAGATAATTAGGACCCTGCTTTTGCTCAGCCCCATCAAACCGAAAATCATAACCAGAGACTTGAACCGTATCACCAGGCGCCATGCTTTGTACGCGCTCAACTGTCCACGCACCTGCGCCAGTCACACCAGCAACTGTCATTGCCAGTCCCAAGTGAGCTAACGTCATCCCCCATGACGCACGCGGCAAATTAATAAATCGACGCACTGAGTCACCAACAGGGATTTTGAAGAGGCGTATCCGCCCAGCAACTTCCGTTAACGTGCCAATGATAAGCCAAGACGCAATGGCGACACCAACAATCCCCCATGGAGATTGACCACTTTGAAGTGTCCATGTTGCCAAACCACATAGAATAGCTAACGCAAATGACAACCAAAGCGTCTTAAGTGCTTTGCCCAGATCACCACGTTTCCAAGGCAATAAAGGTCCAATTGCCATGGCGACAATCATCGGCGTCATCAGTGGAATAAAGACGGCATTAAAGAACGGCGGTCCGACTGAAATCTTGTCCTGACCATCAGAGATCGCGTCAATAAACAGCGGATAAAGCGTCCCGAGTAATACCACGCCAGCCGCCGTACCCATGAGTAAGTTGTTGAGCAACAAAGCGCCTTCACGTGAAATCGGCTGAAACAGTCCTGTACTTCGTAACTGTGGCGCTCGCCATGCATAGAGTGCGAGCGATCCTCCAACGACGATCAGCAATAGGATCAGAATAAAAACGCCACGCTCAGGATCTGTTGCAAACGCATGTACTGACGTCAGAACGCCTGAGCGAACGAGGAAAGTACCTAACAATGAAAATGAGAAAGCAAGGATCGCAAGAAATACTGTCCAGGCTTTCATCGTATCTCGTTTTTCAACAACGATGCATGAATGTAATAACGCTGTGCCAATGAGCCACGGCATAAATGATGCATTCTCAACGGGATCCCAAAACCAGAATCCACCCCAACCTAATTCGTAATATGCCCACCACGACCCAAGTGCGATACCACCCGTCAAGAAACCCCAGGCAGCAAGTGTCCAAGGCCGAACCCAACGCGCCCATGCAGCATCCACTCGTCCTTCGATCAGGGCTGCGATTGCAAAGGAGAATGCCATCGAAAACCCAACATAGCCGAGATAAAGCATTGGCGGATGGATTGCGAGACCGGGGTCTTGAAGTAATGGATTCAAATCTTGTCCATCGACCGCAGGCGGGAAAACACGCTCAAACGGGTTCGACGTTAAAATAATAAATAAATAGAAACCAACAGCGATCATTGCCTGTACCGATAGAGCACGTGCCTTCAATGCTGGAGGTAAATACTGGCCAAAGGCTGCGACTGCGGCGCCAAAGATTGCCAAAATAAGCACCCATAAAAGCATGGACCCTTCGTGGTTTCCCCAAACGCCCGATATTTTATAAAGCATAGGTTTTGCGGAATGAGAATTCTGCACAACGTTAAGCACTGAAAAATCTGACGTCACATAAGCATGCATCAAACATCCAAATGAAATCGCCACCAATAGGAATTGTCCCATAGCCGAATGGTTACCAAATCGCATCCAAGGAATATTATTTTGGTAAGCGCCAATCATAGGGACAATACTCTGCGCAATGGCGACCATCATCGCCAGAACGAGCGCAAAATGACCTAGTTCAGCAATCATTTTTCATCTACATGCCATTGGCCAGATTTCTTAAGAGCATCTGCAACTTCAGGCGGCATATAGGTTTCATCATGTTTAGCAAGAACTTCATCCGCCACAAACACACCGTTTTTAAGTCGACCCTCAGCAACAACACCCTGTGCTTCCCGGAACAAGTCAGGAAGAATGCCAGTATATGTTACAGCCACTGAGTTGGTGATGTCTGTGACTTTAAAGGTAACGGTTTCTCCACCTGAGCGATCAACACTGCCTTCTTCGACCAAACCACCGAGCCGGAACCTCTGATTTTCGCTAACTTTGTTTGCAGCGATATCCGTGGGACTCATAAAGAAAACAATATTCTCTTCAAATGCCGATAAGACGAGGGCTGCGGCACCTGCCAAAAGAACCAAGGCAACCCCAACAAAGGTCAGGCGCTTATGTTTACGCTTCATCTCGTTGCCTTCCAGTCTCTAGCTCTATGCGTTCAAGTTCAGCACGGCTGCGACCAAGAGCACGCAGGCTCAATACGACGAGACCAATCAACACGACTGCAGCAAGACCATACGTTGGCCATACATAAGCACCGTGTTCGGTCATGCTAAGAATACTATTTGTATCATTCATCATTCTTTACTTTCATAGCACTACTCGATCGCCTGTCTGTGTTTTAAGGCACGGATACGCTGCGCCATGAGCTCTTGGCGGATGCGCACCAACATTACCCATAAATAGTAAAACTTGAACGCAAAGGCCATGAGCAACAAAGGCATGAGCATATCTACATGAATTGTTGGACCGTCCATGCGAATAACGCTGGCGGGTTGATGCAGCGTGTTCCACCAATCAACCGAGAACTTAATAATCGGCACATTAACAAAACCAACAAGAACCAAGATCGCCGACGATTTAGCACCGCGGGCCGGATCATCAAACGCATCGCGCAACGCCATGTAACCAAGATATAAAAAGAAAAGGACGAGTACAGATGTCAGCCGTGCGTCCCACACCCACCAGGTACCCCACATCGGTTTACCCCAGAGTGATCCTGTAACCAATGCCAAGAATGTAAAGGCTGCACCAATCGGTGCCGTCGCCTTTACTGCAATGTCAGCAAGCCCATGCTTCCAAATCAATGAAATCGCCGCGGCAATTGCCATTGCCGTATAACAAAACAATGCCATCCAAGCCGCAGGCACATGAATGTACATGATCCGAACTATATGACCTTGCTGATAATCAACCGGAGATGAAAACAGCGCAAAATAAAGGCCAGACCCCATCGTCAAAAGCATCAACACCAAGACCCAAGGTTCAATCTTTTTACTGAGACGCTGAAACCGCGTTGGATTGGCAAATCGGTGCAATATGTTCATTCCTTTAACGCCTTATAGCAATTGCTCATCATGATGCCACCGCTTGACGTAATGCTGCGGCACTCGCCCAAGGTGCCAGAGCCAATGCTCCCAGCAGAACACCACCAAGGAGCAATAGATTAGCCTTCGCGCCACCCCCCATCAAATGGGCATCAATGGCTCCAACAGCAAATATGAGCACAGGAATAAGCAAAGGCAGAACTAATAGTGACAATAAAACACCACCACGGCGTGCACCTAATGCAAGTGCAGCACCAATGGCCCCAATCAGGCTCAGAACAGGTGTACCCAAAGCCAACGACGCGAGCATAACGGGCCACGCCTCAAACGGTACATTCATCATGAGCGCCAACAAAGGTGCCGTAAGGATAAGCGGCACGCCCGTCGTCAACCAATGCACAAAAACCTTGGCGCAAACAGTTAACTCCATCGGCACAGGCGATAGAACGAGTAATTCCAGCGATCCGTCCTCATAGTCTGTCTGAAACAACCGTTCCATCGACAACATAGCCGCCAATAACGCTGCAACCCAGATCACGCCAGGACCAATTCGGGCCAACATATTTGATTCTGGTCCAACCCCGAATGGGAATAAGACGACCGCGATAACAAAAAATCCCACGACCATAAAGCTATCGGTACTATGGCGAAGTGCCAATCGTATCTCACGGCGCAGAATGACACTCAGGCCGCTCATCTTGTGACCTCAAGCGGCAAAGACACCGCATCGGAAATCCCTAAATCAGTATGCGTTGAGATCACAACCATGCCACCCTTGTGACGATGTGCGGCAATAAGCTCGCCCAATGATGCTGATGTCTCACTATCCAAGGCAGTTGTCGGCTCGTCGAGCAACCAGAGGTCTGCGCCTGAAGTAAGCATTCGACAAAGATTAACGCGCCTGCGTTGCCCAGCAGATAAGTATCGCGCAGAAAGATCTGCCAGATGGGCGATGCCCAACGACGTCATTGCCTGTTCTGGCGTATGTCCTTTTGACCCATTCATCTCAGCCCAGAAACCCACATTCTCAGATACGCTAAACGCAGGCTTCACAGCGTCTGCATGGCCAATATAGGATATCCGGCAGTTATGTTCTGCAGCATCATCCGAGACGTTGGTATCGTTCCAAAGCAACCGACCCTGGCTCGGACGCATTAAACCTGCCATCAGGCGAAGGAGTGTCGATTTTCCAGCGCCATTGGGGCCTGTCAAAATCATCGCACCCCTGCCCTCAAGTGCAAAATTAATGCCCTCAAGCACTAATCTTTCACCACGGATACATGACAAATTCTCGCCCGTAAATGACGCCATTTTTATCCTCAAAATGCAGCGAAAATCTAGCCGATAGGCACGATTAAAGAAAGCGCCGGGTGCGGTGGTCATTGAACAAGGACGAAGCATTGAGATGGCGACACTGCATTGTGGTCTAAAAACAAAACGGCCGGGCCATTCCTTAAGGGAACAGGCCCGACCGGTTGAGTTTCGGCGGTTTCCGCCGATTGGGGACTAGAGAGGGGGGGTCTCTAGTTCATAGACGAGGAGGTCTATAATCCAAACATTACACATTGAATGTGGCGTGAATATGGCACTTAAGATTACAAATTTGTTAGGAATTGGTCATGAAGTTCGGACGGTTTATGCGTCTCGTGCATCCTCGATGACCTTGCCATCATTGGGCAACGATGCTGGCGCGACAAACACCGCATCGCCTTTGAGCTTACAAACATCTCGAATAGTTTGGTTGATTAGCTGGGTCAAATTATCATTGTCACTGTGTTCGGTCTCACATTGAACCGTCATGATATCGGTTGTTCCATCATGGGTCACAACAACACGTGCACGATGAATTTCGCCATGTCGTTTCACGATTTCCGCGACCTGCGCTGGATGCACAAACATCCCTTTAACTTTCGTCGTTTGATCCGCACGACCCATCCAGCCGCGCAACCGCATATTCGTTCGCCCGCATGGGCTTTGACCAGCTAGAACTTGTGACAAATCACCCGTTGCAAACCGAATAAGAGGATAGTCCGACCGAATAACGGTAACGACAACTTCCCCGACTTCACCTTCAGGCACGGGATCGCCTGTGCCCGGGCGAACAATTTCTACAATAAGCCGTTCATCAACGATAAGTCCTTCCCGCGCATCCGACTCGTACGCAATGCTTCCGAGATCAGCCGAGGCATAGACTTGCCCACAATGAATGCCATACGCTTCGATTTCATCCCGCAATGCAGGCGGCAATCCCTCACCACCAACACATGCCTTTTTCAGACTTGAGATATCTTTATCTTGCTCAGCCGCTTTTTCGAGAATGATTTTCAAAAAGCTTGGTGTCCCGGTGTAAGCAGAAGGCTCTATATCGTGAATAGCTTGTACCTGTAGATCAGTATTTCCTACCCCAGCAGGGAACACAGCGCACCCTAAAGCTTTGGCACCTTGTTCAAGCATGACCCCAGCAGGGGTGAAATGATATGAGAATGTATTGTGGAGGATATCACCTTTTCGAACGCCACTCGCGTAAAGCGCACGAGCTGTTCCCCACCAATCTTCACCAGACCCTTCAGCATCATATGTTGGACCCGGGGATTGGAAAATGCGTTTAAGTTGACCAGTCGAAACAGTCGTAAGACCGCCCAGCGGATTACCTTTCGCTTGAAGGTTCACCAGATCAGATTTTCGCGTAATGGGTATTGTGGCGAGTGCAGCACGGTCCTTAATCAACGATGCATCGATACTTCCGATGAGTGTCTTGAAATAAGGTGCGTGTTTTTGCGCTTCTTTTAATTGCGTGACCAATCCATTGAACAGCATTTCTTCTCGCTGCGCAGGATCACGCACTTCTAACTCATCATAAAAATCATGAGCGGTCATACCTTATCCCAACCAACGTTTACGCCGACGATAATGCTTCACGTCGCGAAAACTTTTGCGGCCTGCCGTCGAAAGCCCGAGGTAGAATTCCTTAACGTCTTCATTCTCACGCAAAGACGACGCAGGGCCGTCCATCACAACGCGACCATTCTCAAGAATATATCCGTAGTCAGCATAGCGAAGGGCGATGTTTGTATTTTGCTCGGCCAGTAAGATACTCACACCCTCTTTCTTATTCAGTTCGTTGACAATCTCAAATATCTCTTCGACCAGCTGCGGCGCCAAGCCCATTGAAGGCTCATCAAGCAAGATCATTCTGGGGTTCGACATCAACGCGCGTCCAATCGCGCACATCTGCTGTTCACCGCCAGATGTATAGCCAGCTTGGGATGTCCGGCGTTCCCTCAGACGTGGGAAGTATGCATAAACTTTTTCCAACGAGGCGTTAATCGCAGCATTCCCGTCGCGACGCGTATATGCGCCTGTCAGTAAATTCTCTTCAATCGTCAGGTGCTCGAAACAGTGTCGGCCTTCCATGACCTGGATGACACCACGCTTCACCAAATCATTGGGCGAAGATGCCTCCACATGTTGGCCATTATATTCAATCGATCCTTTAGTAACTTCGCCCCGCTCTGCATGGAGCAAGTTAGAAATCGCCTTCAAGGTTGTGGTTTTTCCAGCGCCGTTCGCACCAAGAATCGCCACGATCTTACCTTTAGGCACTTCAAGCGAAACACCTTTAAGGACCAAAATCACATGATCATATATGACTTCAATATTATTTACGGAGAGAAGGTTGCCGGCACCTTCTAAGGCGCCGGCGTTTCCCTCTACCACAGGGGTAGAACTGCTCATCTTAGTTGCAGGTCCGTGGGGTAATATTGTTTTCAGCTGCGTAGTTCGCAGAATCTTCTGCGATCAGTTTACCGACAACATCGGCATCAGGCGTATAGAAGTCAGAAGCAAAGTTCCACTTCTTCTCTTTTGCATCCCATTGCTGAAGTGCAACCTTACCTGGTCCCTGGTGGTTCTCACAGGTGATCTTCACAGGATATGTGAAGCCTTCGAGACCTAGAACTGCAAGACGCTTTGCATCCACATTCAATGCTTCAAAGCCGTCACGAACATGTTCGCCCGTGACTTCTTTTGTATTGTGAATGCGCATTGCTGTACGGATGGCTTCAGCCGTCCACATTGCCGCAACAAGACCACGGTTATAGAGAACTTCACCGATCCGGTCGCGATCGCCGCCACCATTACCTTTGTCATAAACGTGTCTTTTAATGTCGTCATGAGCGCGGAAGTTATCGCCCGCTGCATGGAACGCACCGGAGAGATATCCATGTGCAGCTTCACCAGCTGGCAATACATCATTCTCAGAACCTGACCACCACACACCGATGAAACGATCCATCGGGAAGCGGATTGATGCTGCTTCTTTAATGGCGACCTGGTTCATAACGCCCCAGCCCCACATCATGACCCAGTCCGGCTTCTTGCGGCGAACTTGCAGCCAAGTGGCTTTTTGCTCCTGACCTGGATGGTCAACAGCTAACAACTGAAGATCAAAGCCATGTTTTTTGGAAAGCTCTTCCAAAGTGCGGATCGGCTCTTTGCCATATGCTGAGTTGTGATAAACGAGAGCAATCTTTTTGCCCTTCAATTTATCCATGCCACCTTCTTTTTCACCAATGTACTTCACGAAGACAGATGCTTGATCCCAGTAGGTTGCTGGAAAGTTAAAAATGTACGGAAAAACTTTTCCGTTCGCAGCTGACGTACGACCATATCCCATTGAGAACACAGGAATTTTATCCGCAGATGCTTTTGGAATCAGCTGGTATGTAATACCTGTCGACAACGGCTGATACGCCAATGCGCCAGATGGACCTTCACCCTTGGTATTTTCATAACACTCAACACCTTGCTTAGTGTTGTAGGCAGTTTCGCACTCAAGGTACTTAATCTTGACGCCTTCAATACCACCATCACGCTCGTTGAGCATTCTGTAGTAATCGCCATAACCATTCGCGAATGGGATACCGTTTGGCGCGTATGGGCCTGTTCGATAAACCGTTGCTGGAATGACCAACTCGTAAGCATCAGCAACAGCCGTTGTCAGCGGAAATGCGATCGCAGCAACAGCCAATACTTTCGTTAAAAGTTTTAGTCTCATGTTTGCCTCCCTTTGAGGTTGTTTTGGCGACTTTGCCGCCGGTTAATTTTTGTACGTTTCCTATGCTAATCAAATTTTCCCAAGTTTAATAAGGGAACGGCCAGCGCCTCAGTTTTTCCTTCAAAATCTGCCAAAGCCGCGCCAGCCCATGCGGCTCTACAATGAGGAAGAGGATAATCAATGTACCCAAAAGCATGACTTCTGCATGCTTCGCAGCACCAACGGCAAATCCAAAGCCGTCAACCATCACAGTCTTCAGTGTGATGGGCACGAGTACCATAAACGCGGCACCCAGAAATGATCCCAGAATACTTCCAAGACCGCCGATGATAATAATAAATAAGACAAAGAACGATTGGTTAATATCAAAGGCCTCAGTCGGCTCGGCAGAACCAAGCCAAACATTGAAATACAACGCACCTGCAACGCCAATGTAAAATGAACTGACAGCAAATGCGGTTAGCTTTGCTTCAAGCGGTCTAATGCCAATAAGCTCAGCTGCAATATCCATATCCCGGATTGCCATCCAACTGCGCCCAACCCGCCCACGCACTATATTTTTAGCTGCGAGTGCAAATACAACAACAAAGGATAAGCAGAATAAATACCTAGCCTCAGGACTAGCTTGTGGGCCCGTCACCAAAAAACCAAAAACTTCACGCGGCGGTGAGACAATCATGCCGGTCGGGCTGTAATTAAAGAACCAGCCAAATTTATTGAATACCCAAACAAGGAAGAACTGCGCAGCCAATGTTGCGACAGCCAGATAAAAGCCTTTGATCCGCAAAGACGGAAGGCCGAAGACCACGCCCACTGCCGCTGTAATGCCCCCTGACATTAATATGGCGACGATAAAGTTCATTTCCGGGAAAGCCGTTATGAGCTTGTATGACGCATAGGCGCCAACAGCCATAAAACCACCTGTTCCCAAAGAAACCTGGCCACAGTAGCCCGTCAAAATATTAAGGCCTAGCGCGGCTAAAACGTAGACGAGGACATGAATTAAAATCGCGTTCGCCCAGTAATCATTAATGAAAAACGGCACGACACAGAAAGCAACAAAGGCAAAAGCACCGATGACAAATCGATCCTGAACAATCGTCAAGATTCCTTGATCAGCTCTGTAGCTTGTTTTGAATTGTCCAGCTTCGCGGTAAAACATCTTGAACTATACCCTCTCGATGATTTTTTCGCCGAACAAGCCTTGCGGCCGGAACAGCAAGAATGCGAGCGCTAACATATAAGCAAACCAGTTCTCAATGGCACTACCAACAAACGGGCCGGCATAAACCTCAGCAACTTTTTCACCTACGCCAATAATTAAACCACCAATGATTGCCCCTGGTACAGAGGTAAATCCGCCAAGGATCAGCACCGGCAATGCTTTCAAAGCAATGAGGGAGAGTGAGAATTGAATACCTGATTTAGACCCCCACATGATGCCAGCAACCAGCGCGACAAACCCTGATACAGACCAAACGATGACCCAGATTGTACGAAGCGAAATGCCAACACTCAGCGCCGCTTGATGATCATCAGCAACGGCGCGAAGCGCACGTCCAATGCGCGTTTTTTGAAAAAATACGGCAAGAACGACAACCAGCACTGCAGCGACAACTGCCGCCACGATCTCTAGTTTCTCAACATAAAAATTATAGTCATCTAACAAGAAATCCACGGCGCCATGCGGCAGCCCAATATCAAGCGGCTTCACATCTGAGCCAAACAACGTATCCCCCAGACCTTCAAGGAAATAGGCAAGGCCAATCGTCGACATAAAGAGAATGATAGGCTCTTGGTTTACCAAATGACGAAGCACAAGGAACTCAACCAGCCACGCAACGATAATCATTACGCCCATCGTCGCAATAATGCCCGCCCAAACTGGCAACACAAAGCCAAACATATGATAGAACCAACCATCATCGGCAATAAAGTCATAGAGAGCCAAGCCCGCAAAAAGAGCAAACACACCCTGGGCGAAGTTAAAGATACCAGACGCTTTAAAAATCAGCACGAAACCAAGGGCTACGAGCGAGTACATCACCCCCGCCAGAAGGCCACTGACAACCGTCTCCAATAAAAACAGCATTTCTGTCCCGCCCTATTCTTCTGCGTCGTCGTGGGCAACACCAAGATAGGCATCAATCACGGCTTGATTGCTTCTAACTTCATCCGGCGTGCCGTCGGCAAGTTTTTTGCCATAATCCAAGACAACAACCCGGTCTGAGATATCCATCACGACCCCCATGTCGTGCTCAATAAGAACAATCGTCGTGCCAAACTCATCATTCACATCAAGAATGAAACGGCACATGTCCTGTTTTTCTTCGAGGTTCATGCCTGCCATCGGCTCATCTAATAAAAGCAGATCAGGCTCAGCGGCTAATGCCCGGCCAAGCTCAACACGCTTTTGCAATCCGTATGGCAATGTCCCAACAGGTGTTTTCCGGATGGCTTCAATTTCCAGAAAGTCGATCACGCGCTCGACGACTTCACGGTGCTCCATCTCTTCTTTTTCTGCAGGCCCAAAACGTAACGCCTGCCAAAATATGTTCTTATGCATTTTGGTGTTACGGCCCGTCATAATGTTATCGAGGGTCGTCATACCTTTGAACAATGCAATATTCTGAAACGTTCGGGCGATGCCTTCACGCGCGGCTTCGCTCGGCCGAACATGTCGGCGCGTATTACCTTTAAACGTAATGGTGCCTTCCTGCGGATGATAGAAACCATTGATGCAATTTAGCATCGAGCTTTTACCAGCACCATTGGGGCCAATAATCGCGAACACTTCATGTTGGTTCACTGAGAAACTAATGTTGGATAGTGCCTTCACACCGCCAAACGCCAATGAAATTTGATCTACTGATAAGATCGTATCGCCAATTTTCCGTTCGTAAGCCATGATACCGCCGCTTACTCCGCTGCCTGAGCTTGTTGAGAGTTAACGACAATGGCTTCGCGAATTTTCACGTCGGCCTTTATCGTCCCCTTGCGACCATCTTCAAATGTAACGGCGGCCTCAACCGGGCACACATCAACACCTGAATAAAGCGCATCAATCAATTCGCCATAACGATCTGCGACCGTGTTCCGTCGCACTTTTCGCGTACGGGTTAGTTCGCCATCATCTGCATCCAAAAGCTTATGAAGAATGAGGAAGCGTGAAATTTGCGAGCCGGACAATGCATCATCGTCAGCTAAATCTGCATTCACCTTGTTTACGCAATCAGTGATCAAATCATAAACTTCCGACCGCATGGCCAAATCGGTATACCCCGAATACGCTAACCCGCGGCGTTCAGCCCAGTTGCCGACAGCTTCAAGGTCGATATTAATAAACGCTGCGGCGTAATCGCGCTCGTCCCCAAACGCCACCGCCTCGGTGATAAATGGGAAGAACTTGAGCTTATTCTCAATGTATTTAGGCGCAAACATCGTGCCGTTGTTGAGCTTTCCAACATCCTTGGCACGGTCAATAATCTTGAGATGTCCGTCAGCGTCAAAGAAACCGGCGTCACCAGTCATGACCCAACCTTCATCATCCTTGGTCTCGCGAGTAGCCTCGTCGTTCTTATAATAAGCGACGAACGTCCCCGGCCCTCGGAAATGCACTTCGCCATCATCAGCAATGCGCAGCTCAACCCCTGTCGCGGGAACACCAACCGTATCCGGTTTAACGTCACCGTTCTTTTGCATACAGATAAATACCGACGCCTCGGTTGAGCCATACAATTGCTTTACGTTAACACCCATGCTTCGGAAGAAATCAAAAACATCCGGCCCAATGGCTTCACCTGCCGTATAAGCCAGACGAAAACGTGAGAACCCGAGCTCGTTCTTTAATGGCCCATAGACCAAGAACTCTCCAATTGCATAAAGTATCCGATCACCAAAAGAGACTGGCTTTCCATCCAAGATGTCAGGTCCAACACTCAACGCGAAATCCATAAAATATGCGTAAAGCTTACGATTGATCCAACTTGCATCTTCCATACGAATAGAAACCTGCGTAAGAATATTTTCGAACACCCGCGGTGGTGCAAAGAAATACGTAGGTCCAATTTCTTTAAGATCGGACGTCACGGTATCCGAGCTTTCCGGGCAGCTCACACAAAAGCCTGATACATATGATTGGCTATAGGAGAAAATATTATCGCCGACCCACGCCATTGGGAGATAAGCGAGCACTTCGTCTTTCTCGGTTAAGTCATCCCATTCAGCGCCATTTTTTGCTGTAATGATCAAGTTATCAAAACTAAGCATGACACCCTTGGGCCGCCCGGTCGTCCCTGAGGTATACAACATAATTGCAATATCAGTGCCGACACCCTTTTGGGTTTCAGCCTCAAACCAGCCCGGATTGTCAGCCAGATACTTGCGACCAGCTTCCATCAAACTATCGAGGGAGCGTACATACGATTGATCGTAATGACGCATACCGCGCGAATCTTTAAAGACTATTTCTTTGAGCTTTGGGCACTTGTCCATGACTTCCAAAAGCTTATCCGTTTGCTCTTGATCTTCAACGATCGCAAAGCACGCCTCTGCATGTTCTAGAACATACTGCATCTCGTCAGCGACTGCGTCTTGATACATTGGGACAGGTGTTCCACCTAAGGCCTGCGCCGCAGTCATCGCCCAATATAATTGAGGACGATTGTCACCGACAATCGCAAGACTATCGCCGCGCTCAAACCCATATGATTTAAGACCTGCTGCCATTGCAGCAATCTCGCCTTTAACGTCAGACCAAGTCCACGCTTGCCAGATCCCTAAATCTTTCTCACGGATAGATGGACGTTCGCCATAGCGACGGGCGTTCTCAAGAAGTAATTTTGGAAACGTGTCGACAGAACCGATAGCCGGCTTCTCGCCACTCATCACATGTTCTCCCCGCGCTTTGTTCGGTCTTATGCCAAAGCAATGCATTGCCTTACCAAAGAGGGTTACAAAACCAACTTCACTCGACAAGAGAAAAGATAATTATGGCCATTGGACCAACACAAGTAAGCCTCTCAACATTCACGTTCATCTTTTGACGTTTACGTAATTGTTAATACATTAGCACGGCAATTTCCTTGCTGCGCGTACTCAACCGACTTCGCAACAACTGCACGAAGTTGAGCCTCGATGCTCCCGCCTTTAATTGCGCCGAGAGGAAACCAAATCGTCTGATTAAAAGCATCGGCTCTCACACCCGGAATACCAGATCGCACTTTACCAGCATTTTCCGATTCCATCTTCTCAACACCTGCGACAAGTTGATCTTGCTGTGTCTTAACTTGCTCGATGGTTTTTGTAAACTCAACTAAAGCCGCTTTTTGTGCAGCATTCTGTTCCATTAATTGTATTTGCAGAGCTTCGCGAGATTTATCAGTCGCTGTCTGAATTTTTTTTAATAACCTCAGCTTTTAATTCGATAAAAACACTCGGCACTTCAGACTTTTGCTGGCTAAGAAGTGGCTCAAGTTTTTGATAGCCAAGATAGGACAGCGGTACAGCTACCCCTAAGACAATTACGGCTGACAACACAGACGTTGCAACAATGCTCTTGGTTGCAGTCATCTCTATACACTCCTTTTTTGCGTACATATACGGACGAAAATCGTCACGTATAGGTTTGTTATATGATGGAATAGTGTTGAAAGAGTAAATTTATAGAATTAACGGAAACCTGGGTTTATCCAGGCTAGATTGATTTATTCTTTCGCCAGAGCTGACTAAGCGTTGAATATCCCAGCAAGTATGTAAACGCGACAAGATAAGCAAATGCCGTGCCCCACCCTAAACCTAATGCGGGCAGGCTGTATGTTGCGGATATACAAAACGAGATTACCCCACCAAGTCCCATTGGCACATGCTTAAGGACTGCAGCAATCTCATTTCCGCTATACGTAATATGTATAACAAGGATGAGTGGCAATAAGGTCATTGGATACGCAGTCAAAATACCTGTCCACTGCGCACCTATATTTCCAGCAATGGCTGTGATCAAAAGAATTGTCGACGTCGCCATACCGGCTCGAAACATTAAGACCCGCCAACCAAACCGCACTCGTGCCAAGATCGGCGTGTTCGGTAAATTTATCATCGCACGAGATGTTAAAATCATGCCTGCAATTACCAATGGGATCGATATAAGAACCCCAAGCGATATGATGCTAACCAGCCAGGCAACAATTGCATAACCTAAGTTTGCCACAAGCAGGGGCATACCAATGGCCTTGATACCACCTAACTGTTGGCACACAGAAACAATCCCATAGAGATAAATAAATGTCAGCGTTGTCACAAAGCCAGGGACCATATGTGCCGCCGCTTCGGTCGCAAACGCAGTGCCCTGTTCAGCCCCGGTGAAGATAATCACCATGCCACCACCCAATGGCAGTCCCGTCAGCAAACCCGCGGCCCTCGGCCCCACACGTTCGGCAATGAGAGACAAAGCCACAACGATGCCGATTGATATCACTGCTTTCGTAAGCAGTAATCCATCAACCTCAATAGGAAAAATATCTGACATGCGATGAGTGATAGAGGATTTGCTTATATAAAGAAATGTCCCCCTATCACTTGGATGTGATTTGAGTGTGAGGATCATTGTCCGCTATCAAAAAAGCATGAAAACAACAGCAACCCGTATCCTGTTCGCCTTCGTGCTATGTGTCGCCGCTTCGGTGTCGCACGCTGGCGACAAAATCACCGTCGTCGAACTTTATACAAGCCAAGGCTGCTCATCTTGCCCGCCAGCAGATGATTTCCTCGGCAAGCTTGCAGAACGTGATGACATTTTAGCCTTATCACTGCATGTGGATTACTGGGATTACATTGGTTGGAAAGATCCGTTTGCATCTGCTGATAACACAACCCGGCAACGCCATTATGCGCGTAAATTAGGTATGGGTTATGTCTATACACCGCAAATGGTTGTTCAAGGTATGTCGCATACCACCGGTTCTAATCAGCAATCTGTTGAAAAACTTATAAGTGATACTCTGGGTGCCAAACGCCTAGACGTCGATGTCACGCATTCTGCAAATGGCCTACAGGTTGAAATCCCCGGCGGGACGTTTGAAGGTGAAGAGGCGAAGATATTCGTCGCCGCCTGTGATGCGCGCCATGAGAATGATGTCACACGCGGCGAGAATTCTGGTCGCAAGCTCGCACATTACAATGTTGTTCGAGATATGGCCCAGGTCGGCACGTGGTCCGGTGATGCTGTATCATTAATCGTAACCGAGAAAGATATCGAAATAGTAGGCCATGACGGATGTGCAATCCTTGTTCAGTCTGTCAAAACCGGACGCATTCTTGGCGCAGCACAAATACAACTCACCCCACACAGCTAATTTCTAAAATACATACAAACGATATCAATAAAGTATTATTTTCGCCCGTTCTTGGTGACGCATTCAGCGATCAAATATAAGATCTCAAACATCATTGTCACTCCGACCAACGCCGTATTGCCTGACATATCAAATGGTGGGGCGACCTCGACCACATCGCCGCCAATAATATTTAATCCACCAAGCCCCCGCAGCATCCGTTGTGCATCATGTGTTGAGAAACCACCAATTTCAGGCGTGCCGGTACCGGGCGCATAAACCGGATCCAGCCCATCCACGTCAAAGCTGATATACGTCGGCCCATCACCCACAATTTTGCGTGCTTCTTCGGCGACCTTATCCGGACCAAGATCAAAATACTCTTCAATCTCAATAACCCGAATACCCTGAGCCAATCCCCAATCTTTATCTTCTGGCGTATACAAAGCACCACGAATGCCGATCTGTATCGTCCGCTTTGGGTCCAATAGACCTTCTTAAATGGCACGACGGAATGGTGTGCCCTGCGTATATTTATGGCCACCAAAGTATCGATCCCAGGTATCCGTATGCGCATCAAAATGCACCATGCCCATGGGTTGTTCGCCAGCAATGCCCCGCATGATTGGCAAAGCAATCAAATGATCGCCACCTGCTGTCAGAGGAATAACGCCCGCTTTATGGAGTTCCATATAAAATTCACCAACGCGCTCAATGGTATCCATCAAGTCAACGGGGTTCACAGGCACATCACCCAAGTCCGAGCAGCTCGCGCTGTGAAACGGCATGGTCCCGGTCACGTGATGGACATTCCGCATCATCGTTGATTGATCTCGCATTTGCCTTGGCCCATGCCGCGCACCCGCACGGTTCGTGGTCCCGCCATCCCATGGCACACCAATCATACCGACATCCACTTCGCTCATGGCCGTCTTCATATCAACATGTGGTAACCGCATGAATGTAGGAATACCTGCGAAACGGGGAATATCCGCACCTGATCTCGGCAGATACTTTTTGTGTTTATCTTCCATGTGCCCTCCAGACGTTTAACAAATCCTATGTCATTCAGCAGCTACAGGAAATGGTCAAAAGTTAGTCACGCTATCGTCACACTCATGCCATCTTTGTAGATCATATAAGGCATCGTTACGTATACTTAGTCACTTTCAGGAGGCATCCATGAAACGTCGATACCCTTTTCCAGACACACCCGGCCTAGAACCAACGCTTAGTGAACTGTTGAACGATCCTGTAATGCACACGTTGTTGGCTTATGATGGCCTTACGGTTGCAGATGTTCGTGGCGTCATAGCAAAGTGGCACCAATCATATCAAAGCCCTAGGCTCAACGCTGTTTTAACAGCCTAATCATCATATCCAGATTTTAATTTTTGATCATGGCAGGCGGTTGCAGGACGGAAATCTGGTCACCACACTATAGGAGGATTGACTATAGGTTTATGAGGAGAACCGACCCATGGCCAGTGATAGCCTACATGCACCACCCGAACGATTAAGCAAAGACACACTCCATATGCACCATGCCATCGTCTCATTGATGGAAGAGATGGAAGCCGTTGATTGGTATCGGCAGCGCGCAGATGATTGCGATGACGAAGAACTAAAGGAAATCCTGCTTCACAATATGCGCGAAGAAATGCAACATGCGTGCATGGTCCTTGAATGGCTTTGCCGTAATAACAAAGACTTTGCCAAAGAACTCAAAGAGAACTTATTCAAAGAAGGCCCAATTTCTGGGCATCACGGCTAAGGCCTCTAAGCCAGAGTATTGTCCCTTATGGATTAAGCGTTATCGTCCCATTGATTGCTGGCGATAGAATTTCTGCTCGAGCCCCATTGAGCGTGATCATCTCAACGCTTTCAATCTCACTGACCTGGCCTAGGCCAAAGTGCACGTCTGGCGTCGGTTCGGTCATGAGACCGGTTGAAGCGATAACTTGGCGGCTAAGAGTTTTACCACCTTTGAGCGTTACCCTCACTGTTGCACCTAACGTATCAACACGATCAGGGACTTTAACAGTAAGAAAGTTCCCTTCTGAACGGTTCAAGAACACCTTAAGCGGTCCCACCATATTCAGCCATAGCAGATCTGCACGGCCATCGCTGTCAAGATCAACGATCAGCGGCGATTGTCCAAAGTGTTTGTTTTCCGACCCTAATCCTTGCACTTGATAAAACGCTTCGCCTTCAGGCGCATTGATTTGCAAAAGCGCCTTGCCTGGAAGAGGTCCCCATTTGTATAGAGGCCGTTTGACATAATTCTGCGCGACAAGAAGGTCGACTTCACCATCTAGGTTGAGGTCTTCAAACTGAGCACCCCAGGCAAATCCATACCCATAAAGGTTTTGATCTTCGGTTAGGTTCGAGAACTTCATCCCACTTTCGTTCCGCATCAAAATCCATCGGGTTTCATGCCTTTGATTATCCTGAATATCACCGGTCGTTAGAAAATCAGGGATGGATGTACCCGCGTTAGAAACAAAGATATCCTGATCACCATCTTGACCATAATCACCGATCGCGAGCCCCATCCAAAACCCATAACCTGTATTCGTTACGACCGATTTAAAAGTCGCATCAGCTGTCCGCTCAAAAATCTCAACTTCACCAGTATTCTGCGTCAGGACAATATCCTGATCACCGTCATTATCCAGATCTACAAAAGTCGTATGGAATGTATTCTGTTTGGAGGCCGTCCCCGTTTCCTGCGTGGCATCTCAGAAAGTGAGATCTCCATTATTTATCAGCAATACATTTAGTTTCATATGATCAACATCATTGAAGGTCCCACTCTTAAATGCACCAATTGATACGAAGACCGAAATATAAAGATCACCGTGCCCATCGCCATTCACGTCAGAAATTGCGACGCTTAATGGTATCGCATCCATACCGAGCGTGACTGGCACATCACGTGCTTCAAATTTTGCACCATCATTTATATAAAGTGTCAGACCGTCCTCACGGGCGACAACCAGGTCAACGTCACCGTCACCATCCAGATCACTCGACGCTGCGCCATGAGTTGCTGAAGCCGGATTTGAAAGCCCTCTAGCCCCCATCACATCAACAAGGGCATCGTCTTTAGAGCCAAGCAGCATATCTGCCTGTCCACGACCACCGCCAACAAAGACTTCCAAACTTCCATTCCCGTCCACATCAATGACAGCTGCGCCTGTAAAAGGATGACTGGACTCAGCCCACTCATGGGTAAATGAAGTTGAAATTTCCTTAAACGACTGTACTGCGGGCGGCGTGCTCGTAATATGATCTCGCTCGAACGTTGGAACGCAGGCGCTCAACAATACAGCAACAGCAAAAATAACAATTGATGTGCGCACAAGCTTTCCTCGCAAAATGTTTATATGAGCAATGAGTGAAGCTTATAGCGATCATTGCCCCTCACGGGACAATAAAACTCTCGTGAGGTGAGATTTTGCCAAAAAAAACCCCCGAAGAAGTTCTTCGGGGGCGAGTTTAAACAGGGAGGCTTCGCGTCTGGGAGACGCGAGGGGCCAAAAAAATTGGTCCCTCTATTTCGGACATGTGTCCCGAAAATTCTTAAAGATCACATTGGATTCAGCGTTTTAAGCGCGAACACCAGACCATAAAAACTTTATTCATGCTGCAACGCAACATCGAATACTCATTATATATAGATTGATGTCTGTTTTGGACCAGAGCCAAACAGGAAAAGCAGGCATGCGCTGAATGCATGGCTTGACGGAAAAGCGCTAACGCTTGATGGGAGCCAGTTTTTCGAGGATGAAGTCACGAAACGCCACGATACGGGCTGTATCCCTCAATTCTTCTGGGTACACAAAGAACATATCCAGTTCTGGCCCACGCAATTCTGGCAGGACTTCGACCAAACTACCAAGTTCACGGCCCATGTATTCAGGGAGCGCGCCAACGCCCAGTCCGCTTTGCACTGCACGCAAAATTCCATAAATCGAATTCACGCGTAGAATTGGGTCCCGGCGACCGCCTTTTGCCCCTTCATCCAACAGCCAATTTAAATTAGCCGCAGGAGGGCGTGCATCATCGCCGTAGACAACAATTTGGTGCTTATCCAGGTCCTTTGGTGACTTGGGCATACCATGTTGTTGCAGATACTCTGATGCCGCATAAACCCGGTAACGTAATTTCATTAAATGACGCTGAACAAGATCTGGTTGAGTTGGCGGTGTCATCCGAATTGCTACGTCAGCTTCCCGCATCGACAAATCAACTTCGGTATCTGCAAGAACCAACGAGACGTCGATATCAGGATATCTGTTCACAAACTCTTTCATACGTGATGCCAGGAACACCGAACCAAATGCAACGGTACTTGATACTTTGAGCGGACCTTGAGGGCGTTCTTTGTTTTCTGCTAATTGAGTTTGAACCTTGGCAAGTTGCGCAAAGACATTATGCGCAGTCTCATAAAGGGTCTCACCTTGCTCTGTCAGAATTAAGCCGCGTGCATGACGATGGAAGAGCGGTGTACCCAAGCTTTGTTCAAGTGCGCTCACTTGCCGACTAACAGCGGATTGGCTGAGATTTAGCGTATCACCTGCATGGGTAAAACTCCCTGCGTCGGCAACGGCATGGAAAACGCGCAACTTGTCCCAATCAATCGGCACCAAATCCCCCTAACGCGCCACCAATTTATTCGGCAGCGGCTGCACTTTCGTCTTCAACGTCTGCCAAGAAGCGCTCTGCCTCAAGCGCTGCCATACATCCCGTACCTGCAGCGGTTACAGCTTGTCGATAAATTCGATCTTGAACATCACCAGCAGCAAACACACCCGCAACACTGGTTTGCGTAGTTCCAGGCACTGTCTTGATATAATTGTCTTTAAACATATCAAGCTGGCCCGCAAATAACGTTGTGTTCGGATCATGACCAATCGCGATAAAGACACCGTCGACGGCCAGATCTTTAATTTCGCCTGTTTGAGAATGCTTGAGCCGCGCCGTTGTGACCCCAGGTGGGTTCTGGTCACCTAAGACTTCATCCAGAGTATGATCCCAGACCATCTCAATTTTCTCATTTTTGAAAAGTCGCTCTTGCATGATCTTTTCGGCGCGCAATTCATCGCGGCGATGTACGAGATAGACCTTTGACGCAAAATTTGTCAGATATAATGCTTCTTCAACGGCCGTGTTACCGCCACCAATGACAGCAACATCCTTGCCACGATAGAAGAACCCGTCACAGGTTGCGCACGCAGACACACCAAAGCCCATGAAGGCCTGTTCGCTCTCTAGACCTAACCAACGAGCACTCGCGCCTGTGGCGATCACAAGAGTGTCTCCTGTGTAAGTCTTTCCGCTATCACCGACGGCGACAAAAGGTCGTTTACTCAGATCAACACTGATAATTGTGTCTTCAATCATCTTCGTACCGACGTGAAGCGCCTGAGCGTACATTTGCTCCATCAACCAAGGGCCCTGGATCACTTCAGCAAATCCTGGGTAATTCTCAACATCTGTCGTGATCGTCAATTGACCACCCGGCTGAATACCACGAACAAGCATGGGTTCAAGATTAGCCCGTGCCGCGTAGATGGCAGCCGTATATCCCGCCGCTCCGGACCCAATGATCAAAACCTTACTATGACGCACTTCAGACATAACAAACTCCTAGAATAACCAAACAAGCCCTTCATTGAACGGCTCAGTACAAGGTTCCTAAATAATCCTATCCCTTGCCAGACGCAACGAGAGGATGACACGCAAGGCGAGCGACTCGACAAAGATTAAAAGACGCAACTATATTGCGCAATTATATTGCGTAAAAGTAGCAAAAGGTGTTACGGAATGCATCAATCAAAAGGATATATTTGTGCAAAAAGTAAAGCTAGACGCAATTGATCGCCGGATTCTCCGTGACCTTCAAGAAGACGGGCGTATCACTAACGTAGATTTAGCTGCCCGCGCAGGTATTTCTGCACCACCATGCTTGCGCCGCGTGCGCGCACTTGAAGATGCAGGCTTCATTCATGGATATCATGCCGAGATCGATGGCGCCTCTATGGGCTTCAAAGAAATGTTCTTTGCGCTGGTCGGGCTCGATAGCCAATCTCAAGACGTACTGAGCGCTTTTGAGACCGCTATGGCCGCATGGCCGGAAGTTCGTGAATGCCACATGATCCGAGGCGGCGGTGATTTTCTTGTTAAACTCGTCGCCCGCGACAAAGAACATCGTGATCGCCTCACGATGGGCATCACGTCAGCAGATCACGTCACAACAGTGACGACGCTTGAGACAATTCGTACATCCAAAAATCAGCCCGGCGTTCCCATCGATATGGATGGTGACGACTTAAGTGAATAAAAGGCTTTGGCTTAAACCCAGCTGACTTCGCAAATCTCGTAGGATTTTCCGCCACCTGGCGTCGCCACTTCGACGACATCACCAATAGTCTTACCAATAAGGGCTCGTGAAAGCGGCGAGGTCACCGAAATTTTGCCCTCGTCCAAATTAGCTTCCAAAGCACCGACGATACGATACGTCGTTTCTTCGTCCGTATCAGCATCAGCGACAAGTACAGAAGCGCCAAAGCGCACCGTATCACCAGACATTTCCGATGTATCAATCGCTTCTGCGCGACTTGTCACATCTTCTAGCTGCGTAATGCGACCTTCAATGAAGCCCTGCTTTTCGCGTGCTGCATGATATTCAGCATTTTCCGAAAGATCCCCATGCTCACGAGCTTCGGCAATAGCTTTAATCACCGCCGGGCGTTCTTCGGATTTCAATCGCCGCAATTCTATTTCGAGGACTTTCAAGCCCTCAGGCGTCATCGGCACACGTTCCATTGATTCCTGGCCGTTAACCGGCCCTCCTAATAAAATCCCCGACTGCAAACAATTGCACTGGTCACCTGAAGGCGATTACATGTCCGCAGTCATCTCAGGGAAAAACTAATACAGAGGATCAAAATAAGCCTGCAGCGGCGCGACTTCAAGCCCGCTTGCACCACCAACATCTTTAATCACAGCAATGGCATTTGCCGCAGCACGTGCCGCCGTCATCGTTGTGTAGTGTGGGACATGGTGGATCAACGCAGTTCGGCGGATTGAATAGCTGTCTGCAATAGACTGCGCGCCCTCTGTTGTGTTGATCACAAGCTGCACATCACCGTTCGTCAGAGCATCAACACAGTGAGGACGCCCCTCCATAACTTTGTTGACCATTTTAGCTGCAACACCATTTTCTTCTAAGAAACGTTGTGTGCCACCGGTCGCTAAAATCGTAAATCCAACATCACTCAGAATCTGGCAAATCTCTAGTGCCTTGTCTTTGTCATGGTCTCGGACCGATATAAATACGCCACCTGAAATCGGTAACGACATGCCAGCCCCAAGCTGTGACTTTGCAAAGGCACGTTCAAAATCTTTATCGATGCCCATCACTTCGCCCGTCGATTTCATCTCTGGACCGAGCAATGTATCAACACCCGGGAAGCGTGAGAATGGGAACACCGCTTCTTTAACGGCGACGTGGTTCATCGAGCCCAACTTCGGCATGGTAAATGAATATAGTTTTTCACCGACCATCAGGCGCGCTGCAATTTTCGCAATCGGCACGCCGGTTGCCTTGGCAACAAACGGCACTGTCCGGGATGCCCGCGGGTTCACTTCGAGGATATAGATATCGCTACCCTTAACGGCGAACTGGACATTCATCAAACCGACAACGCCCAAAGCCTTAGCCAAAGCAATCGCCTGTTTTTCCAGCTCATCAATAATATCCGCTGAGAGCGAGAACGGCGGCAGCGAACAGGCGCTATCGCCGGAATGAATACCTGCTTCTTCAATGTGTTGCATGATTCCAGCAACGTAGACGTCTTCGCCATCACACAGCGCATCAACATCAACTTCGATGGCATCTTGCAAATAACTATCAAGCAGCAATGGTGCTTTTGCCAGATTGTCCAAAATCTGGCGCCCGCTCATATCCGATCTCAACATGTTGAAATACGCGCCCATCGTGTCCCGTGAGAACACAATCTGCATGCCGCGCCCACCAAGAACGTATGAAGGACGGACAACGAGTGGATAGCCAATTTCCTCAGCCAGCTTATAGGTGTCTTCTTCGCTGGTTGCGATCGCATTTGGTGGCTGGAGCAATCCCACGTCATTCAACAATGCCTGAAAACGTTCGCGGTCTTCAGCCAAATCAATGGCATCAGGCGACGTCCCTAATATCGGGATGCCAGCTTCCTCAAGAGCGGCCGCAATCTTTAGCGGCGTCTGTCCGCCCAACTGCACAATCACACCTTTGAGCGTGCCAGCAGATTGCTCAACACGAAGCACTTCAATCACATCTTCGGATGTCAGCGGCTCAAAGAATAGCCGATCAGATGTATCGTAATCCGTAGACACTGTTTCCGGGTTACAGTTGATCATGATGGCTTCGAGACCTGCTTCTTTTATCGCATAAGCTGCGTGCACACAGCAGTAATCAAACTCAATACCTTGACCTATTCGGTTAGGTCCACCGCCTAGAATGGCGACTTTTTGGCGGTCAGTCGGTGCAGATTCGCATTCTGGTGCGTTAAATCCGTCACCCTCATAACAACCATACATATATGATGTTTGCGACGCGAACTCGCCTGCGCACGTATCAACACGCTTATAAACGGGCAACACACCAAGCTTGAGGCGTTGCTCAGCAAGGTCACCTGCATCAGTACCGGACAACTCAGCCAGGCGCGCATCAGAGAAACCAAGCTTTTTAAGCTCTAGCAAGCCCGCCGCATCAGCAGGCAAACCTTCAGCGCGGACAACTTCTTCTACATCCACGATCCGTTTGATCCGCTCAAGGAACCACATATCAAATTTACTGGCAGCCTGAATTTCTTTGAGCGTGAGGCCAAAGCGCATGCCCTGAGCCGCATATAAAATCCGGTCCGGCCGTGCTTCGTTGAGCACCGCTTTGACAACATCTTTATCGAATGTGCCGTCAGATTTCTCAGCCCCTTCGATCTCGATTTCATTAAATCCCGTCAGTCCCGTTTCCATGGAACGAAGGCCTTTCTGCACGCTCTCTTCGAACGTGCGCCCCATGGCCATGGCTTCGCCAACCGACTTCATCGACGTGGTCAGCAATGCATCGGTGCCTGGGAATTTCTCAAACGTGAAGCGTGGAATTTTTGTCACAACATAATCAATCGTTGGCTCAAACGACGCTGGCGTGACACCCGTAATATCGTTCTGTAGCTCATCAAGCGTGTAGCCACATGCGAGCTTTGCCGCAATCTTGGCAATCGGGAAACCCGTTGCTTTCGATGCCAGCGCTGACGAACGAGACACACGTGGGTTCATCTCAATAACCACAAGGCGACCGTCTTCAGGGTTCACCGCGAACTGCACGTTTGAGCCGCCCGTATCGACACCGATCTCGCGGAGCACTGCAATCGAGGCGTCGCGCATGATCTGATATTCTTTGTCGGTCAGCGTGAGTGCAGGCGCAACAGTGATACTATCACCCGTATGCACACCCATCGGATCGACGTTCTCAATCGAGCAAATAATGATGCAGTTATCAGCGTTATCGCGCACAACTTCCATCTCAAATTCTTTCCAGCCGAGAACGCTCTCTTCAATCAACACCTGATTGATTGGTGATGCTTCAACCCCAGACGTGATGATCTTCTCGTACTCGTCAGTCGTGTAGGCAATGCCGCCACCGGTGCCCCCCAGCGTGAACGCCGGACGAATAACCGCGGGCAAGCCAACAATCTTAAGCGCATCCATCGCTTTTTGCTTCGAGCTCGCCGACAGCACCGTCATCTCTTTGACTCTGCCATCTTGATCAGGAATTTCGAACTTTTCGTATTCGCCCGTGAATACTCTGGAGATCGGCGTCGCCAAGCCAATTTTCTCCATCGCATCTTTGAACAATTGACGATCTTCGGCCTTTGCAATCGCTTCAGCGTTCGCGCCAATCAGCTCAACATTATATTTCTCAAGCGTACCGCGCTCGGCCAACGCCATGCCCGCGTTCAAACCCGTCTGGCCACCCATGGTTGGCAGCACCGCATCGGGGCGCTCTTTCTCAATGATCTTTTCAAGAACTTCAGGCGTAATCGGCTCAACATACGTTGCGTCCGCCATCGATGGATCGGTCATGATCGTCGCTGGGTTTGAGTTCACCAGGATGACCCGGTAGCCCTCTTCACGGAGCGCCTTACACGCTTGAGCGCCAGAATAATCAAACTCGCAAGCCTGACCAATAACAATCGGCCCTGCCCCAATAATCATGATCGATTTTATGTCAGTTCTTTTTGGCATTTAGGATTTCACCTCATCCATCAGTTTGGTGAAGCGTTCGAACAGGTAATGGCTGTCTGTTGGGCCGGGTGAGGCTTCGGGATGGTACTGCACCGAGAACACCGGATGGCCTTCGAGGTAGATGCCTTCGTTGGAGCCGTCAAACAACGACACATGACTTTCGACAACACCGTCTGGTAGAGATTTCGCATCCACCGCAAAACCATGGTTCTGGCTGGTGATTTCGACACGGCCCGTAACCAAGTCTTTGACCGGCTGGTTGCCGCCACGGTGGCCCTGATGCATTTTCGCCGTTTCACACCCAAGGGCGCGCGCCAGCAACTGGTGGCCAAGACAAATACCAAAGATCGGCTTACCGGTTTTCAGCAATGCCTGAAGCACAGGCACTGCATAGACGCCCGTTGCCGCTGGATCGCCAGGACCGTTCGACAAAAAGATGCCGTCTGGATTGTGTTTCAAGACGTCTTCGGCACTAGTATCCGCCGGCACGACGGTCATATTGCAGCCCGCAGCCGCTAAACAGCGCAGAATATTCCGTTTGATCCCGTAATCGAAGGCAACAACATTGTATTTCGGCGCTTCAAGTTTGGAGAAACCTTCACCAAGGGTCCATGTGCTCTCATCCCAGCCGTAGCTTTGCTTACACGTCACCTCAATCGCGAGGTCCATGCCTTCAAGGCCAGGCCATGAATTGGCTTGTTCAATTAGCGCAGGGATATCGAATTTTCCATCAGGCGCGTGGCAAACTACGCCGTTTGGCGCGCCGTTGTCTCGGATCAGACGCGTGAGACGCCGCGTATCAACGCCAGTAACCCCCACTAGATTATGAGAAATTAGCCAGTCATTGAAGTGCTCAGTCGCACGCCAACTTACCGGATCTGTAATTTCTGCGCGCAAGATACAGCCGCGCGCTGCGGGTGTGATGGTTTCAATATCTTCGATATTGGTGCCTACGTTGCCGACATGCGGGAACGTGAAGGTAATGATCTGCCCGGCATAACTCGGGTCTGTCATAATCTCCTGGTATCCAGTGATCGACGTATTGAAGCACACTTCACCTACGGAAGCGCCAGTAGCGCCCACCCCATGGCCCCATATACATGAGCCGTCACCCAGAACAATGACAGCCGTAGCGCCAATGGGTGCTTGTGATGTTTCGCCTGAAGCGCGCGAAGAATCCTCCCCCTTGCGGACGGGAGTGGGAATTTCTATTTGTTGTGTCACTATGATTGCCAGCCGGGTCGGTTTCGACTGCGAGAGTTGATACGCAAACCACGTGGTTACGTCAAGCATTCGTAAATATTATTTTTATTGTTTAAAAACAATAAGTTACAAATCACAATCCAGTTGTCAGGGCTGCGTTGATAGTTTAACGTCCGGCCCATCGAATCAAACAGGGGAAGATTCCATGCTCAGACAGCAATTGAATGACATGCTCAAAGACGCAATGCGTGCAAAAGAAGAGCGCAAAGTCTCAACAATTCGTTTGATCAATGCTGCCCTGAAAGACCGCGATATTCAGGCACGCTCTAAAGGTAATAGCGACGGCATTGGTGAAGATGAGATCCTCGGATTGCTACAATCCATGGTCAAGCAACGCCGTGACAGCATTGAAGCCTATACAAAAGGCGCGCGTCCGGACTTGGCACAGCAAGAAGCCGAAGAGATCGCATATATTGAGCATTTCTTGCCAAAACAGCTTTCTAATGACGAAACAGACGCCGCAATCACGGCTGCGATATCTAAATGCGGCGCAGATTGTATCAAAGATATGGGCAAAGTGATGTCTGCGCTGAAGGCTAATTATGCAGGACGCATGGATTTCTCTAAGGTTTCAGGCAAAGTTAAGGCGCAACTCGGCGCCTGCTAATCCGTCTCCCTGTGGATAATCTCTTAATAACCGGGATAACTTAGCCACCAGCGCGCTTTCATGCAGCGCTGCATGGGCGTATTCTCAGTGGCTGGCATCCGGAGCGTCCATGAATTTTACACCTGAATTTCTTGATGAGATCAGAAGACGTATATCAATCGTTGATGTCGTCGGCCGCACTGTGCGCCTTAAGGAACGTGCACGGGGTGATTTCTGGGGCCTTTCCCCGTTTACCAATGAGAAGTCACCATCGTTCCACGTGATGGAAGACAAGGGCTTCTATAAGTGTTTCTCCACACAGAACTCTGGCGACGTGTTCACCTTCTTAATTGAAGTTGAGGGCATGTCCTTCCCGGAAGCCGTCGAAAAGCTCGCCAGCGAAGCCGGTCTCGAGATACCACGCGACAGCCCTGAAGAACGCGAAAAGCATCAAAAACGTAAAGGCATTACCGAGGTCAATGAGCTGGCGTGCGCGTTTTACGAAAAGATGCTGCAGATGCCCGAAGGAAAGGGCGCGCTGGAATATCTCAAGAATCGCGGTCTGAATGACCAAATGATCCGTCATTGGCGTCTGGGCTTTGCACCTGACGGACGGGGCGCCCTAAAGGCGGCCTTATCGCGCGAAGATGTCCCAGAAGAGATGATGCTAGAGGCCGGCTTACTCCGCGTCCCAAAAAGCGGCAGCCCATACGACTGGTTCCGCGGACGCGTGATGTTTCCGATCCAGGATCGTCGTGGCCAGGTAATTGCGTTTGGCGGACGTATCTTGGGCGACGGCGAACCTAAATACTTAAACAGTCCAGAAACACCCGTATTTCAAAAACGCTATTCATTATATGGATTACACCACGCCTCCGGACCTGCGCGGAAAGCTGGCCGTATGATCGTCTGTGAAGGATATATGGATGTTATCGGCCTGGCACGAGCCGGGATCGATAATGCTGTCGCACCGCTTGGCACCGCATTGACGGATGAGCAATTAAAAGACTTATGGCGGATCGTCCGTGAACCCGTTCTCTGCTTTGATGGGGATACTGCGGGTCAGCGCGCTGCCCATCGCACGGCAGAACGCGCCCTTCCGGTGATGAAGGCCGGCCAAACGCTCAGGTTCGCTGTCCTGCCAAAAGGGGAAGACCCTGACAGCCTTGTGCAATCACAAGGACGCCAAGCCTTTGATGACTTGGTCACACAGGCACTTCCATTGTCAGAAGTCATTTGGCGCGAGATCAGTGGCGGACAATTGCCTCAGAGCCCTGAAGATCGTGCCGACGTGCAGCAAAAATTAGACACACGTGCACGCGATATCTCAGACCCTACGTTCAGGCGTCATTTTTCAGATTTTTTCTCGCGCAAACTTTGGGGTGAACGCGGGGCACAACCGCAATCATATAGCCCGGAAAAGTCTTACAAATCCAAGCGCGGATATAATACTGGCAAGACCGAGGGCGCGGTGATCACCGATGCGCGCGCAGAAACATCAAGAATCCCGTCCCCAGATACGCTGCGAGAACGTATCTTGTTGGCCACCTTAATCAACTATCCTGAGGTGTTTGACGAGATAGAAGAAAGCCTTGGTATGGTTGAGTTTTCTGCGCCTGACCTTGACAAATTGAGGCAGCAGGTCTTAAACACCCTCGCTGCTCATGAAAGCCTTGACACTGCACGTCTCTGCGACCACCTCTCAGAGGTAGGGTTTGCACCGATGTTAAAGGTGCTATTGAGTAAGAACGTCTATATGCACGGTCGGTTCGCAAGACCTGATGGAGACGTGAAAAAAGCGCTGGAAGGATGGGTTGATACCTACCAGCAGTTGACGGCAAAAGCTAACGAGACCGAAATTAAACAGGTCGAAGCGGCTTTGGGGGAAGATACATCGGAAATGACCTTTGGACGCATGAAGGCGTTGAAGGTCACTTAATTTTTTGGGGTGCCGACCTAATTTGGGTATCGGACGTTTAGGGGTTTTGAATATTGGCCAAAGCACAAGCGAGCGAAACGCGGGAAAGCCGCGAAGAGAGCACCGATAGCCCTCTTCTTGATACGATGGGTGCTGCCGTCAAAAAGATGGTCGCTAAAGGAAAGGAACGCGGTTACGTCACATATGACGAACTGAACGCTGCCTTGCCTCCGGAAGAAGTAAGTTCCGAACAGATTGAAGACACAATGGCGATGCTCTCAGAAATGGGCATCAACGTTGTTGAAAACGAAGAACAAGAAGAAGCTGCCAACGATACGCCCGCCAACGACGAAGAAGAGCCGCGCGAAAAATCCGCTGCAGGTAATGTCGACGAGAGCGATCTTGGCCGTACAGATGATCCGGTACGTATGTATTTGCGTGAAATGGGCTCGGTTGAGTTGCTGTCACGTGAAGGCGAAATCGCGATTGCCAAGCGGATCGAAGCCGGTCGGGATATGCTGATCGGTGGCATTTGTGAAAGCCCGCTCACTATTCAAGCTATCGTACGTTGGCATGACGCGTTGATCGCCGAAGAGATTCTATTGCGCGAGATCGTCGATCTCGACGCAACACTCGGTGGCGGCCCAGGCCAGCCTCCAAAGCCCGGCGAAGAAGAAAACTCAGACGACGATAACACTGAAAACAAATATGGCACCGCAACTCCAGCCACGGCAAAGCCTGCAGAAGCGAAGCCTGCTGAAGAGGCTAAAAAGCCCACGTCTGACGATGATAAAAAAGACGGCGAAAACGGCGAAGAATCTAAAACTGACGATGACGACGATGAGGATGATGACGAACAGAACAACCTCTCGCTAGCTGCTCTTGAAGAGAAGCTAAAGCCAGAAGTCATTGAAACGTTTGAAGAGATTGCCAAGACATACAAAAAGTTTCAGCGCCTGCAGGCTATTCGTATGGAAGCTATGCAAGGTATCGGTGAATTCAAATCTTCACAAGAAAAGCGCTACGCAAAATTACGTCAGGATCTGATTGAACTGATGGAAGGCGTGCACCTTAACAATGACCGCATTGAAGCGCTTGTTGACCAGTTATACGGCCTGAACATGCGTCTCGTGCGCTTGGAAGGTAAGCTTCTTCGCCTGGCGACAACATCACGTATCCGCCGCGAAGACTTCCTTGAAAATTACCGTGGTTCCGAGCTTGATCCCTACTGGATCAAGACCTGCACAAAAATGCCAACCAAGAACTGGCAGCGCTTTGCAGAACGCTACAAAGACGAAGTGAAATCGATCCGCGAAGAAGTTTCAAATGTTTCTGGCGCCGTTGGCCTGCCAATTGGCGAATTCCGTCGCATTGTTGGCATCGTTCAAAAGGGTGAGCGCGAAGCCGCAAAAGCAAAGAAAGAAATGATCGAGGCAAACCTTCGTCTCGTGATCTCGATTGCAAAAAAATATACCAACCGTGGCTTGCAGTTCCTTGATCTGATTCAAGAAGGTAACATCGGTTTGATGAAGGCGGTTGATAAGTTTGAATATCGCCGGGGTTACAAGTTCTCAACTTATGCAACGTGGTGGATCAGACAGGCGATCACGCGGTCAATTGCTGACCAGGCGCGTACGATCCGTATTCCTGTGCATATGATTGAGACCATCAACAAACTGGTCCGTACATCACGTCAGATGCTGCACGAAATTGGTCGCGAGCCAACGCCTGAAGAATTGGCCAAGAAGCTTTCCATGCCACTTGAGAAAGTCCGCAAGGTCCTCAAGATTGCAAAAGAACCTATCTCACTCGAAACCCCAATTGGCGATGAAGAAGATAGCCACCTGGGCGATTTCATTGAAGACAAGCTTGCTGTACAACCTTTGGATGCCGCAATTCAGGCGAATTTGCGTGAAACCACGACACGTGTACTCGCCTCACTGACGCCACGTGAAGAGCGCGTCCTTCGGATGCGTTTTGGTATCGGCATGAACACGGATCATACGTTGGAAGAAGTTGGCCAGCAATTCTCAGTGACACGTGAACGTATTCGTCAGATCGAAGCTAAAGCACTGCGGAAGCTGAAACATCCATCACGCTCACGTAAACTCAGAAGCTTCCTCGATTATTGATTATACATGTGCCAAGTATCAACTTTTCGGGTTGTTACCTCCGGCGCAAAAGGTGTAATCACTACGGGCGGTTTTCAACAAACCGCTCTTCGGTGGGCCTGTAGCTCAACTGGTTAGAGCCGACGGCTCATAACCGTCTGGTTGCAGGTTCGAGTCCTGCCGGGCCCACCAATCTTTCTGATACGAACCTACAGCCAGACTAAAACCGCCCCGAAAGCCCGCGGCTCTGGGGGCTTTGGTGTGCTCGTCAATTGGTGGAGACGATAGTAAAGAGGTAAAACTGCCTGAGACATCCAAAAATGGTATTGTCACGTTAATAGCCGCGTTGATTTTTGTAATAGGCTAACAATTTGTAATAGGCTAACAAAATGAAACCTACCTCATAAAGCCGTCATCAGTTCGCTCCAATTATTATCAGCACGCGCTCTGGTTATATTTTCGGTCCACGTTGAGTTGCCGAAACGAAGAAAACCTGCTCGAAGAGCGGGGCTGCAGGATAATAACAGGCGATTATTATCGCCTTGTTTTGGTTCTGGATCGTTAACATGGCAATACGGGACAACGAAATTCTGTGTATCTTTGAAGGGCGTGATGCAGCAGGCAAAGGTGGCACCATAAAGCGGTTTACTGAGCATTTAAATCCACGTGGTTCACGCGTTGCTACTTTAGAAAAGCCGACGGAGGAGGAACGCGGTCAATGGTACTTCCAGCGCTATGCCAAACAACTTCCGACTCGAGGCGAAATCGTTTTCTTTGATCGCTCTTGGTACAATCGTGCTGGGGTTGAACGCGTCATGGGGTTTTGTTCACCAGCGGAGTATATGGAATTCATGCGTCAGGTACCCGAGTTCGAACGGATGCTTGTTCATAGCGGTATTCATGTATTCAAGTTCTGGTTTTCGGTAAGCCGTGAGGAACAGTTAAGACGATTTCAATCTCGTCAGAATGATCCCCTCAAGCATTGGAAATTGAGTCCTATTGATCTTGAGTCGTTAAATCTCTGGGATGAATACTCGGAAACAAAGAAGGCAATGTTCTTCAATACACATACCGCGGATTGCCCACGGACTGTTGTACGTTCTGACGATAAGAAACGCGCACGGCTAAACTGCATGCGGCATTTTCTGTCGAGCATAGATTGCCCTGACGTTTGTTTGGACGTCCCCGTTCAGCCGGACTCATTAATCGTAGGCCCAGCTAACACTTTTTATGAAACACTTGATGATTACGATCCCAGCATGCAAGTCCGCTATTAGGTTGAAGCATAAAGCTGCCTATATTTCTGATATAAATTAGCATGCCTTATGTCTCATAAGTATGACCTGTTGAATGGGGACACTTGTCGTCTGTTCATAACAAGAACTAGACGACAAGCTATAAGTACTCCGCGGCGAGCTTTAAGGTCGCAGTATGGCCACTATTGCCTGTACCATCTTTGGCGACATCGTAATCAAGATCATGTAGATACTCAGCCGTGACCGAAAAATGATTAACGATAGCAACACTAACAGCACCGCCATAACGTAATTCAGGTAGACCCAATGCCAACGCTTCATTGGTTCCCTGCACGGTACCGGCAAAGGTTGTTTCGTGATTCATAATAGGCATTGTATAGCCGGCTTCGACGTTCCATGCCGCCGGTTGAGCACCCTGCCCGTTAAACGCCAGTTGACCCGCCTGGAATGACTTTATCGCCATCATATAGCCAGCCCGCAATGTTACACCGGAGAATGTCAGATCACCGTGCACATCAAATCCTGGGACATACTTGCTTTAAGACGTGGTGTTATTACCAAGACCTGTCGTCATGCCATCTGAATCGGCCATGTTATTAAGATAACCGACGGCGACATTATAACCAACGCCACCACTTTCCCCACCATAACCGAGTTGTGCACCAAACTGGTCGATATTGTTACCTTCTCCAGCTTTTTGGGTGTCCCCGTTATAGATGTAGCCTTCGAGAGCTAGTCCTTCGTAATGGGCGCCAATTAAAACGGCCGCTTCCTTTGTTTCACCCAAGCTCTTGGTCAACGGATCTGAACTCATTGCCGTATCAAAACCACCAAACGGCATCGCCCATTTCCCCACTTGTAGATAGAGTGGATGTTTCTCTGTATTACCAAGAACAGCAAAAGCCTCATCCAGAGTGATGTTCTCATTACCATCATCTTCGTAAAGCATCTGCACATGTGTCGTTAAATATTCGTGCGGCTGCGTATCGATATAGAATTCGACCGTAGACAAAGTGATATCGCTTGTGTCTGCTTTTGCGAAAGATTTCGTATTGGTCATTTCCACTTCAGCGACGCCACCGATCTTGACAGTATCAAGGAATGACGACTTCCCAGCGACCTCTTCAACTGCGCTGGCAGCTTGCTCAGCTTTTCCTTCTGTCGCTTTAAGCTGCTTGCTTAACGCATTGATCTGTTAGTCGCTGATTTTCGATCAACGTCATGAGATCACTAAGTTTTGGCTCATCAGCATTAGCGGGACCTATAAGACCAAACATCAACGCCCCAACACATACCGCACTTCTTACAAATGACTTAGACAATGTGCCCATTTGCTCTCTCCTCTTTAAATTTTAATGATTATTTTCCGCACTCTTTGCGATCACATCGCTTATGCGCAGTTGGATTTAAGGTTGCCTATCAACGTCCTGATTTTTTAATTCTCCGACGACAAGCAATCTTTCAACGAATGGGCCATGCCTCGGATTAGTTCAAAGTACAGTTCCGAACCGTCAGTCATGCTCGCACCCAATGGGTCAAGGACACCCGTCTTCGCTGATGTGCCCTCCATGACTGTACGAATAATCTTTGGTTCGAACTGAGGCTCAGAGAACACGCATATTGCGCCCAATTTTTTGATCTTGTTTCTGATTTCCTGAATACGACCAACACTGGGTGGCAGGTCAGGATTTATGGTGATTGATCCTGAAGCAACGATATCGAACCGGTTTTCGAAATATTGATATGCATCGTGAAAGACGATGAATTCTTTTCCTTTTATTGGCGCAAGAGTGTTTTGCACCTCGCCGATCAATGCATCCAACTTGGCGTTTAACCGCTGTTCATTTCCCTCATATAAGGCTGCATTCTTCGGGTCATATTCGGACAATATATGAGCAACATAATGCACGATGATCTTTGCGTTTTCTGGATCAAGCCAGAAATGGGGATCGACCTCTTCGTCATGGTGCTTTTCATGAGAGCCATGATCGTGAGCTCCATGTTCATCCTTTTTTCCAGCAGTATTTTGCTCGTGTTTGTGTTCGTTCTTATGTTCGTGTTCCTCTTCGTGTGCATGCTCTTCAAAGGCACCGCCTTCACGGAAGTGGTGTTTTGTCAGACCAGGCACTTCCAACAACTCTACCTGTTTCGCATTGGCACTTAGCGTGCTGAGTGGTTTTTCTAAAAACGCTTCTAGTTCATGACCAACCCAAAACACTAAGCGCGCATTGTATAAATTCTTCGCTTGCGATGGCGTGAGGCTAAAAGTATGTGGTGACGATGCCCCTTTTACGATGAGGGTTGGGCTTCCCACACCCTCCATGGCTCCGGCAACAAGCGAGTGAATGGGTTTAATGGACACGACGACGGGGGCGTCACCATGGGCCGATGCAAACGGCGCAACAAATACTAATAATGAGACGGCAAGACCTCGAATAATCTTCATTTCTTCACCTGACAGTTTTGTGATAATATAACATATTGTAATGTTATATTATCACAAATATAAAATGACAACTGGTAAATTCAGACAATTGATTACACAACCCAATTGGCTCAACACTTGGCGTTCTATAACGATTACAGATGTCACGACGCATTGCCAGCACACGGAATTACTGATGAAATGAATATGATGAGTCGAGACTGTTAGGCCGTTATCGCCGTATATTGAGATAAAAAGGCCAGTTACTTTTCTGACTGTAAAAAATGGTAGAATAACCCATGCTAATCTCGAGCGACCTGAGCAGAAATGAAACCTCCATCTATGACGAACTTGTTCGTCAAGGCTGTGCCCTGACTGCTTATGAACTCTTGGAATCCGTCAGGCCCTCGGGCATTAGGTCGCCTACGCAGGTTTATAGAGCGCTCGAACGGCTCGAAGGAAGACACCTTGTTCACCGCATCGAAAGCATCAATGCCTTCATTGCCTGCGCACATTCACATGAGAGCAACCCACACCCGAGCACCGTTGGCTTCGCTATCTGTGAGAAATGTGGAAATATCGCCGAGATCGATATGTCGAATGTCGCAAAGAAACTCGGCGGACTTGCCAGCAAGACCGATTTCAAGGTTGAATATTCACTTCTAGAGTTTCGGGGAAAATGCCGAGATTGCCAAACCAACTAAACCCCAGACGACATCAAAATAAAATATAGGAGACCCTCAAATGGATACGCCGGGCGCGGTAAATACCAAAGCATGGTCACAAGTACGAATGGGCTCGCAAGGAGCCGTCGTCTCTAACCACCCTCTTTCTTCGCTTGCTGGTATGAGGATGCTCATGAATGGCGGCAACGCCGTTGATGCTGCGGTCGCGATTGGTTTTGCCCTCGGTGTCGCCGAGCCACAAGGGTCAGGCATTGCATCGGACGGCTTCATTATGGTGCATATGAAAGAACCCGGCACAGTTGCTATAGCAAATGGCACTGGCTATGCCCCAATGGCTGCGACGTCTGAGCGTTTCAAAAATGGCCTTGAGACAACCGGTATCTTATCTGTTTCCGTGCCAGGCCTTTGTGGTGCTTTGTTATCTGCACATGAACGTCATGGACGATTATCTCTTAAAGAGTGCATAGCCCCAGCGATTGAATTGTGTCTCGAGGGCGTCCCGCAAACGCACTATCAATATAAATTAGCTCAAAGCTGTGATCAGCTTCATAAGTTTCCAGCATCCGCCGGCATATTTGCGCCGGGCGGGCACCCTCTTCGCCCTGGTGAGATTAGGCGAAATCCTGACTTGGCGCGAACGTACCAGTTGATCGCAGAACATGGTCGCGATGCATTTTATAGAGGCCCAATTGCCGATGCGCTGATTAATTTTTCCAATGACGCCGGCGGTATCCTCACGAAAGAAGACCTCAGCGGTTACAACATGGTTTGGCAAGATCCAATATCAACCACATATCGCGGACGCACTGTTTATGAAGCGCCACCGAACTCATCCGGCCATGCGTTGTTACAAAGCCTAAACCTCATAGAGCATTTCGACATGACAACACTTGGCTTGAATACCGCTGAAGGTATTCATGTCATGGTAGAAGCCAAGAAGTTGGCGTTTGCAGACCGGGAATCTTTTCTTGCAGATCCTGATTTCGTCGACGTGCCGATCGAGGGTTTAATCTCAAAGGAATATGCTGCAGATCGTGTTCGCCTGATCGATATTGAACGTGCGGCAAATAAGGTTTCCGCCGGTGATCCTTGGGCATACCAAGATCGACCCGCCGACCCCAAAAGCCCATTCAAACGTACTGACCCAAAGTCACGAGAGCACCATTCGGAGACAACGCACTATTGTGTTATCGACCGTTGGGGTAATGCCGTTGATGGACTGCAAAGTTTGTCCTCAAACTTTGGCTCACAAGTCGTTTGCCCCGGCACAGGCATGTTGCTGAACAACCGCATGAACTATTGGCATCTAGATGCGGATCATGTCGATTGCCTGCAACCTGGGAAACGTGTCCGCCATACAATGAACCCGGTCATGGTTTTCAATGCACCACCAGAAGACGGGGGATCTCTTGATATGTGTTGCGGCACGCCTGGCGCAGACACTCAAGTACAGTCCAATATGCAGCTTATTTCTGCTATTTATGATCATAACTATACAGTGACCGAGGCCATTCACGCGCCCCGATGGACACACTCACAAGAACGAACAGATTCCATGTATCCTCATAACAATAAGAACGACCTAATCGTTGAATCTCGCATCGATAGCGGTGTCGTTGATGAGTTGGCACGTCTTGGGCATCCCGCACGCGGTGTTGGCCCGTGGGCCGGCAAAGGAAGCGTTGGTGCAATTCGTGTTAATACGTCGGGCAGCCTTTCTGCTGCATCAGATCCACGCCGTGACGGACAAGCTTTGGTTTACTAACCAAAGAAATAACTGCGACGTTGGTATGGTTATTCTGCACCAAGATGTGAGATAACGTCATACTGCAAGACAGAATGGGAATGATATAGTTTCTTTAAAAGACAATGGAGAATAATTTGTCTGATACGCCAAATATCGCGCTCGAACACGTTGATGAAATTGACAAAAAGAAGTTATTTCAACCCGAACCAAGCACCCACGCACCGCGTATCGTGTTGTTATATGGGTCTTTGCGGAAAATATCCTTTAGTCGGCTCATGACAGAAGAGGCTTCACGTGTCTTAGAGTTGCTTGGTGCGGAAACGCGTACCTTTAACCCGTCTGGATTGCCGCTACCAGACGATACCGATGACACACATCCAAAAGTATCAGAACTCCGTGAACTGGTGGCATGGAGTGAGGGCATGGTCTGGTGTTCCCCAGAACGGCATGGCTCAATGACCGGCATTATGAAGGCACAGATAGATTGGGTTCCTCTGTCAATCGGCGCTGTTCGACCGACGCAAGGCAAGACCCTCGCCGTGATGCAAGTTTGCGGCGGTTCGCAAAGTTTTAATGCTGTGAACCAGTTACGTATTCTTGGTCGCTGGATGCGCCTTTTAACAATCCCAAACCAGTCTTCCACACCAAAAGCATTTTTAGAATTTGATGATAATGGGCGCATGAAACCCTCGCCCTATTACGATCGGATGGTCGATGTTATGGAGGAACTTGTAAAATTTACCCTGCTTACTCGTGATCAAATGCCGTATCTTGTCGATCGTTACAGTGAACGAAAAGAATCTGCCGAAGAGCTTTCTATGCGTGTGAACAAAAAGGGTTGACGATGACAAACACCAAAACCTCGCCCTTTAATCTTGATGAGCTCGTTGAGACCATAAAAGTCGCTAGACGTGAAGAAGATCCAGTGACGCGCATCAAATTTATTATGGATGAAGCATTCAAAGAGCCTGCGGCCATACTTGCTGGCATGCCATCGTTTGAGAAAGATGAAACAACTTTATTTGAAGACGACAGAATTTCAATTTGGAACTGTCGATTTAATCCCGGAACGCCCATACCGCCGCATGACCATCAAATGTCAGCGATCATTGGCATCTATGCCGGGATAGAAAGAAACTGTTTCTATAAACTTCAAACCCCAGACAAGCTTTCTTCAAGTGGGCATACGGATATGGAACCCGGGCGGGTTTTAAAAATCGCACCAACAGCTATTCATTCTGTAGAATGTATCAGTGAAGAACCCAGTTGTGGCATTCATGTCTATTTTGGTCCGCTAACGAAAATTGACCGGTCGCTTTTTGATCTAAAAACTGAAACCAGAATGAAATTCACTGACGAGGCGTTTGAACGGCTTACCACGTCATCTGACTTAGCCTCATAAAATCTTATAGGAAACGCGATGAATAAAAGAAAACTTGGAAACACTGGCGCTCAGGTTTCAGCAATTGGTGTCGGTGCCTTGTCGTTCTCTGATTTTTATGGCCCTACCGATACAGAGAAATCTCATGCTATTTTAGCGACTGCGCTCGACCTTGGCATCGATCATATTGATACATCGAACGTATATGGTCTCGGCGCTTCTGAAGAGCGCATCGGATCCTTCTTAGCCAAGCAAGGACAGCAAAAAAACACGCTGTTCAAGATCGCATCAAAAGCAGGCATTGCCCGTGATGAAACGGGAAAGCGCGGTTTCAACAACAGCCCTGAGCATCTTGCTGGAGAACTAGATAAATCCCTCATGCGTCTGGGCGTCGAGGTCATTGATCTCTATTACATCCATCGCAGAGACCCATCTCTTCCCATCGAAGAGGTCACTGAGACTTTGATTGGGTTTATCAAGTCCGGAAAAATAAAACAGTTTGGCTTTTCTGAAATTGCACCCACATCACTGGCTCGTGCGAATGCTATCCACCCGGTCGGGGCCGTACAGTCTGAATATTCACTTTCTACACGTGCACCAGAACTGGGTCTCATCCAAAAAACGGCTGAACTGAGAACGTCGCTTGTTGCGTTTAGTCCTGTGGGCCGGAGCCTGCTCACCAATAAGCCTCACAGCCGTGAACAAGCTGAAACCATGCCTTTTTTGGTCAACAACCCGAGGTTTCTTGAACCCAATTTAAGCAACAACGTAAAGGCGACAGATGGTTTTCGCGCACTGGCCAGTCAGATGGGCGTCCAAGCATCCTCATTAGCAATTGCCTGGCTATTACATCAGGGCGACCATGTTCTGCCCATTCCAGGAACTCGGTCTGTTGATCACCTTAAAGAGCTCGCCGCGGGCACCGAGATAAAACTCAGCTCGTCTGACTTGGATGAAATTGAGCGCCAGCTCCCCATAGGCTGGGCACACGGTGACAGGTATTCTGATGCCCAATGGTCAGGCCCTGAGAAATTCTGCTAGTAACGTCCATTGTACTTTTAAATTACGGTTTTCAGACCCGCTTGGTCTCTTCGTAAACACAATATTGTTCGAAGTTATCCAGCGCAGGTGCAATGCCCAACCCCGGTGCATCCGGTAATGATACCATGCCGCTGTTTACGTGAGGCCATCCCGGACACATATCTGATCGCAACGGATTTGGATTTGCGTCAATTTCCAACATGCCGTCACCACCAACAGCAGCCAGAATATGCCCAGACGCCAACAAACCTACCCCGGCACCTAGAAAATGTGGGCAGTATAAACGTCCCGCATCTCTTACCCGGCTGCCAATATCAAAGCATCCTGTTATACCGCCCCACTTGGCGGCATCCGGCTGGATCACGCCCAAATAGCCATCATCAATCGCACGCGTGAATGCCGCGTCACCTAGCAAATTCTCACCACCCGCCAGAGGCGTATTATAGTTCATCGCTAATTGCTGCCACGCATCCTTTGCCGCATCAGCACGGATTGGCTCTTCTAACCAAGTCAGATCGATATCTATGATTGCCTTAAGGAAATTCGTCGCTTCATCAACAGTCCATCCTTGATTGGCATCAGCCATTAATCGCTCAGTGGGGTGTAAATCTTGTTTTAAAGCACAGAGCTTTTCTGCATCGATTTTGCTGTCGAACCCAACTTTTACTTTAAAGGCGGAGAAACCTGCATCACGCGCTGCTGGTATCATGCTGGATGCATCGTCGATCTGAATGCCACTCGCATACACAGGCACGCTGAGCGGTGCGTTCGGGTTTAAGGCACGGCACAAGGGCAAGCCAGCTTTGCGAGACATCAAATCCCACATGGCCATATCAAGTCCGGATATCGCCTGAGCAAAAGGCCCAGGCTCCGCTGTTTGTATGACCTTTATCTCGGTTGATGTTGTCAGCGACGCAAACAATTCAGAGGCAGAGGACCAGTCTTTATTAAAAACAAGCTCGGCGATATCTTCTAAGATAAGTCGCGCCCGGTGTTCAGCACCGGCAGCTGGCCAATTGCAAAACACTTCGCCCCAACCCCATTGGCCATCAGTATCAGTGAGACAGATAAGAACAGCCGGACGATCTCGCATCTCGCCAAATGACGTTCTGACCGGGCGTGCTAAGGGGACCCGATAAACTTTTACATCAATAGATTTGAGCTGTGCCACATGTCACCTAATACAATGCACCCTGTTTACTCGAGCAACATTGCTTTCAATTCTTTGTCTTTCTTAAGCTTTATATTACGTCTGATCACCATTGCGATCGATATAACAGTCATCGTCAAGAACACCCAACACATTGGGTTTCGCACAAAGATATCGAAACTTCCCCTGCTGAGCTGCAATGACTGGCGGAAGCTGTCTTCCAAAAGTGGGCCTAGGATAAATGCGATCAAGAATGGCGCAGCAGGAATTTTAAACTTCAACATGAAGTAGCCAACCAGCCCCATAACGAACATCACGATCAAATCAAACATCGTGTTACCAACGGCGTAAGCGCCGAATACGCATAGGACAAGGACTATTGGGTATAAGAAACTGTTCGGCACATCAGAAACTTGCGCGAATAGTTTGATGCCCACTTTACCAACAACAAGCAGGTAAATTGAGCTCAACATAATTCCCATGAAGATGGCGTACACAATCGTAATGTTTTGCTCAAACAAGATCGGACCAGGCTGCAAACCATGGATCATAAATGCGCCCAAAATCACCGCTGTAATAACATCACCAGGCACACCCAGGGCCAAAAGCGGGATCATTGTCGCTCCGCAAACACCGTTATTACCTGATTCAGCTGCTGCGATACCTTCGAGTTCACCTTTACCGAAATTCTCAGAAACTTTAGATGTGCGCTTGGCTTCACTGTAGGAAAGGAAGGCTGATGGTGCGCCACCAATACCTGGGATCGCACCCATAATAACACCGATGAAACTTCCACGGACAACGCTTTTGAAACAACGTTTCCACTCAGCCATCGTCACGCCTTCATCGCCTAATCCTGCAAAGCGTTTATGGGTTTCGAGCTTCCGTGTGTAATGGTCAATGATCTCAGGAAGCGCAAAAAGGCCGATAAGAACAGGAATGAATTTGATGCCACCCATCAATTCAGGCTCACCAAAGATCATCCGTTCCGTGCCATATATTAAGTCCAAGCCTATCGTTGCAAGTAACAAGCCGAAGCATGCTGAAATCAGACCACGTGCTAAATTATCACCTGCCACGCCTGCAATAATCGTTAATGAAAAGAGAATGAGTGCAAAAAACTCTGGAGGGCCAAATCGCAATGCAAAGGATGCAATAAATCCGGCAAAGAAAATCAAAGCGATATTCGAAACAAAATCAGCAAAACAGGAAGAATAGAGCGCCATGTGTAACGCTTTGTTGGCATGGCCTTTTTGTGCGAGAGGGAAGCCATCCAAGACGGTACAGGCCGCTGCTGGCGTTCCCGGTGTCTTTATCAAAATTGCAGGAATTGAGCCCCCGTAAATACCACCTTTATAGACGCCAATCAGAAGCAAAATGCCCGTAACTGGAGGAAGATAGAACGTGAAAGGCAATGTGAGCGCGACCCCCATCGTTGCGGTCATGCCAGGGATGGCACCAACTGTGCACCCAACGACAACGCCAATAAACCGCATTATCACATTGTCCATTGTCGCGAACAATTGGAATGCTATGCCTAGATTTTCGACCATGCCTGAGCTTCCTTATTCAAAAATGCCAAGGGGCATAGGAATATGCGCCACCTTGAGAAAGAAATAATACAGCCCAATGGGCAAAATGACTGCGATCGGCAATATGATTTTAATACGCCGCTCACCACACAATAGAGCAAACGTAATAACCGAAATAATTGATGCGATGACCATGCCAAGCCAGTCGATCAGAAAGAAATATACAAACAAATTAGTGATTGCTACCATGACCATAAAGACGGAACGTCCCATTGGATGGTGATGTGTCTTAGCGTCTTCTATGGCTGCAATTTCTTCGTCAGCCAAAAGTTCTTTTGCCGTTTTCAGGCCCTGATATAAAAGCTGAACACCCAACAACAACATGAACCACAGAATAATCTTGATCCAAAAGTCCGGCGACAAGGCCAATACTTTATTCGATTTTGGGACTTGGACGCTTATCGGGACAATAACGAACAACATAAACAGAGTTCCTGCACTGAGGACCGCTCCTAGAATTACATCAGAAAATCGAGCAAAGAACATGATCGCTCCTTAAATTGGAGATAACAAATAGAGATGGCTGAAGAAAGTTAGAGTACTTCCTTCAGCCATTTTCTCAATCTAAAGATCAGGCAGTCTATTCGATTTTCATGCCTAGATCTGAAACAAGCGTGTTAAAGGCTGTGAACTGATCATCCACAAACTTTTTGGTTTCTGCTTCATCAAGAATATGTGGAACAGAACCGAGAGCTTTAGTGAACTTATTCCAGGCTTTGTCTTTTTTGACCAACTGCAGTGCGTCGCGAATTTTCTTAGCGACAGCAGGGTCCATTCCTGGAGGGCCATAAATTCCACTCCAACCAACAAGAACCTCAATCTGAGGGAACCCGAGTTCACGAGCTGTTGGTGCATCTTTAGCAACTGCTTGACGCTCTTTCGTTGTGATCATCAACGGACGAAGCTTACCACCAGCAATATGGCTGGTTAATGCAGAAGAGTTTGTGCAAACAAGATCAACGTGTCCACCGACTGCTGCTGTTGCAGCTGCCCCGCCCCCCTTATAAGGAATGTGGTTCATGGCATCTTTTGGATTTTTCACATCCATCAGGCTGAGAACCAAAGGCACAGCAACATGAAGCATGGAACCAACGCCTGCAGAACTAAAGCTTAGCTCACCTGGCTTCGCTTTAACCGCATCAATCAAGTCTTTCATTGTCTTGTAAGGCTTAGATGAAGCTGTTGCGCAAATTACTGGGTTTAATTCAATAACGGCCAGCATTGTGAAGTCGTCATACTTGTATGGGATGTTTGCTTTCATCGCAGGGGAAACCGACTGCGAACCAATACGTGCGAGCAACAAAGTATAGCCATCAGGCTTTGCTTTGTTCACAAATGTCGAACCTGTCACGCCACCAGCACCAGTGCGGTTAACAACCAAAACAGGCTGATTAAGATAGCTAGGCAGAACAGACGCCATTGTCCGTGATGCCATATCTGACGCCCCACCAGCACTGTAAGGTGCAACAAGGGTAATTGGCTTGGACGGATAATCGGCAGCATATGCCGTAGAGCTAAGGACCGCTAAAGCAGCGCCAGCAACCACGGAGTTTGTGAATTTCTTCGAAAGAGTCATCAGAAGCTTCTCCTGTTTGAAAGAATTTTGGACCGAACTACTTTTGGTCTAGTTTAGTCGCACAGTTAATTCTGTGTCATCTTATTATGAGAACTATTGCATAGAGGTCAAAAGAAAGTTAACTTTTCAAAACATTGCTTTGCATTGCAAAACAATTTCATGCAATTTTCTATTAAATGAAACTATCTCCGTGGGCACGCGAGAGTGTGGTGATCATTTCGACCAGTTTCTCGCCCATATCTTTAAGAAGTTCCGGGTTCAACCTATTTGAATAACCGCCACAGTTAAACGATAGGATCGTGCCATCACTTAAATGCATTGGCACACCAACAGCACTATATTCAGGCACCCAGTCTCCAGCAGACATTGTGTAACCAATGTCTTTATAAGAATTAAGGGCACCATCAATGCCGTGTTTGATCTCGGGCCATCGCGCAGCATCATCGACACGAAGTTCTTCCAATAACTTCTCGCGCTCAGTTTGCCCTAATCCAACAATGTACGCTCTTCCAACTGCAGTCGTCGCAATATCACGCGCGACGCCAATATCGAGCGGCCATGTCGCCATCGTCCGATGACGTGCACGTTCAATAATGATTATGCTCAAGCCATCACGCATACCAAGAACAACCGCACCACTGACGGAATCAGCAAGCTCTTGCATCATGGGGCGCGCCAACTCACGAATGGAAAGCTGACGTAAGACTGGATATCCAAGGGTTAGAATATGTGGGTGCAGAAAATAGCGCCCCGTATCCTGATCCAGGTGCAAATAGCCCAGCGACATAAGTGTGAACGTCAATCTTGATAAGGTCGGTTTTGGGAAACCTGTTCTGCGCGACAGTTCCGCATTCGACACGCCCCGGTCCTCTGCACGAAATGCACGCAAGACCTCAAAACCGCGAGCCAATGACTTTATATACTGTCGATCCTTATGCGCATCCGCTGATGCCGCAATGTCCGTATTTTTTCTTAACCCCATCTGTCTGCTCCCCCGCCATAAAACGTGCTCAAAAAGTCGTCGACTTGACAATTATGCGTAGCCTGGTGAATAGTGCATTCTAATTTGCAAAATATAATTTTGCAATGCAAAACATAAATGAGGCAACATCGTGCGAAACGTTTTACCCTATATGCTGCAACCGAAGTCGATTGCAATCATTGGCGCATCGCCAGATATCAATAAACTGAACGGTCGCCCCTTACATTTCCTGCGGCGCGATGGCTATGCAGGTAAGCTTTTCCCGGTTAACCCAAAGTATAGCGATATTGATGGGCTTACCTGTTACCCGGACGTGGCATCGTTACCCGAAGTGCCCGATATGGCAATTATTGCTGTCTCTCAAAAACTGGCCACGAATGCCGTTAAAGCACTTGGAGAAAAAGGCACGCCTGTCGCCATTATCTTTAGTTCCGGATACTCAGAGATCGGCGACGAAGGGGCTGCATACGAACGTGAACTTTTGGACGCTGCGAAAGAACATGGCATCCACATCTGTGGGCCCAATAACCTTGGCCTGATCAATGCTTTTGAAAACGTCACAGCAACATTTAGCCAGTATGCCGATCAACCACCTATTGCTGGCCCGGTTGCTTTCGCAAGCCAGTCCGGTGCATTCGGCACAGGCATTTCAGCACTCGCTCGAAGCCGTGGCATTGGTCTTGGCTATTTTGTGAATACAGGTAACCAAGCAGACATTACATTAGTCGATGTTCTGATGGAGATTGCTGACGATGAACGTATCTCCGTTCTCTCCGCTTATATCGAAGGCTTACGCGACGGACGCGAACTCATTCAGTTAGCTCACAAGGCGATGACTGTTGAAAAGCCACTGATCATTACCAAAGTTGGCCGCAAAGCCGCAGGTGCCCGGGCAGCTGCGTCTCATACAGGCTCGCTCGCAGGCCAAGACATTGTATTCGATGGGGTCTTGAAACAACACGGCGTTATCCGTGCTCGAAATGAAGAGCATATGCTTGATCTCGTATCCGCATTCTCCTGCTGCCCTATTCCAAACGGCAATGGTGTCGCGTTCATTACGCAATCAGGTGGCGCTGGCGTTTTAATGGCGGACCGGGCCGAAGAGTTAGGCCTGGATGTTCCAACACCATCGGCACAGACACAGGCAAAACTTAAAGAAGTCATCCCGTCTTTTGGGTCTTCGGCAAATCCGATTGATGTTACCGGGCAATTCCTTGCTGACCCAAAAATCCTCAGTGAGTCGATCAAGATTTCTTTGCAGGATCCTAATATTGATTCCTGTATTGTTTGGCTTCAACTGATGCACGGACACGCTGACTTATTGGTCGACATCTTCACGGATGTAAAAAATAGCGTCAACAAACCATTCATCGTTTGTTGGATTGAAGCACCGGAACAGGCGCTACAGAAACTTCGTAGCGCTGGCATTTGTATTATCGGCGCAACTGAACGCTCGGTTGATGCGATTGCCGGATTAGCCCAATACGGTGAAGCACGAAAACTGTGTGCGAGCCAAACATCTGCACCCGAACATGTTGAAATCCTCGATACAACTGTCCCAGGGGTTGCGGTCCCGACAATGACTGCCGCCAATATGCTCGAGAGTATGGGCATTCCCTTGGCCCCGACGCTACTTGCAGAAACACCGGAAGAGGCTCGGACAACAGCTGAGCAACTTGGTTATCCTGTTGCTGTAAAAATTGAGTCTCCAGACATTTTACACAAGACCGAAGCTGGCGGTGTCCGCCTAGGCTTAACGAATGCAGATGATGTTGAGACTGTGACACAAGAAATTCTGGCAGCGGCAAAAGCATATAACCCCTCCGCATCGATCTCAGGCGTTGTCATTCAACGTATGGCGAAACCAGCGACGGAGCTGGTTTTAGGCTTACGTCGCGACCCCATCTTTGGTCCTGTAATCATGGTCGGGCTTGGCGGTATCTTTGTTGAGATTTTGGAAGATGTTGCCTTTGCTGCTGCGCCAGTAACACCGCCTCAAGCCGAAGCCATGCTGAGCCGTTTACAAGGCGCTGCTATCCTCGACGGTGCCCGCGGAAAGCCGCACGTTAATAGAAAGGCATTGGTTGAGATGATCTGCAACCTTTCTAATTTCGCGCTGGCACATACTGAAATCGCTGAACTCGATCTCAATCCAATATTTGCGGATAACAAAGGTGTTGTTGCCGTCGATTGGATGATGATTGAAGACGCAAAAAACTGATGGGAAAACCAATGCCACTTGTACTCTTGGAAAAGCCTGCTGCGCATGTCGCGCTTATACGGATGAACCGCCCAGAAGCGTTAAACGCTTTAAATATGGCGACACGTATAGAAATGGTTGAACATTTCAGAACACTCCATGCCGATGATGATGTGAGATGCATTGTCATCACAGGCAACGAGAAGGCCTTTGTTGCGGGCGCTGACCTCAAAGAGATGTCTGACAAACATACTGCCGAAATGACCATGAATGGCACGCGCGATATGTGGCGCATTGTTGCAGGTTGTCGCCATCCAGTGATTGCTGCGGTCAATGGGTTTGCCCTTGGCGGCGGATGTGAACTCGCGATGCACGCTGATATTATTATCGCCGGCGAAAGTGCGAAATTCGGTCAACCGGAAGTAAAAGTTGGCATTATGGCAGGTGGTGGAGGAACGCAACGACTTGTTCGTGCTGTTGGCAAATTCAAAGCTATGAAAATGCTCCTGACTGGTGAGCCTATTCGCGCCAACGAAGCGCTTGAAATGGGATTAGCGAGCGAGGTTGTTGCGGATGATCAAGTTCTGAGCCGAGCTCTCGAACTTGCGGATAAAATTGCCGCCTTACCGCCCCTTGCGATCCGCCAAACGAAAGAAGTTGTGCTTGCCGGTGCCGATTGTCCTCTTGATGTTGGCCTGACGCTTGAGCGTAAAGCATTCGATATTCTGTTCGATACAGAAGACCAAAAAGAAGGCATGCAGGCCTTTATTGAAAAACGTAAACCTGAATTCAAAGGGAAATAAAATGACCATCGAGCCTACTGATGAAAACCTGATTGTTGGTGTTATTGGCGCGGGTGCCATGGGACGCGGCATTGCGCAAGTTGCTGCAACAGGCAGATGCAACGTCAAAATATACGATACGCGACAAGAATCTTCAGTAGAAGCTGTCGAGTTCATTAGCGGCATGCTTAATCGTGCTGTTGATAAAGGCCGCATGGAAGAAGAAGACGCCAAGACAGCGATTGCTCGCATCGAAATTATTGATGCAATGGTAGGGTTTGGTGACGCGCACGTCGTCATCGAAGCCGCGACAGAGAACTTGAATATCAAACGTAAAATCTTTGCCGAGCTTGAGAGCGTTGTGGCGGATGATATTATTCTCGTCTCAAACACATCTTCATTATCTATCACAACAATCGCCTCTGAATGCTCACACCCAGAGCGTGTTGCAGGGTTTCACTTCTTCAATCCTGTGCCTTTGATGAAGCTTGTTGAGGTTATTGATGGCGTGCGCACTGCATCACATATTCCCGATTTCCTTATGGGACTTGGAAAGCGTATGGGCCGTGTGCCTGTTCGCGTCGCAGATGCCCCCGGCTTCCTGGTCAACCAGGTCGGCCGCGGGTACACCATCGAAGCCGCGCATTTAAACAGCGAAGGCGTTGCCGATTACGTGACCGTCGATCGGATTATGCGAGATGCAGCGGGATTTCGGATGGGGCCATTCGAGCTTCTTGATCTCACAGCGTTGGACGTTACACATCCGGCAACAGAACTCATTTATCAGCAGTTCTATGACGAACCGCGTTACCGACCTTCAAGCATGATGAATACGCGTATGGAAGCCGGGCTTTTAGGCCGTAAAACCAAACAGGGTTTTTACGTATATGAAGGCGGCAAGCAAACTGTGCCAGAAGAAGCTGCAGCTCCGGCCTACGACGGTCGTAAAGTTTGGGTCAGCCCAACCAATTCTGACGCCCATGCAAATGTCACAGCACTTTTGAAAACGCTGAATGCAAATATTGATGAAGGCGAAGAGCCAGATGATGTCTCACTTGTCATTGTTATGCCACTTGGCCTTGATGCGACGACGACCACATTAGAAGAAGGTGCCAATCCAGAACATACGATTGCTTTGGATACATTGTTCCCGCTTAGCTTACGCCGCACACTTATGAAGACACCCATCACTAAACCTGATTACGCTGATGCCGCACTAGGTCTTTTCAACAGCGACGAGACAGAAGCATGCATCATTAATGATAGTGCCGGGTTTGTCGCGCAGCGTATCCTTGCAATGATCATCAATATCGGTTGCTCAATCGCACAATCAGGCGCGGCAACCCCAGAAGATATTGATAAGGCCGTAACACTTGGTCTTGGGTATCCACATGGGCCATTGAGTTTTGGCGATACATTGGGGCCGGATCGCATCCTCGAGATTCTCCTCTCAGTTCATGAGGTGACGGGTGATCCGCGCTACCGCCCGACCCCATGGTTACGTCGCCGCGCCCTTTTAGGTGTCTCGCTACTTACCCCACAAAGCTAATCTCAACACGTTCTTCAGGAGCCTACTCAACATGTTAGACGCATATATTTATAATGGTCTTAGAACCCCTTTTGGCCGCAATGCGGGCGCACTCGCTAAAGTTCGCCCCGACAATATGCTTGGCGATATTATCCGCGCCGCCGTCGATGCTTCGTCTTTCTCTGAGGACGCTATTGATGATGTTGTTGCCGGATGTGGCAACCAAGCTGGCGAAGATAGCCGTTGCGTTGCGCGCCACGCGATTCTGCGTGCCGGCTTACCCATCAAAACACCGGGCACAGTATTACAACGGAACTGCGGTAGCGGGTTGGGTGCGATTATTTCAACGGCACATGCGATCACGTGTGGTGAAGGTGATGTAATGGTTGCAGGCGGCGTTGAAAGCATGACACGCGCACCTTTTGTTGTTGGCAAGGTAGAGCAAGCATACGCTAAGCAGCTAACTTGGTACGACTCAGCTCTGGGCTCACGGTTTCCAAACCCACAAATCGAAAAAGAATTCGGCTCAGATAACATGCCGCAAACGGCAGACAACCTCGCAGTGGAACATGATCTTCGCCGTGAAGACTGCGACAGCTT